>Ga0207968_100797_pt1 | contig 10517 bp, 9 predicted proteins | sample LakWasMet21_HOW5_2_FD_183867 | JGI IMG/M metagenome (GOLD analysis project Ga0207968, IMG submission 183867) | Freshwater sediment methanotrophic microbial communities from Lake Washington under simulated oxygen tension - Sediment Metagenome... | ecosystem: Environmental > Aquatic > Freshwater >...
GGACTTCAACGATGGCGCGACAGATAGCCAGTCCCAACCCGACTCCGCTTTGTGCCGCTTCATGCCGAGCTTGATAAAATTTTTCGAATAAATGGTCTTCTCTACCTAAGGGAATGCCCGGTCCATGGTCGGCAACGGCAATTTCAATCGCATGTTCGGAAGTCTCCGCGGTAATTTCCAGGCCGCTGCCGGGCGGTGTATAGCGCAGTGCATTTTCAAGCAGATTAATCAGCACCTGTTCAATCAGTACCGCATCGACGAACATCATCGGCATGCCCGATGGTAGCTTGACTTTGACCGGCCTGCCGGCCAGTTGTTTTTGCAAACGCGTCAGTACCGTACCGACGATTTCTTCCACTGGATGCCACTCTTTTTTCAATTCCACCACACCTGCATCAAGTCGGGCCATATCTAAGATGTTGTTGACCAAGTTTGACATGCGTTCGGCTTCATCGACAATGCCGCGACTCAGGTCGAGTTTGTCTTGTGGCTGCAAATGGCCGTCATCTTCCACCAGCGCGCTTGCCGATCCGACGATGGTCGCCAACGGCGTGCGCAGGTCGTGGGAGATGGCGCTAAGCAACGAATTACGCAGTCGTTCCGCTTCAATCTGCAGGTGGGTTAGCTTGGCTTGTTCTGCAAAGCGGATTCGCTCTACCGCTTGGCCAATCTGACGCAAAAAGGTTTCCAGCAATTTCTGTTGTTCCGGCAAAAACACCCTCCGCAGATTAACCGGCAACAAGGCCAGAACACCTAACACTTTGTCTTCATTGTTAATAGGAAAGTAAATCGCCGATGCGCCAGGCAGGGTATTCGTGCCTTGCCCGGCCATTTCGTTATGGTCGAAAACCCATTGTGCGATGCTTAGATCGGCGCCGTGCAGGGATTCGGCAATACTCTTTTGCTTTGGATAAACGACACGGCCGTTGTTATTCGGAAACAAGATGACATTGCGACTGCTGAATTCCGAATACACTTGCCGCACTGCAGTGCGGACAATGTCATCTTCACTTTGACTGCGACTGAGCTCCTTACTCATCGTGTAGAGCGCTGACGCACGTCGTTCTCGATGAGCAGCTACTTTTGCCTGAGAGCGAACATTCGCCATCAGACTACTGGTGACCATCGCCACAGTCAGCATTGCTCCCAGAGTGACTAGGTATTGGCTATCGGCCACCGAAAACGTCAAGTAGGGACTGACGAAGAAAAAATCCAGCGCAGCCACACCAAGAATAGAGGCCATGATAGAAGGACCTCGCCCAAAGCGGGTTGCCACAAAAATAACGCCCAATAGGTAAACCATCACCATGTTAGCCAGTTCGAACTTACCTACCATTATCTCGGCGAGTAAAGAACAAAGCCCGATAACAATTGTTACCCAGATATAATCAAGATAACGATTTTTCCCGCTTTTACCCAACCGGTTTTTTAGTCCCGGCAGCGGGGCGCGATTGAATAGCGATGCTTCTTGAATTTTCCCTTCACCCTGAGGGCTTCCCAGCAAATAAACATTGATGTTGTGTGCCTCACTAATGATCTTATCGACCACCGAACCCAGCAGCCAGCGTCGCCAGCCCCTACGACTGGGTTTGCCCATGACAATTTTGGTGACATTACGCTCTTTGGAGAAATCGACCAGCGCTTTGCTCATGTCAGGTGCGCTCAGGGTCACCGTCTCGGCGCCTAGTTGTTCCGCCATACGTAACACCCGCAATACTGCATCGCGTTTTTCCGCCGGTAAGCGTTGCAACTGTGGGGTTTCCACATAAACAACTATCCATTCGCCGCGTAAACTGGCGGCCAGCCGTTTACCGGCTCGCACCAGTCGTTCGGCTAGGGAATTAGGGCCAATACAAACCAGAATCCGTTCGTTAACCTGCCATATATCTCGAATAGCATGGTCTTCGCGATAATCCAGCATCTGCGCGTCAACGCGATTGGCGGTTTGCCGCAATGCCAGTTCCCGTAGCGCAATCAGATTACCTTTACGAAAGAAATGCTTGATGGCTTCCTGGGCTTGTTGCGGCAGATAAATTTTGCCTTCCTTAAGTCGAATTAATAACTCGTCGGGTGGTAAATCCACCAGTTCTATTTCATCGGCATCTTCATATACCGTGTCGGGCACGGTTTCCCAGACCCGTATGCCGGAAATTTGGCCGATGTCGTCGTTGAGGCTTTCCAGGTGTTGCACATTCAGCGCGGTGTAGACGTCAATCCCGGCATCCAGCAGTTCGTGAATATCCTGCCAGCGTTTTGGATGCCGACAACCGGGGGCATTGGTGTGTGCCAACTCGTCGACCAAAATGATCGATGGCCGACGTTTAAGGGCTGCATCTAGGTCAAATTCATGAAGAATGGTGCCTTTGTAGTCGATTTTGCGGGTTGGCAACACTTCCAGACCTTCCAGTAAAGCCTGAGTTTCCTTGCGGCCGTGGGTTTCAATCAGGCCGACGACTACATCCAGATTTTCCGCGCGCCGCTCCCGTGCTGCCAGCAGCATTGCATAGCTTTTACCGACCCCAGCTGCCGCGCCGAAAAAAATTTTCAGGCGTCCGCGTTTGGCTTTGGCATTGTCGCGTTCGACGCGAGCTAGCAATTCGTCAGGATCAGGGCGTTGGTTGTTCATGATGAGGGCCTGTGTATTTTAAGTTTACAACCAACCTGATTTTCGCAGTCGCCAGTACAGTAGCATACTGCCCACTGCGACGCCGCCAACTACGATCGGATAGCTGTATTCCCAATCCAGCTCCGGCATGTGCCGGAAATTCATGCCGTACCAGCTGAACACCATGGTCGGTATCGCTAAGATTGCGCCCCAGCCGGCCAGCCGTTTGACGACTTCGTTTTGGCGCACTGTTTCAAAGGTGAGATGCACCTGCATTGCAGCGACCAGCATTTCGCGCATCGCGTGAATTGCCTGATGGATGCGTTTGACGTGATCGGCAATATCCCGAAAATACACCCGCACATCCTTGGGAATTCCGGCTTCATGAAAGCGCATCAGTTCGTTGCAAATATCGATAACCGGCGTGATTGCGCTTTCCAACAGCAGCAATTCACGTTTTAATTCGTATAGGCCCTCCATGGTCTGCCGACCGGGCTTATATTGAAAGATTGCCGATTCCAAAGCATCGAAACGCGTCTGCAAGCCGTCGATGACCGGTAAATAATTATCGACAATAAAATCCATGATTGAATACAACGCAAAGCCAGGGCCTTTAGATAATTGCTGCGGCATGGCTTCGCATCGTCCCCTGATTCTATTATGAGATAGCGAAGAGCCATGTCTAACCGTCACCAGAAAGCGCGGGCCCATAAAGATATGCGTTTCACCAAACTCGACACCCTCTTCAGCTAAATGCGCGGTATGTAATACGATAAATAACGAGTCCCCGAATTCTTCGATCTTGGGTCGCTGATGTGCCACGCAGGCATCCTCGACAGCCAGTTCATGCAGACCGAATTCCTCCTGGATTTTGAGTAATAATTCTTTATCGACCTCACGTAGACCCAGCCAGACAAAGGTATTGTCAAATTTCAGCACTTCGCTGATGTCTTCAATGGTCACATCGCCAATGCTGACGCCATTTTGATAGGCCACGCATTTCATGATCATGCTATTGTCAATTTGTCCAGTCAAAAGGGTCTCCGTTATTTAGCTATGGTTTTGCACTCGAATGATAACTGTATTTTAAAGGCCACTATGCGCTTATACAGATGGGACAACTGATGTTTCATGGTTTTAGTTAATTTATCCATTGTGAAACGTGATCCAGTCAGTTCGGATTTTGTCCCAATCCTGTAGTGCCAATCCATAGAAGGTGAACAGTTCCCGAATCTCTTGCGAATCCCATTTGAGGACATCCTCAAGGATGGGCACCAATACGCTGACTGCGTTGTCGCTAAGCACGGTCCGGTTGGCAATTCGGCCGATGGATTGCGTCTCCGACACGGCGATGGTGTGGCCTTGGCGGCTATTGACGTCGTGCATGACATACAGATCTGAGCTGCCATCGCCGACATAGATGACACGGTCAGGACTCATCTGGAGCTTGAGCTCCAGTTCCTGCAACACGACAACTTTGCCGTAGCCTGCCGGTACACGGAGAACAGAGCAAATTTCACCCGTTTCAGGATCAAACTCTAATTCGGTACCGAAGACATTTTCCTGCGGGACGATACCTTCAAGCGCTGAGCATACGATTTCTCTGGGCCCAGCGGAGATCACGAAGAACTGAAAGGGATTTCCGTCCAAGCCCTCACTCAAAATTTCCGCGAACAATTCGACATTATCTTTAAGCCGGACGCGCTTGCCTGCTTCAATGAGGTGCTCACGGCGAACGCCGCGAAATGCTGGATCGTGCCGTAATAGATAGGCCAGTTCGGCACCTGGTTGAACGAGATTAGAACGCGAGAGTCCCGAGACCTTTGTATCGAAATCGGTAATTCCCAGCATCTCTGCCAGTACATGACCTGAATCGTTGAAGCTCAGCGTTTGATCAAAGTCGCTGGCCACAAGGTAGTCCATTGTTGTCTCGGGTTTGGTAGTTATGATATTCATATTATTTCTGCCGCAATGAAGATATGACTGTCGACACAAAGATGCTTCCGCCAAGTCCTTGCGGATGTATTCACGCCGTGTCTTGATGATCGGATAGGCTCTCCCAACTTGGTCGCTTTTAACTGCTGAGCCGTAATTATTCAATTCCCCTTTTTTTCAAACGAGGGAGCGAGTAATTACCCTGAGCCTGAACTGTTCCCTGGAGGTTGGTGAGAATCTCCTGGCATTGCGAAGAAATCAACCTTAGTTTTCCCAGGGATAAATCTGTTGACTTGATATTCGTATTCATACGGGAAAGCTTCAAGACCTCTCCCGTCAGGTTCATGAATCGTTCGTATGCAGTTTCTGTATTCTTCAGGTCTTCATTGTCACTGTCACTTAGGCTGGCAAGGCCACGAAGAGATTCAAGCGCCTTTCTGGCAGATTCATCATAAGACTTGATGCTTTGCTCGATTTTATCCATTTCTTGATCGTCCGCCTCTTCAATATGAGCCTTGTGGAGAGCAAATATTTTCAGGCCGGCAGTGAGTGCTTCATACGAGAGCATGACGGCCTTATTACACTGGCTGCCGTTCGTATTTCGGTGAATGAGGCGGTTCAAGCTCGCTTCAAAATGCTCCAATTCTTGGGCACATTGCGTCGCAGAGATCTTTTGGGCTTTGAGATTGGTATTTTGAATGGCAAGATCCAGAATGGTTTCATCTAATTTTCTATATTGTGCCCAGCAAGAATTGAATTCATTGATCATCTCAGTCTCACGTGGGAATTTCTCCTGATGGATGATGGATTCGATTTCTTTCCGGCTGTTTTCTACGTCATCGGCAGCCTGGCGAGCTTGAGCGGCAAATGCTTCTGATGCCTCATCGGTAATGGCTAGAACGGCGTTCTTCTCGGCCGCAATGGCTTCAAGAAGATGAATCCTCATCGTTGATAGTAAATCAACCTTGATAAACTTCGTCTCGAAGGGATTGGAACCCTCTTTATAAATAAAGCCAAATAGTGCGGCTGCTCCCAATACAACAAGCAGCAGCACCCATGGCAAGAAAACATAGAATCTTCTCTTTGTATTTTGTTCCATACTTTTAGCCTCCCACCTTAGTTTAAGTTCGTTCTACGAAACTTTCTTGAAGATAGTCCTTTGAACTTGGCAAAATTGATCAATTTTCACTCTACAAGTACCAATACATAATTGAATTTTAATTGTTGTAGATGTTCCGTTAAGTCATCGCATAAAATGCTCATCAAATCATCTCGTAGACAGAGTAAGGTTCTCTAGTCGGTTAACCGGTCAGTTTTAGTCTGTATTCGATAATAACTGCTTCCCCAGTGCCTCCATGCGCTCATGTAGCCGTGCTAACTCAGCGAGAATTTGCTCTTCCCCACCGTGGATACTACTGGTTTCTTGTTCAATCCAGCGCACGCTCCCTCCTAAGGTATCAATATTCCTGCCAATCAGGGTCACAGAAACTAACGCGGTGAACAGTGAAAAAAACACCAGTCCCAACAAAATCAAGCCCGCTGCTAATAAACGTCCCAAAAAGGATACCGGCACCACGTCACCGAAACCGACATGAGTCATCGTCACCCAGGCTGACCAAATCCCGTCCAGGGGCGATTTGATATTGGGATCGATGAAGAAAAGCATCAGGCCAATAACCAGGGTTGCCATGACAGCAAGCAAGACCAGATAACCCAGCTTCTTGGATTTACAGAGGTCGCCTGTAAGATGGTTGCCCCAATTAATCGCATTTTTGCACTCTGCTAACCAGTACCTATAAGTTGTTCTGTTAGTGGTTTTGTTGGTCATTGCTTATCCCATTTTGGTCTATGAATGCTTCAAAATGTTTTGTATACCACTGGTATACCTGTGCCGAGGTAATCGTTTAGCGAACTCGCATGATTTTTAGCGCTGAGAACCAACAATCAATGGGGTATGCCGCTGAACAAGGCAAAATTGATGCTGGGACTGAACAGTTACGTGCCGACTGGGTCATTACTGGCGACTCTAATGCGGCTATCCGTTTACTGTCTGAATCCACTTGCACTTGCAGTTGTAACAGTGCGTTCTGTAGAGCTTCTAGCTCCGTTAAGTTATCCATATTCGGACTCATTAAAGCTCGGTTTCTTTGATCGTTACTCATGTGAGTGTGCTTGTGAATGGTTGCCATAAGATCGATGTCCTGTAAATTCAAACGATTAATGATGTCAGTGCTAGCATGGGTGAGTGTGTTGTCGTATCAGATCATTCGTTCAGCGCAACAGGCCAGTAACTGAGCTTGGCACGTGTTGTTCTTGAAAAAAGATATTGATATCGCCTTGGATAACCAAGCCTGTTGCAGCCTAAGGCCAGCTTCGAACATCATTACGACTTCCACGTCAGGAATGCTGCCAAGATATTTAATTAATTTTATTGCGGCAGGATTTGAAGGTCTGAGGCAGATTTTGGGTCTAATACAACGATCAGAAATGAAACAAACCAAGGCACCTAAACCTGCAGGCGTGTTTTTGAAGGGGGGAGAAAAGGTCATTTCGCCATCGTCCCACAATACCACTATCCATTCGTGATTATCCGTGCTGTCAATACCTACGTAACTTCGGTCATTCATGGTTGTATCCGAGTTGATTAAAGGCTCCAGTGTATGCAAAGGTTTATAAAAAGTTCGTTAATATTTGATAAAGCAATAGAAAGAATACATAAATATTTAGTCTTATTTCTTGACGTACTGATGTGGAGAGGCCCCCCTTAAGCTGATTTGAATCAAGAGAGGGAACTCCCCGTCAGTAACTAGATTTTGTTCCCGGATGATTTCTATTACGGAAGCAGCACCCGATAATCATTCCCTAGCGGTCAGAAATTAATAGTGAAGTCAGTAGAAAACAGGAATTGATCCTGTTTGTTGTTGCCGAAAGGCCGTGCGCCATCTGCCCAATCGTAACGGACATTAGGTCGTAAGTTCAGCCATGTGATGGGTTTCCAGTTAAGTCCTGCGGTGACCTGGTAATAGCTGGCTGCAGAGCAGATGGATGTGAAATTGCCGCCTGCAGCGTAACTGCTCCCTCCACCGTTGGTTGCTGCTGCAACACGACCAGGTGAGCACACACGAAAACCTTGTTGATCACGGAACCACTCGCCACGAATCCCGGCGGTGACTTTCTCGTGAATGTCATAGTACAAATGGGAGTTGACGCCATACCACTCAGCATCTTTAACCTCTCCGGCACCAACCTTCACGCCGTTGGCATAACCATGATCATGCTGTAAAACCAGATGTGTTTTGTCGGTAATATTGTGTTTAAGTACGATGCTGTACAAGCCCCAGGCTTTATCACTTTGCTCAGATGTCGAGCCATAAGTACCACTGATATTGGCGGAGGTTCCTTTGTCATCACTCGTCCAGGTAGTTCCGGCAAGGCCGCCCAGTTGCCTAGTTGTTTGTCCCAACCGCCATCCCAACCGCCTGTTGCGCTACCCGTTGTGGCGCCGCCCATCACAGACCAGTTGCCATCAACAGCATAATTGCCCACCACACCTGTATGGGTGAACGGTTCGCCATATTGCATGGTGTAAGCATGGGTGTAGAAAAAATTATCCGGTGCGGGGACGGTTTCATAACCAATCGGGGTGTAAAAATGTCCGGCCTTAACATTCAAGCCATTACCGATCGGCACATAGGTTTCTAAATACGCTTGTGGTAACGCCAAATCATAAAACCGGTTGTTGTTGCTGCCAAGTAAGTCTAAGTCCCAATGGTTTCTATTTAATGCTCCCCAAGTATTAACATCAGCCGCAGGCACACCATAAGCTTGAGTAAAAATAGAGTCGGTACCAAACATGACGTCAAAACGACCGCCAAAATCCCATGAACTTCCTTCTGTGGCGACTGCGCGTTGAACGAATAGATTTAATTGATTTAGCTGGAATTCGCCGGAGCGATCACCAAATGTAACAGGTCCGTTAAAGTTATTTTTTGGGCTAGCTGCATTGTAAGTAATGCCGGCATTACCCCAGCCACCCACTTTTAAACCAAGGTTTTTCATAAAACTGCTGTCATTCGGATCGCCTGCGACTTCCAGCAAAGTGCTTGCTTCAGTAAGTGATTTGGCGAATGCCGAACCTGACAATAATGCTAAGGCAATACTGATAGTTAGTGGTTTTAAAGAAGAGGAATGAAGCCTTTGGTTGCTCATGGTAATGCCTATATCAATGTTTATGAAAATAGCTATTAAATTAGTAACTTTAATTACTGAATTAAAGTTGTTGTTTTAGGAAAAAATGGGGGATTCGATCAACTTAATAAGCCTATTCGGGTGCGTCATCGACCAACTTATGCTCACGGACGATTCTTCCGATCACCAAGTCACATAGCACAATCCAGTTTGAACCGTCGCTTGACTGTATTTCATAACGCACCCAAAAATATCCCTGCTGATGTTGCATTCGTTCTTACTCAGTTAATCCCGGGCGGCAACATCAGCGTCTCTTTTGTGCAGGTTTCAATTTAAACTTTGATTGGAGGGAGCTTATAGCGGTCGGTATCGTTTTCAGCCGTACTGGCGACCTTCATGAATATCGCCAGTATCAGCAAGCCAAGTCCAAATTTCATGGGGAATTCCGGCCTAATGAATGGCGTCCAACGCCAGATTTAATTTCAACACATTAATTCTGGGTTCTCCAAATACTAACCACTGCCGAGTTTCCGCCATTTGCGCAACCAAATCCCCTACCTGTTTGCTATCAAGATGACGGGCTTTGGCAACTCGATTAACCTGATATTCGGCCGCCGCTGGGCTGATATGCGGATCGAGCCCGCTGCCCGAAGCTGTCACCAAATCCACTGGAACTGCGGCTTTGTTACCTGGATCAGCCGTTTTTAAAGCTTGAACTCTGGCAGCGACTGCTTCAACCAGCGCCGGATTGGTGGGCCCCAGGTTGGAACCGGATGATGCAGCAGCGTTGCTGGCATAAGGCCCGGTCGCCGATGGTCGCCCCCAGAAGTATTTAGGGTCGTTAAACGATTGGCCTATCAACGCCGAACCGATGGGTTGGCCTTGTTGATCTTTAATCAAGCTGCCGTTGGCTTGGTCGGCAAAGAATACTTGGGCAACTACGCTGACTAGGGCGGGATAGATTACGCCGGTCAATAAGGTCAATAGCAGCAACATGACTGCCGCGGGTTTTAAGTAACTCAACATGTTCAATCTCCTTTACACCAGGTTCATGGCAACAAGCAGCCAGTCGATAGCCTTGATGCCGATAAACGGCACGATCAAGCCGCCGACGCCGTAAACCAGCAAATTGTTTTGCAGCAATTTTTCAGCACCGACCGGTTTGTAGCGTATGCCTTTTAAAGCCAACGGAATCAACGCGATGATGATTAAGGCATTAAAAATCACTGCCGATAAAATCGCACTGGACGGCGTTGCCAGTCCCATTACATTCAACACATTTAATGCAGGATAAGTGGTGGCAAAGGCCGCCGGAATGATAGCGAAATACTTGGCGACATCGTTGGCAATACTAAAGGTGGTCAGCGCACCGCGAGTCATCAGCATTTGCTTGCCGGTTTCGACGATTTCGATCAGCTTGGTGGGGTTGGAATCAAGATCGACCATGTTACCGGCTTCCTTGGCGGCCTGGGTGCCGCTGTTCATCGCCACTGCAACGTCCGCCTGAGCCAGGGCAGGGGCGTCGTTGGTGCCGTCGCCGGTCATTGCGACTAATCGGCCGTCGGCCTGGTGCTGGCGGATCAAAGCCAGTTTGGCTTCCGGCGTGGCTTCGGCCAGAAAATCGTCGACACCGGCTTCGGCGGCAATTGCCGCAGCGGTTAGGCGGTTGTCACCGGTGATCATGATGGTTTTAATACCCATCTGCCGCAATTCGATAAAGCGTTCTTTGATGCCGCCTTTGACGATGTCTTTTAATTCGATAACGCCCAATGCGCGTGGGCCTTCCGCC
>Ga0207968_100799_pt1 | contig 10500 bp, 9 predicted proteins | sample LakWasMet21_HOW5_2_FD_183867 | JGI IMG/M metagenome (GOLD analysis project Ga0207968, IMG submission 183867) | Freshwater sediment methanotrophic microbial communities from Lake Washington under simulated oxygen tension - Sediment Metagenome... | ecosystem: Environmental > Aquatic > Freshwater >...
GTCGACTTTAGAAAAGGTGATCACTGCGATTCTTTTTAAAGAATCGCTTAGTATTTCTCTTTAAAATTTAGAGATGCTGATGTATTTAATTTGTGAAGGATTATCTTGAGCGATAAAGCCAATGATAATTTGCAGATGTATTTTAAAAATGGCAATAGTAATATTCATTTTAAAGATATGGAAAATGCTTTTAAAACTGATAATAAATGCTCCATTAGTCACTTTAGACTCTGATCTGCAAATTAAAATGTATGGTAAATTGCAAGTAAATTTGAATAACTTACTTATAGGTTGGTGAAAATGCAGGAGAATGAAGCTTTTGATCTTCAAAAGACAGATCTTTACATCAATCGTGAATTCAGTTTGTTGGAATTCAATAAACGAGTTTTGGCACAAGCAAAAAATGAAGAGGTACCTCTGCTTGAGAGGCTTAACTATCTGTGTATTTCTTGTTCCAACTTAGATGAGTTTTACGAGGTTCGAGTAGCTAGTGTTATTCAGATGGCAAGTATTGATCCAAAAGCTGTTGGTCCAGACGGTTTAACGCCGAATGAGCAGTTAGAGCTAATTGCTATCAAAGCTCATCAATTGGTTGAAGACCAGTACAAGGTTCTTAACGAGATTTTGATTCCAAAATTAAGTGAACAAAATATTCGTTTTTTGCGTCGTAAAGAATGGACAGAGGCTCAGCATAAATGGCTTGAGGCTTATTTTAATAATGAATTAATGCCGATTTTAACGCCAGTTGGTCTTGATTCAGCACATCCTTTTCCTCGTATTCTTAATAAAAGTTTAAATTTTATAATTTCGCTGACTGGCAAGGATGCCTTTGGTAGGAATAGCGGTAGGGCAATTTTGCAGGCCCCTCGAGCGTTGCCGCGCATTATTCAATTACCTAGATCTGATACCAATAGCGGTCCGGCGGACTTTGTTTTTTTATCGTCAATTATCCATGCATTTGTGGAGCAGCTATTTAACGGCATGACTGTCAAAGGCTGTTATCAATTTAGGGTAACCAGAAATAGCGATTTTTTCGTCGATGACGATGCCATCGACGATTTACTACTGGCTGTTGAAGGTGAGTTGGCTATGCGCAATTATGGCGATGAAGTCAGGCTTGAGATTGATGCGAAATGCCCCCAGGAAACAGTGGATTTTTTACTGGGCCGCTTTGACATGACGAGGGATCGCTTGTTTTTGGTGGATGGGCCAGTCAATCTAAATAGAATGCAAGAGATCAATAATCTGCTAGATCGCCCTGATCTTAAATTTGTTGCTTTTAAGCCATCGGTTCCAACTGTGTTGGGTCGCAACAAAGATATTTTTGCAGCGATTAAGCGCAATGATATTTTGCTTCAACATCCTTACGAGTCGTTTTCGCCTGTTGTTGAATTCTTGCGTCAGGCGGCAGTTGCACCTGATGTTTTAGCTATCAAACAAACATTGTATAGAACAGGCGCGGATTCGCCGATTGTTGCTGCTTTAATCAAAGCGGCAAGAGCCGGTAAAGAAGTGACGGTGGTTATCGAATTAAGAGCTCGTTTTGATGAAAAAGCCAATATTGATTTGGCGGCAAAATTGCAAGAAGCCGCAGTCCATGTTGTTTACGGTGTGGTTGGATATAAAACACATGCCAAGATGTGTTTGGTGTTAAAGCGCGAGGGTAAGGATTTGCGTAACTATGTGCATCTTGGAACAGGTAATTATCACCCCAAAACGGCACAGTTTTATACCGATTATGGTCTGTTTTCATGTGATAAAGAGCTCGGTGAAGACGTTAGGCGAGTGTTTGCTCAGTTGACTAGCCTTGGCAAGGTTACTCGACTAAATAAGTTACTGCAGGCACCATTTACCTTACATAGCGGATTAATGGAGAAAATTGAACGAGAAATCCACAATGCAAGGGCCGGAAAGCCCGCAAAAATTATTATTAAAGTTAATGCCGTAGTTGAAGAGTTGGCTATTCAAAGCTTGTATCGTGCATCACAAGCTGGCGTTGAGATTAAACTGATTGTCAGAGGGATTTGCTGTTTACGCCCAGGAATTCCAGGGATATCTGAAAACATAGAGGTTCGTTCAATTATTGGGCGGTTTTTAGAGCATGCGCGGGTTTATGCATTTGCTAATGGCGGGAACTGGGAGGTATTTGCTTCTAGCGCCGATTTGATGAATCGCAATATGTTCCGGCGTGTTGAGATTTGTTTTCCTATTGAAAACAAAAAATTGCACAATCGGCTTCTACAAGATTTGGAGTTATATTTAAAAGATAATTCACAGTCGTGGTTATTACAATCGGATGGTAGTTATCATCCAGCTGTAAGGGCGGAAGGTGAAGAGATTGTTCAAGCTCAGGGTTTATTGTTACAGGAATTGCAGGGGTAGTCGTGAAACGTGATATTGCCCAATTGGGCGCTAAAGTGCTTAGGCAGACAGCCACGAGCGTTGAGGATGTTGGCTCGATTGACACAAGTCAATTAATTGAAGACTTACGGTCTACACTCGCGTCTACCCAGGGTGTTGGTCTTGCTGCACCTCAAATTGGCATTTCAAAACAGTTGATTGTTGTGGCTTCAAGACCTACTTCGCGCTACCCGAAGGCTCCTTTTATGGAGCCTACAATCATGATCAATCCTCGATTTATAAATAGGTCGGATGCTAAGGAAAAAGACTGGGAAGGTTGTTTGAGTATTCCTGGAATACGCGCATTAGTTCCGCGCTATAAAAATATCTCAGTTCAATATACTAACGAACAAGGGCTTCACGTTGAACTGGAATTGGATGGGTTCATCGCACGAGTATTTCAGCATGAATATGATCATCTGATTGGTAAAGTTTTTCTGGATCGAGTTGAAAGCAACATTGATGTGTTTTCAGAGACTGAATATTTAAAATTGATCGAAGTGGCTGTTTGATTGCGATTCTAAACAGATTTTTTGCTTTGTCTTTTCCACTTCTGTTGTTAAAAATCAGGCTATGGTATTATTCACGGCTTTAATACTACAGGTGATTATAAATGGCTAAAGAAGATCAAATTGAAATGGAAGGTAAGGTGATTGATACACTTCCTAATACTATGTTCAGAGTGCAGCTTGAGAACGGACATATCGTTACGGCGCATATTTCTGGAAAAATGCGCAAACATTATATTCGTATTTTAACAGGGGATAGCGTTAAGGTTGAAATGACGCCCTACGATTTAACTAAGGGTCGAATTACCTTCCGTATGCGCTAATCGTCTTATTCGATATAGCGCATCGTTTTAGTTAAGCTAGCTGTTTTCCGTAACACTCATTTCATTGCGTTTTATTGCAAACGCAAGTTCATTATCTTGTACGTAAATTCGTACACTACCACCCTGAGCTAATTCGCCAAATAATAAGTCATTTGCTAATGGCTTTTTAATTTTTTCTTGTATTAATCTTGCCATCGGTCTTGCCCCCATTTTGGGGTCGCAGCCGTTTTCAGCAAGCCAGAGTCTGGCATCTGGCTCCAGCATTAATGTTACGTGTTTTTCTGCGAGTAGCGCTTCAAGCTCAAAAATAAATTTATCAACAACATGACCAACGATTGAAATATCGAGCGGTTTAAACTGAATTATCGCATCTAAACGATTGCGGAACTCCGGCGAAAAACCTTTTTCTATTACTTTCATACTGTCAGTAGCGTGATCTTGATGTGTGAACCCTATTGATGCTCGACTGCCTTCTTCAGCGCCGGCATTAGTAGTCATGACTAAAATGATGTTACGAAAATCGGCTTTGCGCCCATTATTGTCAGTTAATGAACCATGATCCATAACTTGCAACAATAAATTAAATACGTCAGGGTGAGCTTTTTCCAGTTCGTCCAATAGTAAAACTGCATGGGGGTGTTTGGTTACTTGCTCAGTCAATAATCCGCCTTGATCAAAGCCGACATAACCAGGAGGGGCTCCTATTAATCGCGATACGGTGTGTCGTTCCATGTATTCAGACATATCAAAGCGAATCAGTTCAACACCCAGCACTTTGGCGAGTTGTCTTGTCACTTCTGTTTTACCTACGCCTGTTGGGCCGGCGAACAGAAATGAACCGATAGTTTTTTGGGATTCACGTAGCCCGGCTCGTGATAGTTTTATTGCTGAAGCTAATGCTGTAATAGCCTCATCTTGACCAAAAACAAGCATTTTTAAGTTTTTTTCCAGATTAGCAAGTTTGTCAATATCATTGGATGAAACCGACTTTGCGGGCACTCTGGCTATTTTTGAAACGATGTCTTCTATTTCGGCTACATCAATAAGTTTTTTACGATCGGCTTCCGCTGTCATACGTTGCTTTGCGCCCGCTTCGTCAATTACATCTATTGCTTTGTCTGGTAAATGACGATCGGTAATGTATCGATCTGATAGCTCAGCCGCCAGGCGTAACGCTTCTGCTGAATACTTAACATCGTGATGATCTTCAAAACGAGATTTCAATCCTTTAAGTATTAAAATTGTGTCCTCAACGGAAGGTTCAAGTACGTCGATTTTCTGGAAGCGTCTTGCCAAAGCGTGGTCTTTTTCAAAAATACCTCGATATTCTTGATAAGTGGTAGAGCCAATACAGCGTAATTGTCCAGAGGCGAGAACCGGTTTGATTAGATTAGATGCATCCATTACGCCACCTGATGCCGAACCAGCACCAATAAGGGTATGAATCTCATCGATAAACAAAATTGAGTCGGGCTCTTTTTTTAGTTGATTAACTAATGCTTTAAGGCGTTTTTCAAAATCACCTCTATATTTTGTGCCTGCAACCAATGCGCCTAAGTCAAGCGAGTAAATAACGCTATTTTTAAGAATTTCGGGTACGTTTTCTTCGACGATGCGTTTTGCTAAGCCTTCGGCAATGGCGGTTTTACCAACGCCAGCCTCACCAACCAATAATGGGTTGTTTTTTCGGCGACGGCAGAGTGTTTGAATAGTCCGTTCAAGCTCTAGTTCTCTACCAATTAGTGGGTCGATTCTACCCTTAAGTGCTTCTTCGTTAAGATTGCTTGCATATTTATCTAATGCAGAACCAGCAGCTTCGGTGTCTGTGTTATTTTGATCGGTATTACGATATTCAAGTGGGTCGGGATTAATTTTTGAGATGCCGTGCGCCAAGTAATTGACAACATCCAGTCTTGAAATGTCTTGTTTGTTAAGTAAATAAACTGCGTGTGAGTCTTGCTCGCTGAATAAGGCGACAAATAAATTTGCGCCAGTAACCTCTTTTTTATCGGAAGCTTGTACATGAAATACCGCGCGTTGCAGTACTCTTTGAAATCCCAGTGTCGGCTGGGTTTCACGATGCACTCCTTCAGGAAGCAGCGAAATAGTTTCATCGATGAATTGCGTTAACTGTCCGCGCAAACCACTAATGTCGCAGCCACATGCCGTCATAATGGCTTCAGCTGAAGCGTTATCAAGTAATGCCAGCAGTAAATGTTCAACTGTTATAAATTCATGCCTTTTGTCGTGCGCGTTTTTAAAGGCAGTGTTTAAGGTGATTTCAAGTTCTTTGCTTAACATAGATGCTCCAAGCTAGTCTGCTTCCATTGTACACAGCAATGGATGGTGGTTTTCTCGTGAATATTCGTTGACCAGGTAAACTTTAGTTTCAGCGACGTCTTTAGAATAAGTTCCGCAAACACCAATGCCTTCAGTATGAACTTGCAGCATAACCTGGGTTGCTTTTTCTTCAGTCATGGCAAAAAAGTCCATCAATACTTCTATCACAAAATCCATGGGCGTAAAGTCATCATTTAAAAGAATAACTTTATATAATGGAGGTCGTTGCAACTTCGGCCTGGCTTCTTGAACAGCTAAGTCGTTATCATTATTTTTTGTTGGGTCTAGCTCGGACATAGTCGTTGTATAAAAAACACATTGGTTGCTTAACATGGTGCCAATATTAGTAGATTTCAACATTATTGACACAACAAATTATAAGTACTGTTTTCTTGTCAATTTATTCAATTAAATCATTCGATTGAGTTGTAGATTTGATCATTGCCAACATGGCATCCATATAATCTTGTAAAATATCAAATTTTTGAGATTCGGAATTTCGCAATGGTTTGGAAACCACACGTTACAGTAGCAGCAGTGGTCGAACGAGATGGTCGTTTTTTACTTGTTGAAGAGCATACTCCTCATGGGTTGCAGTTCAATCAACCCGCCGGACATTTAGAAGAAAATGAGGATTTGATTGCCGCTGTTAAAAGGGAAGTGCAAGAAGAAACTGCCTGGCAGTTTGAGCCGGAATCGCTTGTGTCGGTTCAACTATGGCGCAAAAATCCATACTATCCGAGCTTTATGAGATTCTGCTTTGCTGGACATTGCCACTCTCATGCACCTGGACAAAAGCTAGATGAAGGGATCGTTGCTACACATTGGCTTAGTTACGATGAGATTGTCGCCGAACGACACCGTCTTCGTAGTCCACTTGTGTTGTTTAGCGTTGATGAATTTTTGAGTGGGCAGCGTTTTCCGTTGTCATTATTAAAATCCTTTCTTGATGTCGACTATGCGTAAAAACATAATTGTCGGCATGTCCGGAGGTGTTGATTCATCTGTAACTGCCTTAATTCTCCAGGAACAAGGTCATCAAGTGACCGGCTTGTTTATGAAAAATTGGGAGGAGGATGATGGCACCGAATTCTGTACTGCTATGCAAGACCTTGCTGACGCTCAGCAGGTTTGCGATAAATTGGGTATAGAACTTAAAACAGTCAACTTTGCCGCAGAATATTGGGATGAAGTGTTTGAAGTATTTTTGTCTGAGTTCAAGGCTGGCCGGACGCCAAATCCGGACATTCTCTGTAACAAGCACGTTAAGTTCAAAGCTTTTTTGAATTATGCAACCGAAGATTTGGGTGCTGAATACATTGCTACCGGTCATTATGCCCGCGTTGCTGAAAAGAACGGCGAATTCCAGTTATTAAAGGGTCTGGATCCCAATAAGGAACAAAGTTATTTCCTTTACACGCTTGGCCAAAAAGCCTTATCGAAAACCTTGTTCCCGATCGGTCATCTGCACAAGCCGGAAATTAGAGCAATGGCAGATAAAGCTGGCTTTGCCAATAGTCGAAAAAAAGACAGCACAGGTATTTGTTTTATCGGCGAGCGTAAATTTACCGAATTTCTCCAGCGTTATCTTCCTACCCAGCCTGGCGAAATGCGGACTCCTGAGGGCCAATATATAGGCAAACACCATGGTTTGATGTATTACACCTATGGTCAGCGTCAGGGATTGGGTATCGGTGGTGTAAAAGATGCTCCCGATGAACCATGGTACGTACTGGAAAAAGATCTGGAAAATAATGTTCTTATCGTAGGGCAGGGGCATGACCACCCTTTAATGCTCCACAACATCCTAGAAGCTTGCCAATTAGATTGGTGTAGCGATAAACCCTTAACACAGCCGCTGCGCTGCGCCGCCAAAACCCGTTACCGCCAGGCTGATCAGGCTTGTTTTCTGGAACCATTGGGTGATGACCGTTGTCGTGCAGTGTTTGATGAGCCGCAACGAGCAATCACACCCGGCCAATCAGTCGTTTTTTATGACGGCGATATTTGTTTGGGTGGTGGGATTATTGAATCCAGATCAAACGCAAGCTAAACAATTTTTTAAAAGTGTATAACTCGGACTAATCATGACCAATTTTTCATTAACCGCTATATCCCCAATCGATGGCCGCTACGCCGATAAAGTTACTGCTTTACGTCCTATTTTTAGCGAGTACGGTTTAATTCGTTTTCGTGTGCAAGTTGAAGTGCGCTGGTTGCAAGCGTTATCTAAACATCCAAAAATCATTGAAGTCAGTTCTTTTAGTGATGCAGCAAATCAACTTTTAAATACTATCGTCAGTGATTTTTCAGAAGCTGATGCGCAGCGTGTTAAAGATATTGAAAAAACCACTAATCATGATGTCAAAGCTGTTGAATATTTATTAAAAGAAAAAATTGCCGGCAATGCTGAACTGGAAAAGGTCAGCGAATTTATTCATTTTGCCTGTACCTCGGAAGACATTAATAACCTGTCATACGCATTGATGCTTAAAGAGGGGCGTGAAGTAATTACTGCACAAATTGATGATTGCATCAGTGCAATCAAAAAAATTGCCATTGATACTGCCGACCAACCTATGCTGTCTCGCACACACGGACAATCAGCGACGCCAACCACTACCGGTAAAGAGTTCGCCAATGTCGCTGCGCGGCTATTGCGTCAACAAGCGCAATTACAATCGGTAGTGTTGTTGGGTAAAATCAACGGCGCGGTCGGCAATTACAATGCACACGCGGTAGCTTATCCTGACGTGGATTGGGCAGGGTTTGCCAAGGACTTTGTCGAATCGCTGGGCTTACAATGGAATCCTTATACTATTCAAATTGAGCCTCACGATTATATCGCCGAGTTTTTCCATGCTTTATCGCGTTTCAACACGATTCTGTTGGATTTTAACCGCGATATTTGGGGTTACATTTCCCTGGGTTATTTCAAACAAAAAACCATTGCTGGAGAAGTCGGTTCATCGACTATGCCGCATAAAGTTAATCCAATTGATTTTGAAAACTCAGAAGGTAATTTAGGGCTTGCCAATGCGATATTTTCACATTTAGCCGAAAAACTACCGGTATCTCGCTGGCAGCGCGATCTGACTGATTCCACGGTGTTAAGAAACATTGGTGTCGGTATTGCTCATACCAGTATCGCCATTCAGGCCAGCCTAAAAGGCATTTCCAAGTTACAAATTAATGTCGAGGCTATTGAAGCGGATCTTAATGCAAATTGGGAGGTGTTGGCTGAGCCTATTCAGACAGTAATGCGTCGTTATGGCGTTGAAAAACCCTATGAAAAACTAAAAGAACTCACTAGAGGTCACCGGATTACACCTGAACAATTGCGTGTTTTTATAGAAAACCTGGATATTCCTGCTGATGCAAAGAGCGCTCTTTTAGATCTAACACCACGAACTTATATTGGATATGCCGAACAATTAGCTAAAAATATCTGAGATTAAGCGGAATTAAAACTTGTAAGTTTATGTTCAAGTTTTAAGCAGAATTAAGTTGCTTAAGTGTCGATTGTTTATCTCTTAAGTAACTTAAATAAATGCTTACCCGCTTTGCTAGCTGTGTAAAATATGCCCCAGGTATTTCCTATCCTTTTCAACATAAACATCGCGTAAATTAAAGGTTTCCGAGCCATAAAATGAAAACCAAAATAGTCACAGTTATCGCCATTGCTCTATTGGTTGTCATTAACTTCAGTATCTGGAGTTATGTTAACAACCCCTTACAACTCCAACCATGGACGAAAACCACCATGGGGGTTACTTTCGACCCTCAGCGTAAAGACGATACCCCAACTAGCGGCACTTTCCCAAGTGCAGAGGATATTGATAGCGATCTGGCATTGCTCGCCAATAAGGCTTATGCGGTTCGGACCTATAGCGTGCTTAAAGGCTTAGACAAAATTCCTGAATTAGCCGCCAAACATAATCTGAATGTCACAGTCGGTGCTTGGATCGACGGCAATTTGGAAAAAAATCGTCAAGAAATCGAAACATTGATTAACGTCAGCCGAGAAAATAATCCGAAAATAATCCGCTTGATGGTGGGTAACGAGGTGTTACTTCGTGATGACATTCCAGTACAGCAATTGATCGATTATATTCGTGAAGTTAAGCAGCGCACTTGGCGACCTGTAAGTACTTCTGAAACATGGGATGTATGGATTAAACATCCCGAACTGGTAAATGAAGTTGATTTTATTGCGGTACATATCTTGCCTTATTGGGAAGGCATAGCTGCGGAAGATGCCGTGGACTATGTGTTTGACCGTTACCATGACGTGCAAAAAGCTTATCCCAACAAGCCAATCATTATTACTGAAGTAGGCTGGCCGTCAGATGGTCAACCGTTTAAACATGCCACGGCATCCATTGCCAATCAGGCAAAGTTTTTGCGAGAGTTTCTCAATCGTGCAGATAAAGAAAAAATAACGTACTACGTGGTTGAAGCCTTTGACCAGCCTTGGAAAAAATCCATAGAAGGTTCTGCAGGGGCTTATTGGGGCATATTTAACGCCGATAGACAGCCTAAATATCCGATGGACGGCGACGTTATTGCTTTGCCTGGTTGGCAACATTGGGCGACAGGTGCAGCTATTTTCAGTTTTGTGTTGATGATATTGTTCCTGTTTACTAGAAAAAGCTTGAAACTGCCTGGCCTGCTATTTTTCGGCCTGGTAGCTAACCTTGCCGTTTCGGTCATTTTTTGGTCTGCTTCTATCGGGGCTCAGCAATACCAGACACCTATTACAGCCGTATTCTGGGGGATTTTAATCTTGATGCAGGTGATGGCCGCTGCCATTTTGCTGATAGAAAGCTTAGAAATAGCCGAAGTTATTTGGCATCACAAAACCGCACGAACCTTCCAGCCGCTGACACCTTCAGAAAGCTTTAAATACCCGAAGGTCTCATTGCATT
>Ga0207968_100807_pt1 | contig 10459 bp, 8 predicted proteins | sample LakWasMet21_HOW5_2_FD_183867 | JGI IMG/M metagenome (GOLD analysis project Ga0207968, IMG submission 183867) | Freshwater sediment methanotrophic microbial communities from Lake Washington under simulated oxygen tension - Sediment Metagenome... | ecosystem: Environmental > Aquatic > Freshwater >...
CAAATAGTTACTTAGGTAACCAAGGTTTGGTGCATGGGCTCAATGGTGGTGATGCATTTTTTAATCGTATGGGTGCAACGGTGTGTGAGCGTACTTTCTGTGGCGAAGGCTCATGTACAGCCTGGCTGCTGACGGTAGGGCCTACCGCAGGAGTAGACCCAGAAAGCTTTGCACATGCTAAGTATATTGTGATCTGGGCTTGTAACTCAGTGAGTACTAACTTACATCACTGGCATATCATTCACGAGGCGCAGAAAAAGGGCGCTAAAGTGGTGGTAGTGGACTCTTATGCTTCTAAAACTGCCAAAGAGGCGAATTGGCACATTGCGCCGAAACCGGGTACTGATGGTGCCTTAGCGATGGCAATGATGCATGTGATTATTAGTGAAGGTTTAACAGACCAAGACTACATCGATCATTACACCATAGGTTATCAAGAGTTAGCCGAACGTGCTAAAACCAGAACGCCAGAGTGGGCTGCAGAAATCACCGGCATCTCTGCTGATGATATTAGAAAGTTTGCACGTGAATATGCGACCACCCCGCCAGCCGTAATCCGCCTAGGCGTTGCGCTAGAAAGAAGTTACGGTGGTAGCCAAGCCATTCGTGCTGTCACAAGTTTGCCTGCACTTATTGGCGCATGGCGCCATGTGGGTGGCGGTGCACTACAGTTTCCGGTATGGGAGCATCCATATAAATTCGATGTGATTTCCCGCCCAGATCTAATTCCCGAAGGAACCCCTGTAGTCAATAACCTGCAACTAGGGCGGGCGCTTACAGGTGAACTAGATCTTAAAACACCGATTAAATCGATGATGGTGTGGAACACCAACCCACTCACTCAAGCACCGGAAACGGACAAAATAGTCAAAGGCCTGGAGCGTGAGGACCTATTCTTGGTAGTGGCTGAGCACTTTATGTCCGACACTGCTGCCTACGCGGATATTATCTTGCCGGCTGCGATGGGCGCTGAGATGGAGGATATGGTGCTCTCATGGGGGCATTTGTACCTGACTTACAATCAAAAATGCATAGATCCACCAGGGGAAGCGCTTCCCAATAATGAGATATTTAGGCAGTTAGCCAAGCGCATGGGTTATACCGATGCTAATTTCCAGTGGAATGATACTGAGTGCTTAGAGAATTATGTAGATTGGGATTCACCTACCTGTGACGGTATCAATTTAGATTATTTACGCCAACACGGCTTTGCACGTTTAAAGGCGTTTGGTGATAAAGATACACGCGCGCGCCATGCAAAAGGTGAGTTTCCTACGCCTAGTGGCAAGTGCCATTTCTTAGTGGAAGGGGCAAAAAACTTTGTGGCAGGGCCTTTCCGCCAAATGTATGATGGTTTCCAACCGGGCGAAGATTTAGATAGCCTGCCAGACTATGTGCCATCACGTGAAACGCCGGCAACCAACCCTGAACTTGCCGCCAAGTATCCTTTGAATATAATTTCACCTAAGAGTCATGGCTTTCTAAACTCATGCTATGCCAATGTCACAGAAAAAATTAAGGGTCAAGGCGAGCAGTTTGTAATGATTAATCAGCTAGATGCTACAGCGCGCAATATTAAAGCAGGTGATGTCGTAAAAGTGTTCAACGACCGTGGTGCATTTGAAGGTGTGGCGAGAATTTCAGACGATGTTAACGCTGGGATTGTGGTAGCAACGCTTGGCTATTGGCGGCAGTTGAATAATGGGACGGTGAATTGTATTAGTTCGGCAGAGTTTGGGGATATGGGGCACTCGACTACGTTTAGTGATAATTTAGTGGAAGTGGTGCTGGGGTGAGTCAACTATTTCACATTTTTAGTTTCTATTAAGCCGAATATGTTGTAACTAGGATTAGCGTTTTTATCACCCATTTGGAATAGGTAGAGGTTCGTATCATTAAAGAGTGTGATTGTATGGGTATTCAGCAAGCGAACAATTTTGCTTATCCAAATGGGTAAATCTTCTTTGTATTTGTCGTAATCAACTTTAACTCCATATGGATTTTCTGCATGCATTATGCGACCACATTTTTCATAAAGTACTAAGAACTCATCTTTAGACAAATAGCCATTTGCGGGTGTTGACCACTCAGAAACATAGTTTGGATTTTTACTAGGAGTTTGAATAATTGGTTTAGGGTAAAAGTCAGTATTGACTCTAGCCATATCTTGAAACATCAACCTTGCATTATAGTGAGTTGAAAACTTGCTATATTGTTTTGAGTAAACATTTATATTTGCTATTAAAGAGCTAAATGCAATTAACTCAAGTATTTTTCTTAATTGAAGATATGCTGTCTCAATGGTTGTTGCTTCATAAAGTGAGTTGATTTTATTGAAGTGTATTGCATCAATCACAGCAGTTCTTCTTTTTATTTCAATTAGTACATTCAAGTACTTATCTTGAGCTAAATCCACAATATTTATCCATAATTTTAATAGTTAAATAATAAGGCATATTTGATAGAGTAAATTAATAGTCGCTCTCGCGCGACAGGCGAGTTACTTTCTTTTGCTTGTCCAAAAGAAAGTAACCAAAGTAAACGACACCCCCTACCGCTTGCTCCTGCGCTACACAGTTTTATGGGCGGCAATCGGAAACTCACTTCGTTCAAACAGCCGCTTGCCGAAGTCTCCCATAAATCTGTGCCTCACAGGCGCGGTAGCAGGGGAGTTAAGGAAAGCCAGTGAAGTTAAGCCTTATTCATTAATACCTCAGTTCCGTCATTCCCGCGTAGGCGGGAATCCATTGGCTTAGATGAATTTGGGAGATGTAAGCTAATACAGTAAAATTACAATCTATGAATACATACTCTATCGCACGTCCTTTGTTGTTTCAGTTTGATGCTGAATCTGTTCACGACTTTACTTTAAAAACCTTAAAAACCGCCGAGCGGTTAGGCGTTCTAAAGTTGTGTGCATCCCCGCCTGTTTGTCAGCCTCGCACAGTGATGGGCATTACCTTTCCTAATCCAGTTGGTTTGGCCGCTGGTCTGGATAAAAATGCAGCGGTGATTGATGGGATGGCAGCCTTAGGGTTTGGTTTTATTGAAGTCGGCACGGTTACCCCAAGACCGCAGCCTGGTAACCCTAAGCCACGTTTATTCCGTGTGTCTGAAGCACAAGGCATCGTTAATCGGTTTGGCTTTAATAACCTAGGTGTAGATAACCTGATAGCAAATGTGAAGGCGTCTAAGTACAAAGGCGTGCTTGGCATTAATATCGGTAAAAACTTTGATACACCCAATGAAAATGCGGTGAGTGATTATTTGATTTGTATGCGTAAAGTCTATGCGTATGCTAGCTATATCACGGTGAACATTTCTTCACCAAATACAAAAAACCTGCGTGCGCTACAAGAAAAAGAGGCGTTGTCTGACTTGCTGGCAACATTAAAAGCCGAGCAGTTAAAGCTTGCTGAACAGCATGGTCGGTATGTGCCAATCGCTTTGAAAATTGCACCAGACTTAGAGCCGGCACAGGTGAATGAAATTGCTGATTTACTAATGTTGCATAAAATCGATGGTGTGATTGCCACCAATACTACGCTCTCGCGTGATGCGGTACAAGGCATGCAAAACGCGGCAGAAACTGGTGGCTTGTCTGGTGCGCCAGTGCGAGATAAATCTACAGTAGTGATTCAGCAGTTATCGCAGCGCCTGCGAGGCGCGTTACCGATTATTGGGGTAGGCGGTATTTTAAGTGGTGCTGATGCGGTAGAGAAAGTTGCGGCCGGTGCGAGCTTAGTGCAGTTGTACAGTGGTTTAATCTATAAAGGCCCGCAGCTTATTCGTGACGTAGCGCAGGCATTGGGCTAATTTCCGTTTTCTGTCGATGACCCTGCCGATTTTATATTCGTATCGCCGTTGTCCTTATGCCATGCGTGCGCGTATGGCATTAAAGTATGCCGGTATTACAGTAGAAATACGCGAGATATCATTGCGTGATAAACCTGCGCATTTGCTCGAAGTCTCACCTAAGGGTACCGTCCCTGTATTAGTGACAGCAAATGGTGCGGTATTTGAACAAAGCTTGGATATCATGCATTGGGCATTGCAACAAAACGATCCAGACGGCTGGCTCTCGGCAGACGTAGCGCAAACACAACAGCTCATTACTGAGAACGATACCAGTTTTAAGCAGGCTTTAGATCGCTATAAGTACGCGATACGCTTTCCTGAGCAAGCGATGGAGGACTATCGTTCACTTGGTGAGGTGTTTTTAGCCAAGCTGGAGCAGAAGCTAAGCCAAACAGCCTTTTTGATGGGAGCTAAGCTGACCTTAGCCGATATTGCTATCTTTCCATTTATTCGCCAATTTTCTGCGGTAGATGCTGCGTGGTTTGAGTACGCAAGCTATCCTAAGTTAAAGGCATGGCTTGATTTGATGCTGTCGTCTGTGCTGTTTAATAGCATTATGGAGAAGCATCCGGTCTACGCTGCGCCCTAAGTCAGTTGGCTATCAATCGCCAACGTTTAGTTCGACTCTGTTTTCCAGTGCGGTAGGCGCCATTCAAAATAAATCGCCAAGATACGTAATATCGTCATCAAGGCAGCAGGAATAAAGATACAAAGCCAGGATGCCAGATTGAGCTGGTTAAGCAAACACACCAGCAAGCCACCTAAAAACGCAATCACCGCATACGGCTGGTAATCACTGAAAGCTTTGGGGATTTCGTCGCAAAAAATATCTCGTAATACACCTCCAAACACCGCAGTCATTACCCCCATTAAGGTACAAACAATCACAGGCAGTTGCTGCTGTAATGCGATTTGTGTGCCTAGTGCGGCATATAAACCTAAGCCTAATGCATCGGGGATGAGAATGGCGCGCTCGGTAAGTTGTATATGTTTATTGCGCATGAACAACATGGCCAGCATACATACGCATAACATGAGCCATATCCAGTTGGCATGATCAACCCAGAAGAAGGGGCGCCGATCAAGCAGTACGTCGCGTAAAGTGCCGCCACCAAAGGCCGCCACCCCGGTGACGACAAACACGCCAAAGGCATCTAGCTTTTTTCTAGCGCCAGCAACCAGCCCAGAAAGCGCAAAAGCTGAGGTGGCAAAAATCTCAATAGCCACTTGTAGCGTGGATGCAGTGACATCAACCATGGCTTAATACCTTAATAACAAGTGGGTGACTGTTTGCTTACTCAACAATACAACAGCATCGTGCGTTGCAGCACGATGCTGGTCAGCAAACAGCCAGTGAGATTTAAGTGGTTGCTAAGTCTTTAGCTTCGTTCTGATTATTTTCTTCAAAGATGAGTTTTACTTCGTCTTTGTCATCAATATCCACATGTACACTGCCGCCATTAGCCAGTTTGCCAAATAGCAACTCATCAGCCAGCGCTTTACGGATAGTGTCTTGAATCAGCCTTGCCATTGGGCGTGCGCCCATTTGTGGATCAAACCCTTTTTTGCCGAGGTAGGTCTTGAGTGCATCACTAAATGTTGCCTCAACTTTTTTCTCATGCAACTGGTCTTCCAGCTGAATCAGGAATTTATCCACAACGCGGATAATGATGTCGTGCGATAGCGCCGTGAATGAAACGGTAGCATCCAACCTGTTACGGAACTCAGGAGAGAATAAGCGTTTGATATCAGCCTGTTCATCACCAGCTTGTTTCGCAGTGGTAAAGCCCATGTTGGATTTAGATAAACTCTCAGCACCAGCATTGGTGGTCATAATGATGGTAACGTTTCTGAAGTCAGCTTTGCGGCCATTGTTATCGGTGAGCGTACCGTGATCCATCACCTGCAATAAGATGTTAAAAATATCTGGATGCGCTTTTTCAATTTCATCTAATAGCAATACGCAGTACGGATGCTTAGTGATTGCTTCGGTCATCAGGCCGCCTTGCTCAAAGCCTACATAGCCCGGAGGTGCACCAATCAGCCGTGAAACCGCATGGCGCTCCATGTATTCACTCATATCAAAGCGAATCAGCTCTATGCCCATAATGTAAGCCAACTGTTTAGCTACTTCAGTTTTACCTACGCCGGTAGGCCCGCTAAATAAGAAGCTGCCAATCGGTTTGTTATTTTGGCCTAAGCCGCTGCGTGCCATTTTAACAGCAGAAGAGAGCGCTTCAATGGCTTTGTCTTGACCAAATACCACGGCTTTCAAGTCGCGCTCTAGTGTTTTCAGCGCGTTGCGGTCGTCTGAAGAAATATTTTTGGGCGGAATACGTGCCACTTTGGCAATAATGTCTTCAATTTCTTTATTGCCAATGACTTTCTTCTGTTTCGATTTTGGCAAGATGCGTTGTGCCGCGCCCGCCTCATCAATCACATCAATCGCTTTATCTGGCAGGTGACGGTCATTGATATATTTAGCAGACAACTCTGCCGCTGTGGTGAGCGCCGCCACTGTGTATTTCACACTATGATGCGTTTCAAAGCGTGATTTAAGCCCTTTGAGGATCTCAATTGTCTCAGCTACGCTAGGTTCTACTACATCTACCTTTTGGAAGCGGCGAGATAGCGCGTGGTCTTTTTCAAAGATACCGCGATACTCTTGGTAAGTGGTTGCACCTATGCATTTAAGTGAGCCATTAGATAATGCCGGTTTCAGTAAATTACTTGCATCCAATGTGCCGCCACTGGCAGAGCCTGCGCCAATCAGTGTATGAATCTCATCAATAAACAAAATCGCGTCAGGTTTTTCTTCCAACTGTTTCATTACCGCTTTTAAGCGCTGTTCAAAGTCGCCACGGTATTTAGTGCCAGCAAGCAAGGCACCCATGTCGAGTGAGTACACCACTGCGTTGGCAAGTACGTCTGGAATATCTTTTTCTACAATACGGCGAGCTAGACCTTCAGCAATCGCCGTTTTACCAACGCCAGCTTCACCTACCAGTAATGGGTTGTTTTTGCGGCGACGGCATAAGGTCTGTACCACGCGTTCCAGTTCAGATGCGCGACCAATCAGCGGGTCTATTTTCCCAGCGACAACCTGTAAGTTCAGGTTGAGGGTGTAGTTCTCAAGTGCGCCATTCGGCGCGGCCTCTGGCTCGGCTTCTTGCTCACCACCTTCTGGTTTAGCAGTTTCACCGATTTTTGAAACGCCATGTGAAATGAAGTTGACAATGTCTAGGCGAGTAATGCCTTGCTGATGCAAGAAGAATACCGCGTGTGAATCTTTTTCACCAAAAATGGCTACGAGCACGTTCGCGCCAGTCACTTCTTTTTTACCTGAGGACTGTACATGCAACATAGCGCGCTGGATTACACGTTGGAAACCCAGTGTTGGTTGCGTATCCACATCATCCTGCCCAATCACGGTTGGGGTGTGTTCTTCAATGTACTGGTTTAACTCGGTACGTAATGTCTCTAACTTTGCGCCGCAGGCACGCAAAACCTCTGCCGCGGTTGGATTATCAATCATTGCGAGCAGCAAATGCTCAACCGTGATGAGCTCGTGGCGTTTTTGTCTTGCGTCCATAAACGCCATGTGCAAACTAACTTCTAATTCCTGCGCTATCATCTCGGTACCTAACTTTCTATTATGTATCTCGCCTACATTTATGCCATTTCAATGATGCACTGCAATGGATGCTGCGATTGCCTTGCATAGCTCACTACTTGATTCATCTTTGTTTCTGCAATGTCTTGTGGGTAAATGCCACATATACCAGCACCCTCAGTATGTACTTTGAGCATAATTTGCGTTGCTTGTTCACGGCTCTTATTAAAAAAACGCTCAATGACTTCAACAACGAACTCCATTGGTGTGTAGTCGTCATTTAACAGTAGCACTTTAAACATGGGGGGTAATTTTGGTTTTGCAACCTCAGGCTTAAGTGCAATGTCATTTTCGTGCGGTTTATTTGCCATAGTATGAGTCTATTTTGAGCCAAACTGAAAAAAATTCAAGTGTAATTTGGTGCATCTTCAAGAGATAATTGTTGCGAACAGGCAATCAGTGACTGCTTAGGCTAAGGGAAGATTTTGACGCTTTTTACAATTCTATCTTGTGTCTGCAATATCTCGAGACGGTGTGGACCAATTTTGAAGCTGGTGTTAGGCTCGGGGATGTCTTCAAAATGTTCAAGAATCAGGCCGTTGAGCGTGCGAGGGCCATCTAGCGGCAGCTCAAGATTTAATTTTTTATTAAGGTCGCGTAATGTGCTGGTGCCATCAGCTAGCCAGCTACCGTCCTCTTCTTGGTGGTAGCTGGCAAGTCTGGAAGGCAATTGGGTATTAAAATCACCAATTACTTCTTCTAAAATATCTTCTAAGGTGACCAAGCCTTTTAGCTCACCATATTCATCCACCACCAGCGCAATCCGTTCGTGGTTCTCCTGAAACTGCTGGATTTGCGTAAATAAAGGTGTGCCGGATGGAATGAAGTAAGAGTCATCAATCACTTCAAGCAGCGCGGCTTTACTAAAGTCATCTCGTAGGTAGTGCTCACGCAGTTGATTGATTACTCTACGTACATGCAAAATACCAATGATTTCTTCAGACTCGCCCTGGCGCACAGGCAGACGCGTGTGGTGTGTATTGGTAATGTGGCTCAGGATATCTTCTAATGGCGCATCAAAGTTAATGCTTTCAATCATGGTGTGCGCCGTCATGACATCATCTACAGTGATTTTTTCTAGCTCAAACAGGTTTAACAATATTGTGCGGTGCTTTTTAGGCATAAAGTGGCCAGCGTCAGTCACAATGCTGCGTAGCTCGTCCATGGTGAGTGATTGTGCTTGCGCATCAAAATTCACTTTAACTCTAAGTATGCGTAATAAGCCCACAACAAACAAGTTAACAAACCATACGATTGGATATAGGGCTTTTAGTAATGGGTACAAAATGTAGCTTGCGAAAAACGCTAGCTTTTCTGGGTATGCCGCTGCGATGACTTTGGGCGATATTTCACTAAACACTAAAATAGCAAAAGTCACGGTCATGGTGCCAAACATCAGGGTCCATTCCCCTTCACCAAACAGCTCAACGACGATAATGGTGACCAGAGTGGCGGATGCGGCATTGGCAAAGTTATTGCAGAGTAGGATTACCCCTAACAGCTTGTCAGTTTTTAGCAGCAAAAATGTTGCTAGCCGGGCTCCACGATGCCCTTGGTTCGCTAAATGTTTCAAACGATAGCGGTTAACCGACATCAAGCTGGTTTCAGCCAGTGAGAAAAAGCCTGAAATTAACAGCAGAACGGCTAAGGCGCCAAGCTGCCAAGAAATGGGTATGTTGTCCAAAGTATGATGTGATGGTTACTACGAAGAGGTAGTGTATACGTGATAAGGGGTTAGAACAAGTGCCGTGATTCTCTGCACCATACTGAGAGAGGTTTATACTGAATGGCTAAGAAGCTGAAGTGGCTAAAATGCTTTGTATAGGTAATGCAATGCGCTACAGCAACCTTTAGATTTGTTAGGTTGTTGTAGCGCTATCGTTGTTTTAAGCAAACTCTGATGGGTCTGGATCAGGATGCGTTTCTTTTTTATCGCTGTCTTTCTTTTCCACATCACTCATTAGGTTGGCACGACTAACACCCAACCACATGGCAATCGGGCAAGCTACCAGCACTGATGAGTAAATACCAAATAAAATACCAATGGTCAGTGCGAGGGCAAAGTTGTGTAACACTTCACCGCCAAATAGCAACATAGACAGCACCATCAGCTGTGTAGAAAAGTGCGTGATGATAGTGCGTGACATGGTGCGTGTAATCGCATTATCAATCACGTGGGTGACGGTAGCTTTACGCATTTTGCGGAAGTTCTCACGCACTCGGTCGAACACCACCACAGATTCGTTCACTGAGTAACCTAATACTGCGAGTACTGCTGCCAGTACGGTCAGGTTGAACTCCCATTGAAAGAACGCGAAAAAGCCCAAAATAATAATCACATCATGCATATTCGCAATGATTGCCGCAACTGCAAAGCGCCATTCAAAACGTAGTGCTAGATAAATCATAATGCCTGCAATCACCAATAACAGGGCTAGCGAGCCTTTTTCATATAGCTCGGTACCCACTTGCGGGCCTACGAACTCAATGCGGCTCATTTGTACTGAGTCATCAACTGCTTTAAGTGAGCCGAGTACTTTGTCTGAAAGCTGTGCACCAGTAAGACCCGTTCTGACTGGTAAACGAATCAGCACGTCACGGCTAGTACCAAAGTTTTGTACGGTTGCATCTTTCAAGCCGATGCTATCAATCGTGGTGCGGATCTTGTTCAGGTCTGCGGCGTGCGGGTAGTTCACTTCAATCATGGTGCCGCCGGTGAAGTCCACACCAAAATTCAACCCACGTGTAGCAAGAAACACAACTGCGAGTACAAAGGTAATCATGGAAATGGCTGTGGTTAAACGGCCATAGCTCATGAAGGGGATGTCTTTTTTTACTCTAAAAAATTCCATAGTTTTTACTCTATATTTTTGTCTGAGGGCGCTAAATTAACTGGAGCGCTTAACCAATTGAAAGGTGTGTTGTTTT
>Ga0207968_100808_pt1 | contig 10434 bp, 15 predicted proteins | sample LakWasMet21_HOW5_2_FD_183867 | JGI IMG/M metagenome (GOLD analysis project Ga0207968, IMG submission 183867) | Freshwater sediment methanotrophic microbial communities from Lake Washington under simulated oxygen tension - Sediment Metagenome... | ecosystem: Environmental > Aquatic > Freshwater >...
ATTCCGACTTGGTGGTCAAATGTCCGTGCAATGGCACCACCTATGCGTTGAGCCCGGTAATGAACAATCTCGACGGCATGCGCATCGTGCTGAACTGGGGCGCCGAGCCTCTCGACCTCGATTCGCACACGGTTTATCCGAACAATCATGTCTATTTTTCGAGCATGAGTGGCGCCGACGCCCTGCTCGATGTGGACGACACCACCAGCTTCGGGCCGGAAACGATCACGATCAGCCGCAAGCACGATGGCGAACGCTATGTGTATGCGGTGCATAATTATTCGGACGGCAAAAACCCGGAATCGACGACCTTGTCGAAGAGCAACGCGAAAGTGTTCGTTTATGTCGGCCAGACCCTGATCCGGACCTATTATGTTCCGACCGACAAGGTCGGCAATCTGTGGACTGTGTTCGCGGTCACCGAGGGCGGCGAGTTCCAGGATTTCAATACGATCAAGGGCGTGACCAGCGAGGAGCGCCTGCAAACCTCCGAGTTTCAAGGCGTGATCGACCAGAGCACCGCGCAAACCGTCAGCTACAGCGCCGCCAGCCAGGACAGCGCCAAGGACCTCAATACCCAGGGCGAAGCGGCCTATCATGCCGGCAAGCTGGATGAGGCGATACGGCTGTATCAAAGCGCAATCGAACAGAACGGCAATTATGGTCAGGCTTATAGCAATCTCGGTCTGGCCTTCCAAAAAGCCGGCCGCGTGGCCGAGGCGATGTGGGCGAACCGCAAGGCGATCGCGCTGGCCGACGGTTCAACCGCGCCGGTCGTGCGCGCCAGCTCGCATTTCAACAACGCCAAGATTTACGAGGCGGCCGGCCAATGGCAGGATGCGCTACGGGAATATCAATATGCCAAGACCGAAAAGGCCAACCCGGCCTATGACAAGGGCATCAAGCGCATGCAGGAAAAAGGAGCCAAATGATGCGCCGGCCTAAACCCTTCTTGCTGACACTGTCTTCGCTGCTGATCTTCGGTTTTTCAACGCATGCGGGCGCGGCGGGGCCGGCGCAGGTCGCCAAGGCCGACCCGCATCTTTGGCCGGAGGCGGTCAATTCGCCGGCCGGGTTTGATAAAGCCTCGCGCGCGTCGATTCTGGCGTATGCAGAGGCCTTGCAGGACATGCGGAAGCTGTCGGACGGCGACATGCTGACCGCGTTCAAGATCAAGAGCATCAACCGGGCGTCGGTGGCAAAGTGGTTGAGCCAGGAATTGAAAAATACGCTCGCCAATTATCAGCATGCGGCGGAAACCTGCGCTGAAGCCGATTGGACTTGCGTGGGCGATGTCGAAACCCCGCAGGCTTTGCTCGACAAGGCGGCCGAGGCGAACGGCAAGCTGCCGCCGCCGCTTCGGGCCTGGCGCGCCAAGCTGGACGGCTTCACCCATGCCTATCTTGCAGAGCAATTGCGCCTCGCCGCGTTGTTTCCGAAGATCAGCAGCGAGATCGACCGTTTCAACGACCGGGAATGGACGGGCGACAGCTTGCCCGATCGCCAGTTCTTTTTGAGCTTTGACGACGGCCCTTCCGCCCCGAACGGAAACAGCGACGACACCTTGTCGATGCTGAAAAAGCAGGGCAAGAGCGCGGTCTTTTTCGTATTGGGCGAAAATCTGAAAAAACGCGTCGACCGGACCCAGGCTTCGACGGTGGCTTCGCTTTACCAAGGCCAGTGCGTCGCCTCCCACGGCTGGGAACATCAATCGCATGCCAAATGGGGGCAATGGCAGGATTCGATCAAAAGAACGCAAGCTCTGTTGCAGGCTACGCTCGCTGAAAATCAGGTGATGCCGTTGTTTCGGCCGCCTTACGGGCAACGCAAAGCGGACAGCGGCGCGTTTTTTGAAGCCCAGGGCTTGCACGTCGCGCTATGGAATCTGGATTCGCAGGACTGGAACAACCATGTCACGCCCGACGACATCCAGAATCGCATGCTGACGCTGATGCTGATCAAACGGCATGGGGTCATGTTGTTTCATGACGTTCATCCGAAGGCGAAAACGGCGCTGCCGGTTTTGTTCGAGGAAGTCGGCGATGCCGTGGCATGGGGCGATTGCGCTCAACTGCGGCAGCTCTGATGAAGGATTGATTGCCGCCTTTGACTCAGGATGAGCCAAGGGTGCGCACTAAAGCCGGACGGGATATGCATCCCGTCCGTAATGTTTTAGCGTGTCTTGGACATGCAAGCTAAGTTGTAAGGGAAGAGTCGTCAAACGTTTGAGACGGGGTTGCAAACCCCGTCTCGCTGAGGGTAAACAACTTTTTCTATATTGCAAGATCTGACCCCTAGGCTGCGTGACCCCTAGGCTGCGACAGATGCTGAATTGTTCCGGTGACATGTTGAGGAGGGAGTCGATCACTCGCAGTCATTGGCCTGGACTTTCCGAAACGCGAACCATAGCAACAAACCTATCACCATCACGAGGAGCGAGTACCCCATAACATCTCCACGTGTTTCCTTGTCCGCCACAAAGAGGTTAATAACCCCACCAAGCACGAATGTGAGCAGGGGCACCTGACGAAGAATTGCACTGACACGGCTCCATTGCAGCTCTTTCCCGCAATTTGGGCAGACCATGCGTTGGGGTGTGAGTTTGTACCAAGGATCTCCCTCTCTCACATTTTCCATAGTCGGTTGAATAAACCGAGCCCCGCAACTTGGACATTCCTGCTTGAACAACGCCATGATGTTTTGTCCTCGGCGCTAACGTAGAACTGACCGGGCGCGGCCCGGAAGGCTAAAAAAGCAAAACCGCATTATAACCGCGCTCCGGTTGAGCGCAGGGTTAGGCTGGGGCCGGAGCGCGCGACGCTGCATTGGCATTTCACAAGGAGGCTTCATTTGCAAGTGCCTGCAATTTAAGAACAGTAGCCCAGTTCCTAGTCGTTACAGCTGTGCCGACCTTGCTCAGTAAAGCCTTTGCCGCTTTGCTCTCCAAGATGCCATTCGCGCAGTGCAAGTAAGCGGCGTTTTCGCCCATGACGAACTGCTCCGGCGCTGCGACTAGTTGTTGGATGGGGCTTAGGCTTTGCAGAGCATCTGTGTTTTGAGAAAACACAACTAGCAATTGAGAATGATCAGCTCCTTGCACATCAAGCGGGTTTCCTTTGATGATGGCCATCAACTCCTGTGCCGAAGCCACAACCACCGGGACGCTGAGGTTGAAGTTGCTTGCTATCGCTTCTTTGATCGCCTTTGCGTGCTTGTGGGGCGGCCCCTTAGTCGCTCGAAATACAGCGTTGCCGCTATTGAGCAAGGTTGCTACGCCACCGTAACCGAGTTCAATCAGTAAGGCTCGTAGATCGGCCATGGCGATGCGATTGGCTCTTCCGACGTTAATGCCACGTAAAAGCGCTACGAACGTTTGCATAGAATGACTAACGTGGAATTCAGCCGACGCTTGAAGCGTAGCGGAAAGCGGTCGGCTGGAATGATTGGTTATGCATTGATTGTTATTTTATTTCGGTTATCAGCACTTGAGGATTTGCAGGGTCGTAAAAGAAATAGGTGTAAAACTCAACAGGCTTGCCGTTATCGAGTTTCGGCAAATACCCCTTATCAAGGATAAATTTCTTGGCCGCACCGACATATACTGCTGGAACAGGTACATCAACCGGAGTTATTCCACCAGAAATTGGATCAGTGACGCGGGCAACCCGGACAGAACGAACTGACCCGTTGACCTCCACCACAATACCAAAGATTACGCTATATAGTTTCTTGGCTTTTCCGGTAACGTAGCTCGGCGATATCGACGGCTCCGCTAGGGCAATCCCGGTCAGAAGAATCAAGGGAATTCCCCAAAACTTCATCCAATTCGTCGTATTACGCCCCATTCGTGGCTCCTCCTTGTTGGTTTGCAGCATAACGCCTGAATTAAGCCGAGTCGCGAAGCGGCTTCGGCTTGAATGAACTGTTAGGCCGCACGCCAAGCTGCATAGCTACTGACCCGCTGGAATTGTATGGCGGGCTTTGGCCTCGGCATAGCAGACGACACAGACGATAGTCATGCCATTGAACTCCTTAAAGGCATCCGTCATGTCTCCCTCTAGCTGAAATGAATCCTCGCACAGGTGGCACCATGCCTGGAGGTCATTCGGGTCGCTGCTGTTCTCAACGAAGCCGGCGGGCGCGGGTTGTCCATTAAGCATGTGCTTACAGACGACGGCAGAAATTCGCTCGCCATGAGGTCCGCAGCGAATCATTATTGGCTCAGTTGCTGTCATGTGTCCTGTGCGGCCTAACGCAGAGTTAAGCGGCGGCCCTGCGCCATGCAGCGCAAGCCGAGCACGACAAAAGTGTGGGCGTCGGGGCCGTCCGCTTGAACGACGGGTTAGCTGGTACCTGATCTACCATGGCAGCTCAGAAAATGAAGCAATATGCTTCTGAACGTATGCAACTCGCTCTTGATCTACCTCCCACTCAATGGAGCCAAGTTCAGCATTTAGCTCCTCCAGCTTCTCCTCCAGGCTCTCACCTTCAAGCTCTGCCCTAATTCGATCAGCGCGCTCGATGAGCGTAGCCATTTCGGCAAAGCCGAGCGCTCTATACCCGTGCGCTGCGCTTGAAAGCCACTCGGACGCCGACTCAACGGCTTGAGTAAATCCTCCATTTCCTATTTCCCACTGAACCAAGCGCGATGCGTAATACACACAAACTGGATTTGCGCCGGAAGGAATATCACTGGGCTTTTTGATTTTACTAACAAGCAGCAGCCATAGCTCCGTATCAAAATCTTCAACACTAAGCGCCTCACGATTGTGAGAACTCATGAGGGCTTCAACAGATGGGTATCTTGGTTTCAGACGGAACATTCCGGGCCTCGTAGTGCAAGCTAACGTAAAGCTAACCGGGCGCGGCCCAGAAAGCTAAAAAACAAAACCGCATTATAACCGCGCTCCGGTTGAGCGCCATGTTAGAGCACATGTTTTCCGCCCAAGTCTGCAATGAGAGAATAGATACTCTGACGGAGACTTGGTAAGAAGCTTTGATCGATATTGAACCCTCCCGACAGGACTGTAGGTATGCCATCGGGTCTTTCGCTTTCGAGCGCATAGGTACCGACAATGCTGCCGAGCGACTGCATTGCCAAGTTAATCTGGATATCTGGCTCAGCACTAGCAAGGACTGCGGTGCTTGATTTCCCTACCGACTCGTACATGGCACCAACCTCGTTTGCGAAACGCTCAAGATCACCCAATTGAAGCCAAGCTTCAAAGTCACCACTAAAGTCATTGGCTTCGATCAGCACTTGGACTCGAACCCAATCTTCATCGTCCACCAACCGTCTTGGACGTAGTTCTATTTGTAGGCCGTGGGCATGGAGTTTCATGTGCTCTAACGTAAAGCTAACCGGGCGCGGCCGGTTAGCCAAAATAAACAAAACCGCCTTACTTCCGCGCTCCGGTTGAGCGCCGGGTTAGAAGGCATCGATGTCACCGTGGTACTCTTTTAGGAGCGTTTCCCAAACCTCAAAAGCCGGGCTATCTTCATCAACGTTTACGGACAGCATGGCTCGTTGCATTAGCTTTGATTCACCCGCGATTTCGGCGATAGCGCTCACAGCTGGGAGTCCAAAGCGATAGACCAAATCTTCAAGTGGCCCTGCACCAATATGACTTAAACTCCAATCCGAAGGTGTAGCTTCAACAAGTTTGCGTATTATGCGAAGCCCGGAAGGCAGATTGTGGCACAGTGCGTCTACTTTTTCCCACGCCCAAAAGTCCTCGTCAGCCTGAGTTCGCTCATACTTGAAGTAACCATCAATAATCTGATCGTCAGTGTGCTGCATTTTGCTGTCTAACGTAGAGCTAACCGGGCGCGGCCCGGAAAGCTGAAAAAACAAAACCGCATTATAACCGCGCTCCGGTTGAGCGTTGGGTTATATTTTGAGTTCATCAATGCGTTCCTTGATTGCTGATATGTTTATATACGGTTTCAGTACGGATGTTTGAAACTGTATTTGATGAATTAGAACTAGTCCCATCAATGACATGCCACCGAGCCCGGAGATTAAAAACAACCATACCAATGGGATAAGGTCGAATTCATAGCTAATGATTGTAATAATAATGAATACAACGGTTGTTATTAACAGAAACCATTTTTGTACTTTTAAATTAGCATTTGCCTTTGAATCATCATCTAGCAACTCAATAACGTTTGTTAAAATTTCCTTTTCAGTAGGGGCTGGCATCTTTGTCTCTTAAAAATATAATGTCTGAAATCACCGGTGCTGCGCGGCTTCATCGCGCAGCGTCCGGTGGATTGATGGGTTGGGCGGTGACTCATGATCGAGACGGAAGTTGCGCAAGCATGTCTTGAATGGACTGCCGCACGCCAGAAACAACCGCGTTATGCTGCCCTAAGATCTTGGACGCGTTTGCGAATTGCTCAGGCTGGAGAAACAACATAGGAAGGTCTGCAACAGCCACCGCTCGATTCTTGCGCGAAAGAATTTCAGAGGCGTAAGTGAGCGCACTCTCGACCGATTTTCTTATGCGAGGAGTGCTTGCTTCAGCGACAACCGCGTTGAGTGATGTTTGGTACTCGCTTAGTTCAGGCGCTTCAGGTAGGACCGGTGAAGCAATCTGTGCTAACGGAGCCATGTTTGGAGCAGGAGCACGATAGGCAATAAGGGCATCGAGCGCCATCATTTGCTTTGGGCCGCCGGAAGCCAGCCAAGCCTTAATGCGCGACCAGGGTGTGCCCAAGAGCGCCGCTCCTTGCCCCCAATGAGTTGTCACGGGCGAAGCAACGTTGACCTCAAGCCAGTCGATCGCTTCGGGACAGCCGGTATACGCCACCAAATGAGAATTGGATGAGCGCAACGCAGGAGACTGGCTCCCAAGGACGCTGACAAGCCATTCAAGCGCGAGACGCGGGTCGCTTTCGCGAAGGTATTGCGAAAGTGGTTCGTGAAGTGTGCGCGAGTCGGCGTTTCGGAGGTATGTGCTCATCGGTTTGCTGCCGCCCAACGTAAAGCTAACCGGGCGCGGAACGGAAAGCTGAAAAAACAAAACCGCATTGAAACCGCGCTCCGGTTGAGCGCCATGTTATGCACGGTCTTCAGCCTCGCTTGCCAAACAGTAAATATCAACGTCAATTTCGGCCCCGATATGACTGAGGATGTTTAACGCTTTCGAACTAAGGTGAAACCCAGGATTGCAGCCGCTGTAATAATACTGGACTACTGACAGTTCCCCACTACAAGTAGCGATTACATCTTTGAGGACGTCTTTTCTTGGCTCAACTATATGAGCTATAAATTCCTCGGCCAACTCTCCAATAAAGCGATCTTCGTTGCGAATCCAGCGAAACTCCCAATAATTCCAAGGGTAAACTCGCTTTTCTCCTTTGTGCGATGGACTATAATTACGGATTTCGCCTCTCAGTGCCGTTTTTGTTGGTACAAGTTGCAAGCGCGCACTTAACTCGGCGGCCGAACCTTCGAAACCAAAAATTTTTAGTGTTGTGTAATTCTCGTTCAAGCGGCTAGCACCAATGCATAACGCTGAGCTAACCTGCGAGCGGCGCGCTAGCGCCACGAGTCAGGTTGAGCGACGTGTTATGCGTTACTGGCATTTCGACTCCAACTTCTCGGTAATTTCCTGCATGTTCTTTCCGCCAATAACTGTGGAGTAAGCATTATTGCCAAGATACACAATAAAGAGAGCGAAGGCTGGTAGTGCCAAAAGGACAACCCCACGAAATATTGAGAGCGCTCCTTTTCGTGCAATTGTGTCCCTAAATACAGCAGAATCGAGCGGCGGAAAGTATCCCGTTCTTATTGTTTTAATTCCTGTCCCAAGAAACAAGAGCGACGTGACCAAGATGCTAAAGGGTAAACCATAACAAAATAAAAGCAGTGAAATATATGCGGTATTAACACCCAGCAACTTCACACATTCCGGGCTTCCAGTACTCTTACTCAATAAGGAGAAGCCGCTCAGTACAACGCCAATAAAGATATACGGTGCAGATTTTACAAGTGCACGTTTTTTGTTCCCCTTAATGATTACCGCTTGCGCATCTTCGGGACAGCCCTTCATTTGCTCTTCGAGAGACACGGGCGGAATGCCTCGATACCTCCATTCCCGAGGCGTTCTAAGAAAGGCGACAATTGCCGCTGCCACCCCTAGAGTCGCGAGTGCGATTATTATCAACGTGCTCATTTCGTCAGTCATGTGAACGCATAACGATTTGCTCACGCGCGCCGTGCGCCGAGCGTGCGAAAAAGAGCCAAAGCTTTCCGGCGTCGCGTGCAGCTAATTGTTAGAAGACTATTCATGACGCATTTCTCTGTAATCACTCGACAGGCCGAAGCAGTCCTTCCACGTCAAACTCGTCAAAACTAGCAATCTCCTGCAGTTTGATCGGATTCGAGAACGTAAACTTTTTCCAAGTTTCCTTGAACTTTTCCTCCCCTCCTTCAGCATCCTGATTGACGTTAACGCGTGTCAGCATCTTCTTTGTCCCGAGATTTATGCTGACCGACCGTTCAACAACAGGCCCGCGGTTCTGACTGCTGTCGTAACCAATCAGTTCAAAATCGGAGTTTTGATATCGAAATTTGTACTCCCAGTAACCGTATCTTCCATGCGCATAGTCAATCAGCAGAATCCCTTTTTCTATAGATACGTCGAGCTCCGGCGCAAAATAAACGCCGCCATCTTCATTTTCAGATGAAAAGCAATCCCGGTTTTCAAGCGCAAGCTCGTATTGCTCTTTATTCTTAAAAACAATGATAATGCCTCGAGGATTACGATCCAGTTCCCCGCGGTACTTATCATTAACGAAGTTATCCCGATTAGTCCCCTTGATTATAAGAACATAATCCTCTTGATTGTCTTTATTTAAGTCACCCTGAATTTCTTTGAAGACAACGTATCCTGGTGGGATAAATTCAGCAGGGGATTTGGCTGTTTTCGGCGTTACCTGGGCGAAAGCGTTCGTTACGATTACAAGCAAAATGATAAATACATATTTCCTCATTTTTTGAATCTCGATTTTCCTTAAACGTTAAGAAGCCTAACGCCTGAATTAAGCCGAGCCGCGAAGCGGCTTCGGCTTGAATGAATTGTTAGGCGCCTGCCGTGGAACTTGACAGGAGGCCAGTGGATTGCCGGCCGAGAATCCAGGCGGGAGCTGATCAAGCGGGACGAAGTGAACTTCTTTGCCTCCGGCTGATGAGTTCGGCGCAGCGCTCCAATAGTGAAGGTAAGCGTTGCCATCTTTGACGCCGCCGAACTCAGTAGCCCAGTAGCTGTTCCTGGCACCTTGACCTTGGCAAAGCTCCTTGAGAAAGGCGTCTCCGGTGATCTGCCTTGGGCTGTCACAACCAGACAAGCCACCAACTATGAAGAAAGCCATGGTAAATGCGAGAAGTTTCATAGCGCCTAACGTAGAGCTAACCGGGCGCGGCCCGGAAAGCTGAAAAAACAAAACGGCATTATAGCCGCGCTCCGGTTGAGCGCATTGTTAGCGAGCAATGGGGTCATCAAAACTTATCCCGCAGAACGGGCAATACTTTACTTTGTTTGACAACCGAAACTTTCCAGCATTTGGTAAAGACCATAATCCCATTACTGAAGCCTCACAATGTGGACAACAAGCAGCGCGTCCAAAATTCCATAACCACATACCCAAAAGTCCAATAAGTGGCAGAGGCCACCAGCGTGGGAGGTGTTGCTCGAAAAACATACCTACAACGATGGATGTAATACCGAACCCTGCCAAAGCAAGTAGATGTTTGGCAATCACTTGGTTTATAAAATCACGTCCGTTCATTCTTTTTACCGCTAACACATGAATTGAGCCGAGGCCGACCGCGCAGCGGTTGGGCTTCGGCTCCAATGAACTGTTATGCCACGCGAACGAGGAGAAAGATGATGGCACTTGATAAGACCTGCACCGCCACGCAGTTGGTGGAAAGACTGCAAGACCTAATTGCGAAGCATGGCGACATGCCAGTGTATGCGAGAGACGCAGATACTGGATGGCGTCTCCCGATTGGACTGATGTTCCGCGCCGCCGACACCGACGAACTTCGGCCCGATCGCTTCGAGATTTGCACCTATTACCACAACAGGCCACGAGGCGACATTAGCGGGGCATAACTAAAATTAGACCCCAAAAAAAGACCTAAAAATTTATGGAGTCAGTCTGCTAAATATCTAGGCGCGACTATAAGTCAAACAATATCATAAGGCAAATAAATTTTAGTGCACCCAACATGGCGCCGATCAAACATGCTAAACACACCCGACCCAATCAAACCGCCAAGGCTATTGGACCAAGTTGTTTCTAGAATGCGGGTTAAGCACTACAGCCTGCGTACAGAGACAAGTTATGTCGATTGGATAAAACGCTATATAAGGCATCACGGTAAGCGGCATCCCAAGGATATGGGGGCTGCGGAAGTCG
>Ga0207968_100809_pt1 | contig 10422 bp, 6 predicted proteins | sample LakWasMet21_HOW5_2_FD_183867 | JGI IMG/M metagenome (GOLD analysis project Ga0207968, IMG submission 183867) | Freshwater sediment methanotrophic microbial communities from Lake Washington under simulated oxygen tension - Sediment Metagenome... | ecosystem: Environmental > Aquatic > Freshwater >...
GATTTTGCTGAAAAACTTTTCGAAGAGCTCGGCCTTAACAAACGCGAAGCCAAAGACATCGTGGAGCTGTTTTTTGAAGAAATCAAAACTGCTCTGGAGCGCGGCGAACAGGTCAAACTGTCCGGTTTCGGCAAGTTTGAACTGCGCGACAAGAACAGCCGTCCGGGTAGAAATCCAAAAACCGGAGAAGAGATACCCATTACCGCCCGGCGTGTGGTAACATTTAGGTCTGGTCAAAAACTCAAAGCCCGAGTAGAAGCTTATGCTGGAACCGAGTCATAATAACGAATTGCCGCCCATACCGGCCAAACGCTATTTCACGATCGGTGAAGTCAGTGAACTGTGCGCAGTCAAACCCCATGTACTGCGCTATTGGGAGCAGGAGTTCACCGAACTGAGCCCGGTCAAGCGCCGCGGCAACCGCCGCTATTACCAGCGCCACGACGTGCTGATGATCCGCCAGATCCGTTCGCTGTTGTATGAGCAAGGCTATACGATAGGCGGCGCCAGGGCGCATCTGACCAGCGACGAGCACAAGGAAGATGCGACGCGCACCAAGCAATTGATCCAGCAAATGGTCGTCGAACTCGAAGACATTCTGGAATTGCTTAAGTAGGGCTGTCTGTAATATAATTTGCCTTCTTCGGCTGTGTTCAAAAGCCGGTTTGTTTTCCTTTCTTTATAAATTGCGACGGCGGCACGCCGAAGCAATTGTCAAATCATCGGGGCGTAGCGCAGTTTGGTAGCGCACTTGCATGGGGTGCAAGGGGTCGGAGGTTCAAATCCTCTCGTCCCGACCAATGAAATCAATGACTTATAAAGTCAAAAAGTCTTAAAAAATCTCGAAAATGATATTCCCGGATGGCTTTCCATCGATTAGGTTAATATCGGCGACCGCCTATGCTTTACTGCCTGAGCTCTGCATTTTTGCTTTATCCTACTGAAGAAAGTGAAACAAGAATATTGTTATTTCACTTTAACTCATAAAAATGAAATAACGGTGCGCTTGTTTACTTTTATCGTAAAAAAACCCTTACGATAATAGCCGTGAAACCATTGCCAAACTCAGACGGTTGGCAATTGGATTCGATTAGCTTCGGGATGAAATCCCCTCTGGAATTGGAAAAACGCCGTTCAGGCAATGAAGATCTGTTTTCCTTAGCTTTCACCTGTAAATTTTCATGGCTGTTCAACAAAACCGAGAATATCTATCCAGCCTCCTACGCGAATTGTGCAAGCTGTCCAAGGAAACCGAATGGGTCGAGTTTAAGCACAATAACGGCGATCCGCAAATGATCGGTGAAACGATTTCCGCCCTCGCCAATTCAGCGGCTTTATTGGGAAAGCATTCCGCTTATATGGTCTGGGGTATCGCCGATGAAGACCACGCGCTTTTGGGTACGGCCTTTAAACCTTCGGCTGCTTACCATAAACAATAGGAGCTCGAAAATTGGCTGCTGCAAAAGATCACGCCGAAAATTCATTTTCAATTTTGGGAATTCGAGACAGACGGCAAACCTTTTGTGATCCTCGACATCGCCGCTGCAAGCCATTCGCCTGTTCAGTTTGATGGTACGGAGTTTATACGTATTGGCTCATATAAGAAAAAGCTCAGAGATTATTCCGCCAAGGAGCGGGAACTGTGGCGCACATTCGACCGTGTACCGTTTGAACAGCAACTGGCGGCGGAAAATCAGAGTAGTGAACAGGTTTTAAAAAGGTTGGACTATCCGAGTTATTTTGATTTGATCGATTTGCCTTTACCCGATAACCGGACCGGTATCTTAAATGCCTTAGAGGCTGACCGCTTGATCGTCAAAAGCGACAGCGGGGATTGGCACATTTCCAATTTAGGTGCCGTGTTGTTTGCCAAGCAGTTAGCCGATTTTCCATATCTGGCACGAAAGGCGGTGCGGGTGATTTTGTACAAAGGCAACAGCCGCATTGAAACCATTCGCGAGATTGGCGGCAACAAAGGCTATGCCTCAGGATTCGAAGGATTGATTGGATTCATAAACAATGTACTTCCCGAAAACGAGGTGATCGGTCAGGCGTTACGCAAGTCGGTTCCGATGTTTCCTGAATTGGCCATACGCGAACTGGTCGCGAATGCGATCATTCATCAGGACTTTACGCTTTCCGGCACCGGCCCGATGATCGAGATATTTTCTGATCGAATGGAAATTACCAATCCGGGAATCCCGCTTGTTGACACCCAACGTTTTCTCGATAGCCCTCCTCGCAGCCGAAATGAAGGGCTGGCGTCGTTCCTGCGTCGTATCGGTATCTGCGAAGAGCGCGGCAGCGGCATCGACAAAGTCGTTTTCGAAACCGAAGTTTACCAACTACCCGCACCGGCCTTCGACGTCACGCCGGAACATACCCGAGCGGTACTCTTTGGGCATAAAGAGTTTAAAAATATGGATAAAGAAGAGCGCATCCGCGCTTGTTATCTGCATTGCTGCCTGAAATATGTCAATCGCGAACCGATGAACAATACCTCGCTCAGAGAGCGTTTAGGCGTTGATGAAAAAAACAGCGCCATGATTAGCCGGATCATCAAGCAGGCGGCGGATGTAGGAGTCATTCGGCCTTACGATCCGGATGCGGGAACCAAAGCAATGCGGTATGTCCCGTTTTGGGCGTAATAATTTGCTTGACCGTTGCTTGATTGTGAAAAGGAAGCGTAGCAGGCTGCTACATGTAACCTACTGATAAAGTTATAAAATAAAAAACATAATTGCTTGACTGTTGCTTGATTTTAGATAATAAAAGGTGTGGTGCCTGTTCTCTGAACAGCAGCCATTGCGGTTAGAAAAGTAAATTTTGACCGTTGCATCGCACAATGTTACTGACGGCATAGACTCAAAATATATAGTTGTCTAGCAATACTGATTGTGGTAAAGATGGAAGCCCGATCATAGAATTTTCATTTTCGATAACGGCGCTGGAAATCAAACATGATTTCTGAAAGAAGGCCGTGTTGGGAGGAAACAAACAATGAAAAAAGATGAAGCAGTGATTGTACGCGTATCAAATGGAGTCGCTTACGCGGATGATAAAAGCAGGGATAGCCTGGCGGCTTTTTCTTTTGGGAAAATCGAAGGCAAACGACTGAAGAACTGGGTCTTCGTCCTGGCATTCAAGCGACGCTTGAATATGATGATCAAGATAGGGTTAATTCTGTTTTGATTTCGTAATACGTATTGAGTTGGGGCACCGTTTTGTCACAGTTCTTCCATAATCGTTTAGCCCCCCTCCCCAAAAAGTAGCCATTTAAGCCGAAAAATGAAAAGCTATAGGACATGACATTGAGCGCATCTCGTTATACACAACTTGCCTAATCCTGTAATCTACGGGATTTTTTCTGACCAAGGACGGGTAAACGTAAATGGGGTGGGCACACAAAGAATTATCGGGGATCCATTTGGGAGACAAGCGATTGAACAAAAGATCGGTAAAGTTGCTGGAAAGCGTTGCGTCGAAGCCGAGCGCAAGCATTCCGACGGCCTGCGGGGGGTGGAGCGAGACCTTGGCCGCTTACATTGTGCCTGCAAGACATAGGTGGTACGGATGAGCGCTTACAGAGCTTTGGGCCCTTTGCATGATCGAGGGCATCTCATCAATCACAAGAATACGACATTGACCTGTTTTCCAAAAACCTCTTGAACCGTTGGAATCAAGTGATCATGATGACTCAGGAAAATGACTTGCGTCTTTTCTGATAACGTTTTAAGCGCTTCAAATCCGGCCTTTGATCTTACATCATCGTAGTTAATGAATAGGTCGTCCGCGATAAAGGGTAAAGGCACAGACTGCTCAAGATGCATTTCCAATGCCGCCAGTCTTAGCGCCAAATAAAGCTGATCTCGTGTGCCATCGCTCAAGCCAGAAATGCCGACCAGCTTTCCATCCGACCGCAGTCCTTCCAAGACCATCGGCTCCCGATCATAATCCACAACCAGCTTACGAAATGATCCCGAAGTTAATGTCGAAAAAATCGAGCCCGCACGATCTAATAACGGCCCCTGCTTCTCTTCTCGATAACGGTCTATAGACCAACGTAGCAAGCGCTCAGCAGTTAATACCTTAACAAAACGTTCTGCCACATCAGACATCTTGGAAATCGCTTCTTGCCGTTGCGCTTCAGCCAGCGCAGCAGCGTCCGAGCCTCCGATGTTGGACAAAATTCGCGAAGCATCTGCCACTCCGGCTGCAAGCGTCGTTTGCCTTTGAACCGTGTCGCTCAGATCACCATTGATTTTCGTTAGCTCGGATGCAAGCTCGACTAGGTCCACCGCATCGATTTCCGATTCGATCTGCATTCGGTTGAGACCATCACCGGCATTCAGAAGATGACTAATGGCATCATCCAACTCAGTGTTGAGGCGACGATATTCATCAGATCGAGCAATGACTTCAGCCAATGACGCATTGTTGTCGACGCCGGCTCTTGCCAACAACGGCTCCAGGCTCGCCTGTGCCGTTTGTATCGATTCCATTTCCTTATTTACCAAGCTATTGGCTAAGCGTAAGGCCTCCTTCAACCGATCCCGCTCGGCATTCGACGCGCGAGTCAGGTCTAGGCGTGTTGCCAACTCTTGGGCCATTTGGTTTGCGGTCTCATCTTTAAGGGCAGGCGCAAGGATAGCCACCAGTCGATTCGCGTCGGCAGCAAACTCCTTCAAATCCGCGTTCATCGCATCGATACGTTCGACTTGAATTTGCCGCATCTTATCGAGCTTTTCCGCGATTTGGCCGATCAATTCAAGTGTACCTTCAACGGTGCCGACATTGCTATCAGTCGGCAACCCGGCGTTTGTCAGCGCGATCGACCACAATTCGGACCAACGGGCTTCCTCGGCGATGGCATCAAGAGTATTTTGTTTTAGCGTCTTGGCTAGATTCTTCGCAGCACGCAATTGGCCCGACAAGGTTTCTCGGCGCGCTTTGGCGTCGTCTATTTCCTGGATAAACCTTTCCGTCTGGATGCTCAGGACAGCAAGGCTATCGGTATCGGAAACCTGAAGCCCGGATTCTCGCATCGCATCGATCAGTTTCAGTCTTGCCTCCGACAAGATCCTGCAAGTCGAATCGAAGTCATGCTGTGCCTCTTGTACAACGACTGAAGCCGCAAGCACCTTTTCCCGTTTGATGATCCAGGCGCCGATGTCCTCCAAAGGCATATTCTCCAGATCGATAGCGTCCACCTCTTGTGCCCAACGATCGTCAAAGCGTTGAATTTGACTTTCCAGGTCTGAACACTGGCCTTCGATTCTGGCTAGACTCTGTTGCTCCCGTTCGAGTTGTTGCAGCAGACTCTGTAACTCCGTCGCTTCCTCTACATCCTCGGTTCGTTTATCCGCAATGCTGTCGGCTTGCACTATCGCCGCCTCAAACTTTGGCGCACCCATTTGAAGATTGCTCTCGCCCGTTTGGATCGCGCGCCAGGATGCGTCTCGCTCTTGCCTGGCTTGCAGGACAGCTTCGTACGTCGTAGGGTGATGCAACTCTTTAAACTGCGATATTTGCAATTCGATCAGGGCAATTTCGGCTTTTTGCTCTTTCAGCCGTATCGATTCGGATTTCTGGTCGGCGATAAGCGCCTGCCGGTCCCGTAATAATCGCGAAATTTTTTCTTGGCTAGGCAACTGTATCGCCATTAATTCAGGCAAGGATTTGCGCCATTGCCCTAATTCCGGCAACAAATTGTCCAACGCCGTCTTGGCCTTGGTCAGCGCCGTCTGTAGCTTCTGAACGCTAGCATCGGCGTCTCCGAAGGACTTGGCGCTTGCAAGAGCCGCGCGAAGGGCGGGTTTGATCTCGCCCTCTTTTAATTCGTCAAGCTGCCTTGAGAGAGACTCGATTTCGGAATCCTTGTCGCTCTCAGCCTGTCGTGCCGACCGCAGCGCCTGGATCATGCCACCGTGGTCACGGACCAGCCACCTCAATTCGCGCAGTGCAAGAATCGTGGGCAGACGTTGGCTAATTGCACTTTCGGATGCATGATCCCAACCCAGTTGGCGGCATAGACGGCAAGCATCCTGCCAAAGCGCGTCGATCTCTATTTTTCGATGGCCAATATCTCTTTCATATGCGCTGTATTGGAGGCGGAGATTATCGAGTCTGCTTATATCGGAAGCCATGACCAGCAAGTTCTCATCCACATGAATTTTGCCTAACTCATCGGTAATTTTTTCGACCTCCTCATTGCGGAGCGTCAAACGCTGGCGCGCAACGGCAAGTTCCCGTTCCGCGGCTGATAGCACAGCGGCGGCATCCACAGGCAATTCGATGACCTCCCCGAGTTCAGCCAGTTGCTTTTCGCTATCCCGGATCGCGGCAAGAAACGGCGCCAGCCGTCTAATCCGTTCCAGACGGCTGCGCCGACCCTGGAGTTGCTGATGACTATCACGCTCACTTTCCAGCGCTTCATGCAGAGCCTCTACCTTATTATTGGCCTCCACCCAGACCTTGGTGCGGACAGTAGCATCCTTTAATGCGGCAGTCGCTTTTTCGAACTGATCTGCGGCGGTGTAATATGCCCTGTCGTTCGATTTTCTTGGTGCCCAAAGTTTATCGGCTTCAGCGGCTAGAGCATCACGAATTTTGCCGAGGCTGGCAATACCTGCAGCCGATTGAAAAAGTATCTGGCCCACGTCGTTTTCTGCATTTAAGATGCTATTCCCTCCGGAAACCAAACGATTGTGGTCAAGGCCAAACATCTGATCAAAGAAATTTCTATCAGCAGTACCCAGGAATGCTGCCAATGCTGTATCAGGCAATACGGCATCCTGTACTGAGCGCAGAGTTTGTTTTAGGGCCTTCGCTCGTTGAAACTCCAGGGTATCCGAAGCATTGCTGATGTAGGCGCCTAAACGCAGTTCGTTCAGGGGATGTAGAAAATTGTGCACTGAACGAGCGGGAATGCCGAACAATAAATCAACAATGGCTGACCGTAAAGTGGACTTGCCTGCCTCATTGGGGCCGACAATCAAATGAAAGTCCTGTTTGGCAGCCGGAAACTCGACGGAACGGTTGGAGAATTTGCCATATTTGATGAGGTCAAAACGCTGGAATCGCATATTCAGCTCACTCCATCTTTGATAAATGAGCAACCAGACCTGGCCGCACTTCGCGCACTAAACCAACCAGGTCCCCAGCGCGGATTTCTTTGAAGTATGCGACAGCGGCATGCAGTTCCAATGGAGCCTTATTGACCAAACCCAAAAGATCCTCCTGCAGGCTTTTGAGAAAAACCGGGTCTGTTTCAGCTGCTTCGAGCAAGTCTTGCAGATCTGAAAGCGCATCGGCCCTCCCTCTTATCTCCTTTTCATCATTCGCTGCCGAAGTGCAAACCTTTACTTTTTCAATCCATAAACGATCAGTCCCAAGCATAACAGCCAATGCTAAGATTTCAGCACGTAATTGAGACTCCAGTCCGAACAATTCACCGTGTGCGGGAGTTTTTCCAATAACAGTCACCCTGACCGCAGTTGGAATTGAGGATGGGCTGTTTTCAACGAGTCTTTCGAGCGCTTTCCCTAGGGTGCTTACCACATCAGCTAACATGATACATTCGGTCACATCGACCTCAAGATGTGACCAACGCAATACATCGACGAACAGGCGTTGAATGTCCTGAACGCCTTGCTCATCTGCTGTAACGATAACCGCTCCACGAGGTCCAGTCTCTCGTATATGACGCCCCTGCAAATTGCCAGGAAAAACCACCGTCGAAGCGCCTTCCCATATTTGATACTCGTGAACATGACCCAATGCCCAGTAGTGGTAGCCCTTGGAATGAAGTTCGTCGAGACTGCACGGGGCATAATTCGCATGGGCTGAATTGCCTTGAAGCGCCGTGTGGAGGACACCAATATTGAACATGCCTTGCACTGGCGATGGATAGCCGATCGCTAGATTTTCTGTGGTCTCTTTCTCTTTGAAGCTGCGCCCATGCAGAGCAACCTTGAGGTGTTCGATACGAAAAGTGCATGGTTTGCGGCTATCAAAAGTAAAGACGTTGTCGGGTAGTTGCAGTTTCTTGGTCATTTCACTTTCGGCATCGTGGTTACCGAATAGCACATAGACTGGAATGCCGACTTTCTTCAGGCGTCCCATTTCTTTACAGAAATAAATGCCGGTGTTGTGGTCTTTCCATGTGCCATCATACAAGTCGCCGGCAATCACCATGAAGTCAACTTGCTGCTCAATGGCTTCGGTCACCAAATTGGTAAATGCATCACGAGTTGCAGTGCGCAACATTCCCACAGGAGCATCGGCGTAAGCGCTCAGTCCCGTTAACGGACTATCCAAATGTATGTCTGCAGCATGAATGAATTTCAATAGCTTACTCCTGTGTTGATGAATCTTTTTCTACCCAGTGTCTTGTTCGAAAGATTGACCTATAGCTCTAACAAAGCATAAATCAATCGCCAAAACTGCCAATGTCTTCAATTTCAACCCTTAGATCGGGCGTCTTTATCAATTGTTGGGCGAGTTTTTGTTGATCAATAAGCTCAACCCCATGAATCTGGGCAAACTCAACGGCCTCATGCGAAAACCAATGGTTTGCCGCAGCTACTTTCTGAAACATAATGTTTGAGTGTTTTAGCTGATAATGCTCTTCCGCATCGACAAGATGACTGATCACATCCTTGCCAATCCCTAAACTTGAATTCAACACTGTTTTGCATTTTAAGAGCACTCCCTTACTACCTCGGATCGCCACAACATCGACTCCGCCGCCTACACTATCCAGTGTTCGATAAACAACCGAGTAACCTTGTTTAACAAGCAAAGCCGCTAAACAACAGGCGAACAGCTAGTGGCAGCGTATCGTTTCTACAATTAGTTTTCGAGTTCAACCTTGGCCGATTTAAACCGCAGAAAATCCACCAGCCTTTTAGACTCCACAATCTCATCATGCGGCAATAACAGGTAAACCCAAGGTTTAGTGCCGATTTCTGCGGCGTGATCCGAAGCATGTTGACACCAGCGCATTGCAGTCGCCGCTTTTGCCTGAACTTCTTGGGAATCGATGTCGCCTCGCGCTTTGGTTTCCACCATCAAAATTTGCGTTTCGGTTTCTGCGACAAAATCTGGTATGTATTCAGGCTGCTCGGTTCCCAGTTTGTAGTAGATTTGAAACTGGCCTTTAGCGGGCTTAAACCACTTCAGCACATCTCTTTCAAGGATGATGGCAAAGCGTCGCTCTGTGTCCGAGTCGAACTTTTGCAAGGGATATAAACAGCGCGCAAATCCGCCAAACAGCATTTGTTTAATCCGGCTGGTTTCCGTCACTGTTTCGCGGTAATGATGGGGGGATTGGCTGGCAGCCGTGTAATTGCACGGTTTCAATTCGGTAAAGCCGCGACTGACTTTGACTTCGTATTCGGTGGCTTCTTCCCAGAAATGCGCCATCATCTGGGCGTGTATTTCGCGGGCAATCAAGCGCCGATCACGATCCAGCACACTCTGCACCTCTGCTTCGGAAAGATAACCGGATAAGTGTTGCACCATCTGACCGGCAAGGTCATACAGTAAATCGGCGTGGGTGAAGTAATCGATGTCGTCAAAGTCCACCAACGCGTGAACGATGTAATCCTCCAAACGCTGTTCAACCAAGCCGATTTCCGCCGCGAGCGTGAATTGTTCGTTAGTTCGCAGCATTTGCCCAACAATTTCACGTTCGCCGGGTTGCAGGTGTAACCGGGCAATATCGAGTTTGAACGGATGAAAGCCCGTGGTAACCTCTCCATTCGGCACCACGGTAATGCGCGGAATATCGATGGTTTGCTGGACGACCACCGCGGTCGTCTTCGCCACCACGTCCGCCAAATTGAAACCTTCCTCGGCAAGCCAACTGGACTGCAGCGGCTTCAGCCGTTCAGTCACTGTCTGCAAGATCGCTTTTTGCACCTCCGGCTTGAGCAATGCCGCGCTGCTCGGCGCTAGGTCGCGCTTGACCTCGTATGTGCCGATGACGTCCATCACGACCCGCGCGGCTTGCAATTCGGGTTCGGTCGAGAAAACGGGTAGGTGCGAATTTATTCGCACACCCTCGGGAACCGCTTGTGCGAATGAATTCGCACCTACCGTAGATAAACCCAGCCGCGTCATGACGGTCGAGTCGACTTGAATGCTGACCTTCCGGTCGTCCTCGCCGGGTGCTTCAAGGATCAATCGTTGCAGACGAATCGGCGAGTCACCGCGATTGGCTTCGTCGATAATCTCCTGAAACTTATCGTGCGCGACGATGTTCAGGCGATCCACGGCTGCCACCCCGGTTCGCTTGCCATACGGTAACCGCAGACCACGTCCAATGGATTGCTCAATCAAAGTCCGCGCATTGGCTGCCCTGAGCGGCACGATGGTGTACAGATTGGTCACGTCCCAGCCTTCCTTGAGCATGTTCAC
>Ga0207968_100813_pt1 | contig 10351 bp, 12 predicted proteins | sample LakWasMet21_HOW5_2_FD_183867 | JGI IMG/M metagenome (GOLD analysis project Ga0207968, IMG submission 183867) | Freshwater sediment methanotrophic microbial communities from Lake Washington under simulated oxygen tension - Sediment Metagenome... | ecosystem: Environmental > Aquatic > Freshwater >...
CTTCCAGGCCGACCAGTTCGCGCAGCATAAACACCTTGGCCATTTGCGGCGGCAGGTTGTTCTGGCAGGTCTCGTAGATTATCCAGAACTCCTGTTGCTTGAGTGCGGCTTCCGGGTCGTTCCAAGCACTGGGTCCGCTATGCCATTCGCCGTTGCTGGTAAAAAAATCGTCTTCATCTGTTGCACCATTGTCGGCATCGATTCGATCTAATTCTGGCGTGACGACTTCGCGGAAGCTACGTCGCCAGTGGTCGGCAATTTTGTGCTTCAAAATGCCGATCAACCAACTGCGCAGACTGGCCTTGCCTTCAAAGTTCGACGCAGCTTGCCAAGCCGCCAGCAAAGTTTCCTGCACAGCATCATCAGCCAATTCGTGGTCACGCAATTGCAGTAGCGCGTAACGGAACAGTACGGGGCGATGCTCGGCTAATACTTGTTCGCTCAATCGCTGTTCGGCGATATTTTTAGTCATTAAATGCCTCGGGTGTTTCTAATTAAAAGTAAGGGCAGCGTAATAGATTACAGCGGCACAAATAGCTGCACATGGCAGAGTCAACAACCAAGATAAGGCAATTGAGGCCATCACACCAGAATTAGCCTTGCCGCTGACCAAGCCGATACCAAACAAAGAGCCGACCGAGACATGGGTGGTCGACACCGGCATACCGAATTTACTGGCAAAAATCACCAGCAGCGCCGTTACCAGATTGGCCGACAGCCCTTGGCTTTCAGTGATTGAGGTAATTTTAAGACTCATGGTGTCAGCCACTCGTCGGGAGTTGAACACACCACCCAGCAACATAGCCAAGGCTACGGTAATGATGATCCATTGGCTATCAAAGCCGGGAGCCAGTAATAATAAAGCGGCTATTTTTGGGGTATCGTTGAGGCCCCGCGCAAAGCAAACAGCCCCGGCACTGCAAACATGCAGACTGTCACGCAAGCGGCCAAGTTCAACACCTAAAATCACGCGGGCTTGTCGCTCGGCACAGGCGGTTTGCTGATCGATGCTCAGTACCGAATCGTTGGATAATGTCATATTAGCGCTACTTGCCAGCGCAAAAGTGTCGGCGGTTTCCACGCATAAACACATTGCATCATCAATGCCCCGATGGCGGGGCCACATATTAAATGCTCGGTACAATAACCCGGCCGACAGCAACGCCACAAAGGGGCTCAGCAGCAAAGGCAGAACAAAGTTATTCAGCAAAGGTGACAAATTAATGTTGCCCGATGTCGCAAGCAAAGTACTACCAGCCATGGCACCCAATAAAGCATGCGTGGTGGAAATTGGAAAGCCGAAACGTGTTGCTAAAATCACCGTCATCCCCGTGCCACCCGCAACAGCAATCATGAACGGTAAGGTGTGAATCAGCTCATCGGGTGCCAGGCCTTTGCCGGAAAATTTGACCAGTAACGTCTGCGCTAAAAACAACGCTGCAATCGAACCGGCTAAGGTTGTCAGTGTCGCCCAAGCCAGAGCCAACCGGTAATTGAGGGTGCCGCTGCCAAACAAACTTGCGACGCCTTTAAAATTGTCATTGGCACCGTTGGCATAGGCCAGAAAGCAAACACTAAGGAATAAAAAGCTTGTGAGCATGGGAGAACTCCTTTGTCGAATCTATGAAATAATTGGTAACCTCGAAAAACCCTGCACTTCGATAAACTCAGTGCGAACGGTGTCTTATAAATCAATAATTTCCGTTCGTGGTGAGCTTGTCGAACCATTGACGGAGTGGGTTTTTCGAGGTTACCAATTGTAAGTCGTCAAAAGAGCATAAAACCTTACCTGGTGTTTAGCTATTGAAATTGCCAAGGTTAACGCAGGTAAAGAAGCGCAGGTTTTTATAGAGATTAACAAAGCGATTTAATTACTTGTTGATCATGCAACAAATTCCCACAGTTCTCCCATTACATCGCCAAGTCTTTCCCGGATACTACACACCATGTTGAGACGGCGGGATAAGCAACAAACCCGCTGCAAAAATTTATAAATTAAGAATGGTATTGCTGGCTCAGTGAAGTCATCAGGCCAAACAATCAAACGACAACAACCGGAGAAAAAGACATGAACTCATTCAATGATAACGATAAAAGAAATGAAGCGACTACTTCGTCCATTAAGAAAAAATTTGCACAAAATATAGCCATTGGCGCATCTATCATTGGAGGCACCACGGCATTGAAAATCGGTATAGTTGCAGCAGGTACTTCAGCTACGGCAACTATTAGCGCAGTTGGCGCGACAATAGGCGGAGTAACTGGCGGGATCATGGGTTCAAGCGTTGGGCTGGTATCAGGAGGTGTTGGCATGGCAGCTACTGTTCCATTTGCTGCAGCAGGAACTGCCATAGGCAGTTGGGCTGGCCCAGCACTTGCTCTTGTAGGGATAGGAACTGCGCCAGCTTGGGCTATTCCAGTTGCTATTGGAGGTGGAGTGATTGCGCTAGGTGGAACAGCTGCAGCGGCTTTTAAATACGGCAAGTCGCGTGCGCAAAAGTAAAAGTCTAAACGTTGCGCTGCATGATCAAAATACTGTTTTCCTTTCTTCTCGTAGCTGTAGTGTGATTTGGAGGCAATTGTATTATCTCTAAATCGATTGAGTCTTGAATGGGGCATCAAAATGGTAGTGTTTTATGTCAAATGGCTTGTTACGCAGGCGCACTTGCCGCCAAGATTTCATTGTTAATGATGAATATTGTGTTTGTGGTAGTTGATTTCAGGAGAATTTAGATTGAAAAGATTAATAGAGCAATCAGCAAAAGAATGCTTTGATTTAGGTATTAACTATCTTGAGCAAAGTGATGTTATCTCCGCCATAGCTGAATTGACGAAGGCTATAAAGTTAAATCCTAATTATGCCGAAGCTTATTTTTATAGAGCTTTGTGCAATAGAGCGGATGAGAAATATGAACTTTGCATAGCGGACTGCGACAAAATCATTCAGTTAAATGATGTAAATGATGAGACTAATCAGGCTTTCTATAATAAAGCAGATGAGTTAAAAAAAAATAATGATGAGTGGGGACTACGTGAACATATTAATAACAGCTATAAATCTTCTTTGGTACAAGCTGAGGTAAAAGCTTATGCAACTGAGGCCCTAGAGGTACGTGCTACTTGTTATGCCTTGCAAAAAAACTACGTACTTGCTCTGAATGACATCAAAAAGGCTACCAGCCTACATGGATCAAAAGAATCCAAAGAAAGATGTAATAACACATTTATTAATATAAGTATTGAAGCAGAAGGGGATAAAAATGCTGAAGATATGCTTATGTACGAATTTGAAAATTCTGATTCAAGAGGGTTACTGCTTAAAGCTACATATTTGAAACTTATCGAAAAAACAAAAGAGCTGTATAGTAAAAATCAAAAACTTGAATTAGAAAACAGAGTCAGAAAGGCTTTAAAAGATGAATTGGAAAATGCGAATTGTGTGATAAAAGAAAAAAATAAAGAACTTATAGAAAAGGAAATAGACCTAGAAGACATGATGTCCATGTTCGCACATAAATTCCGCAGTCCTTTGGATGCGATTATCTACAACACCACCCACGATAATCAGGTCAAGCTGTATACCGAAGCCGCACAAACCATGCGGGGTTTGTTAAACATTTTCAGCATCATTTCCACCGATGCCGAAATCCTTAAAGATAAAATCAAGCAAGATCGCCAAGGCAGCGGCAGACTGGCAACAGTTTTCAGTAAAACCCTGGATATGATTTTGTTGCACTTGCTGTCGGCATCAGGTGCAGAAAAAATCCAGCAACACTACATGGCTTATGCCAAGGCGCACGGACAGTGCGAAGAGCAAGTAAGCTATAAAACTTGGTGTGAAGACTATTTTGAACTGGAACAAGCATTACAAGCTGAATGGGAGCAAAGCTTTGCGCTGTTATTAAATCAGTCGGCTTCACTGGAGCAACGCCTTGTCTGGCTGGAGCAGCACTTTTTTAAACTGGAACTCGTCGGCATTGAACATGCAGAGTTTCAATTTAAAGAATACGGCGTAACCGAATCGTTCATCACCATTGTACTCAATGAAATACTGGTGAACGCCTTCAAGTATTATTCATCGGCAAGCAAGCAATCGGTTATCGTGGAATGGACTGAACTCAAGGGTTACCAAGTTTTGATTTGTCGCAATCCCAGCATTCGCAGTGAGCGCACAATTATTAAGGGCAGCCATAAAGGACACTCCTTTTTATCGGCCTTAGCCCGTAAAACAGACAGTACATTTACTAAACCCGTGCCACAAGATGAATTTGTTGTAGAGTTTGGTATTCCCAATGAACTTTTAATCTCTAAATGAAGGCGAGTAATGAGTTATTTTTTATGGATAGAAGATTTTGCCAGTGTAACTGGCGGTGAAGATATTGCTGATAGTGTTTTAGGTGGAATTATTGATCCCGCTAAATTATTGGGCGATAAGAAAGCATTAAGGCGTGATTTAAAATCCGAAGGAGTTTTCATTGAACTGAATTTTGGTGATGGCTTAGACTTTATTCAGGACAAATTAGCTGATATTGATTACATAATTCTCGACATAAATTTACCGGCTTATCCAGGCAGCGAGCCAAAAGACAATGTTTTAAGGTTGTTAGAAAAATGGCACGGATATAAAGCAACTGATGATGGAATAATCGATGAAAATACAATTGTTGCGGCTGCAAAAGCATTGCAAGAAATAGCTGGGTATCATCTTTATACTGAATTGATCTTCAATCTAGGTTTTCCCAAAGAAAATATTTTGTTTTGTTCAAATCATGGCAAAGACCTCGAATCTATTGTAAAGGCTTTTAACGTAGCAAAAATTGAATTGCCTCAAATTCATAAAAAGGAAGATAAAGAGGCCGTACAAGCATGGGTAAAAACTTGTTATGAAAATCCTTATTCACGGTTGCGGCGGGGGATTATTGAAGGATGTGAACAGGTTAAAAAGTTGGTTGATGATAAGTTATATTTCAATGAGTACATTAAAAAGAACGAGAAAATTAAACCTGAAGATATACTCAATTATTTAGATGTAATAGAAAATTTCTTACCTTTGCGAGAACCAATAAATAAAACTGCTTTATATAAACTTTTTATTAGAACGTTATCACATGAATGGGAAGCGGCAGACTCCATAAGATCCGATAAGAATAAAAAAGATGCTGCGTTAGCATGGGTCATGCGAAATACACGCCATTGGATAACTCATAACTCAAATTTATTCAGTGAGCTTGATGAAAAAATGGTGGCTTATCTGTTTATGGTGAATCTGCGGGTTATGTTTAATTCTGACGACCATAATTTGCAAGGTTATGAAAGAATACTACTCAATTTATTCTCGGAAGACGCTTTAACAGAAGCAGAATTTAAAACAAAAAATGTTAATAAATTAATTCCAATTTCCAAGGCTTACCTTGATATTAATAATATCGTCCTAAATGAAAAGCAACATGGCATTAGTATCCAGGATGCTTTTTACTTTAATGAATTAGCTAATAATATTCAGCTAAGCAGCTCATCTCTCAGAAATAACAAGCAGCTATTCACTAAATTGCTTTATCAAATGTTTTGGCTTAGCACGTCCAATCCGTATATTGATAAAAGCAATAAAGGAAATTTGCTGGAAATAAAATTTTGGGATTTTAATTACACTGAAAAGCCTTATCTTTTTGAATTAGCTCGGCATATTTACAGTCGAAGTTTTTTATAAAATCCATTTGTGTAAAGGAAAAATAACCATGCAAATCACCGCCGAACTAGACAGTCAACACTTAGATAAATTACACACGCTGGAAAAAAACCTCAAAAAAAATACGTCTGAGTTAATCGCATTTGCTATTGATGAAGTCTTCACAAAAAACGCAGTAAATACCGAAGGGCAAAATGCCTATCAACTCATGACGCAATCTGGGTTTATTGGCTGCGTGGAAAATGATGTAAACCGGTCAGCAAATTATAAAGATTACCTTGATTGGAATCATAACGAATAAAACCAGGCCTTAACTTGATTAATTGTCCATAGGATAAGCCCATGAAAACACTACAATTCGCCGCTCACATCGAAAATAATGCCCAACTGCATTTATCCCTACCTGCTGAATATGCCAATCAAGATGTCGAGCTGGTGGTGATTATTCAGCGACGTAAACAGACCATTGAGCAACAAAATTGGTTGGCATTTATCAATCAAAGTTATGGCTGTTTGGCTGATGATCCTTTGCAACGTCCTGAGCAACCGGCGTTAAATGAAATTGACCCACTGTTATGATCTATTTACTGGATAGCAACGCGTGCATCGTCTTTCTAAACAAGCGTTCTGACAAGCTAAAACAACGGTTAGAATTGTGTGAGCCGCAACAAATTGTCTTGTGTTCGGTGGTCAAGGCGGAGCTGCTTTATGGCGCAATGAAAAGTCAGAATTCACAGGCCAGTCTGCTCAAAGTTGAAAATTTCTGCGGCCATTTTCAATCTTTGTCTTTTGATGATAGTGCAGCCAGGTTTTACGGCAAAATACGCAGCGAGTTAAGCGCAATAGGTACACCAATTGGTGCTAATGATTTCATGATCGCAGCCATAGCGTTAGCCAATGACGTCACGCTAATTACCCACAATACCAGAGAATTTAGCCGAGTTAGCGGTTTGCTATTTGAAGATTGGGAGTTGTAATGATGACTAGAACAGAAATAGAACAAGCTGTACTAAATGAAATGCACTCCTTGCCTTTGGATAAGGTTGAAGCCACATTGAATTTTATTTTGTCTTTAAAAAATCAGCCCGTAAAAAAAAGACCGTTAGGGTTATTGAAAGGCAAGGTGGATTTTGCGATTGACGATAATTTTAAAATGACAGACGAAGAGTTTTTACAATCGTGAATAGCTATTTACTTGATACTCATAGTTTTTTATGGTCGATATGGCAACCGGAAAAACTGGGTCAAGAGGCGGTTGCTGTTTTGGAAAACGCCGATAATAAGGTTTTCGTTAGCAGCATTACTTTTTGGGAAATCTCTTTAAAATTCAATCTAGGTAAGTTGACGTTGGGCTGTAAACCCGACGATTTACTCAAATTTGCCGATGATATGGGCTTCGTAAAAATGTCATTAACGCCCGAAGAAGCGGCAATGTTTCATCAGTTACCCAAGCTCGCACATAATGATCCTTTCGATAGGATGTTGATTTGGCAAGCAATCGCAAACGATTTAGTGTTAATTTCTAAAGACGGTCAATTTGATAACTACAGCCAATTTGGTTTGAACGTTATTTGGTGAAGCTTGTGTCAGCGCAACTAATCCAATCCCTACTTCCCCATCTCCCACGTTTCGCCGAAGAAGAAGGCGATTTTTACAGTGTGCCGCGCTTGGAGTTGATTGATGTTTTGAGCCGTCAGGTTGACCAAGCTATCGCTGAAAACACCATCGGTTTGTTGGAGGCGCTGCTTGATACCTTGGCGGTATTGGACAAGACTTGTTTGCAAATCGGCGAATGGTGTTTCGCGTCATTTCCGGCGCAATTACTGGCAACTTCAGTATTAACGGCGATGGCGGATGCCGATTCCCGCTTGTTTGCAACCAATTTTTGGAATACTCAAGGCATAGGCAACGATAAAAAAGACCAGCAACGTGATGTGTTACGCAGTCTGGAGCAGGCTCGTGTTAAATATTACTCCACACAGCAAGCGCCGCCGATTCGTTACTGTTACGTGGCCTGGAGCATTATCAAACTGGACGGCAGGATTTTGTTTTATCAACGTGAAGATACACAAAAGCGTTTCGAAAAAGCAGCGGGCGATTACGGCTTGATGGGAGGCCGGGCAAATCAAAACGATCTGCCAATTTCCGATAAAACAGTCGTGCTTAAAACGCTGCAATCTGCAAATTCCGAGTTAATCAAAAACGCCTTGCCGTCTACCTTAAAACGCGAGCTTCGGGAAGAAGCGGGCTTGCTGTTTGAATCACATTACATGTTTAAACCTTGGCGCAGTTTAAAGCCCTATCGGCAAGTGCAAGGAACCGCCCCAAATCACGCGTTGACCGAATATTATCTGGATATTTTTCAGATTGAATTAACGCTGGAGGGGTATCTGTTTTTGCAACAAAAAATCAAATCAGACGAGCGTTTAACTTGGTTTTCACTTGCCGACATCGAACACGGCGAAACCACAGACGGCAAAATTCCATACATCAAAGCGTTGTATGACGAGTTTGGCGGCGATTATGCGGCGCTGGTTGCCGCACTATCGGTATTATCTGACAGTTTTGTTGCCGGTTATTTATTGGATAAAGAAAAATACGGTATTACCTTACCGATCGATTCCGGCAAACCGTTATCGACGGGTGTACTTGGCAAAGAAAAGTCCTTGGATTTAGCATTAAGCCCGCGTCAATTGACGCTAGTATTGGCCTTAGCAGCGCACCTGCGTGGTTTTGAATTTGCCATGCTTGCAGCAAATGTCGTTTTACATCCCCATGGCTGGATAGAAGTGGACGAACATTCATCGATTCGGCTTGAATTGATGGAGTTAGCGCGCTATTTGGGCGGCAGCGAGTTGGCGATGGAAAATCGCCGGGATCGTTTGTTTCGGTTATCAATCAGGCCGGAAACAGTTTTCTTTGCCGATGAATTATTTACGTTTGTTGTTGCCAATGATGACCCAGATTGTAAAGAAAACGGAGTGGCGGTTTTTGTGGGGCGACAAGGCTTCGATACTGCCTTAGGTGAAGTGAAAGACAAAACAGAGCGTTTTGAAATTAGTCGTAGTTTTGCCCAACGGTTAAAAACCTTAGCCGACGGGGACTTTAGTATTCACGACAAAGAGGCCTCAAGCACCGAGGACAACTATAAAAAGAGTCTGCATAAAGAACCGAGATTCAAGGTATTAGGTCTGCGGAATTTGATTCGGCAGGATGGTACAGCCATTCTGTTTGTGTTGCCCTTCATTTTTAGCTCATAAAACAGATCGCTGTACCATCACAAATAGATAAAACTAGCAACCATGGAAATTATCATCGTTTTTATACTCATCGCTATTGGACTGGCTGCGTTATCAAGTGATCATGGCAATAAACGTCAAGAATCACTTCTTGCAAAATATAATAATGCAGAAGTCGTTGACAGAATTATGAAAAAAATAATCTGGCAAAGCCAAACATCAGAGCAGCTTAGGGACTCACTGGGACAACCAGCTGAAGTCGACAGAAAGGTCATGAAGACAAAAACAAGAGAAGTATGGAAGTACTTCAAAACAGGAAAAAGACGATATGCTCTTCGTATTACACTTGAAAATGATGTGGTTGTAGGTTGGGATAAAAAATCATAATGCAGCCGACAATGCTGTGTAAGAGCACCATTTTAGTTCACGTTAGTTGACGTATGGTACTAAAAGCACCATACGGTTACTTTATGTCCTAGTGCTGAAAAATTTTTACCTCAACATGATGCTCCACACGATCATCGACCAACGGAATTTTACCGTCATGCTGTTCCGCGCCATCCAGAACCACGCTTGAGCCACTTCGTTCGCCGGTCGTTTGCGAGACGGCGATATGGTAAGTCGTGTCTTTAAAGCGATAACGCATTTTGAAATTCGGCCAGTGTTCAGGTAAGCACGGTTCGATTCGTAAGGTGTCGCCCTCGCGATTAATCCCTAGTAGCGATTCAGTGATTAACCGGTACATCCAACCGGCAGAGCCGGTGTACCAAGTCCAGCCGCCGCGGCCGGTGTGTGGGGCGACGGCGTAGACGTCGGCAGCGACGACATAAGGTTCCACTTTGTAGATGGCGATACTTTCCGGTGATTTGCCGTGGTTGACCGGGTTGATCATGGTCATCAATTCCCAGGCTTTGGCGTTGTCGCCTTGGCGTGCAAAGGCCATGGTGGCCCAGATCGCCGCGTGGGTATATTGGCCGCCGTTTTCCCTTACGCCCGGCACATAACCTTTGATATAGCCGGGGTCTAGGCTTGAGCTATTAAATGGCGGGTCGAGCAACTGCACCAAGCCATGTTCGCGGCGGACCAGATGGTCATTCAGCGATTGCATCGCTTTGGCGGTACGCTCAGCCGAACCTACCCCGGAGAGTACCGACCAGCTTTGGGCAATCGAATCAATTTGGCATTCTTGATTACTCTTGGATCCCAGCGGCGTGCCGTCATCAAAATAAGCGCGGCGATACCAGTCACCATCCCAACCGTGTTGCTCAAGATTGTTACTCAGCTGATAACGCTCGGCGTGGCAACGTTCAGAAAAATCAACATCACCGCGCAACCGTGCAAGTTCGGCAAATTGACTGAGCACTTCGCAAAGGAAAAAACCCAGCCAAATACTTTCGCCTTTACCGCCCATGCCCACTAAGTTCAT
>Ga0207968_100818_pt1 | contig 10274 bp, 16 predicted proteins | sample LakWasMet21_HOW5_2_FD_183867 | JGI IMG/M metagenome (GOLD analysis project Ga0207968, IMG submission 183867) | Freshwater sediment methanotrophic microbial communities from Lake Washington under simulated oxygen tension - Sediment Metagenome... | ecosystem: Environmental > Aquatic > Freshwater >...
GAGACGCCAGCAGTGGAGCGTCATTCACTGATTTAAGGCCATCTAGGCTGGTGTCACCCCCAACAGCTTTGACAATCAGTATGTTTTGAATTTTGTGATCAGATTTGTTAATGACCGTTTTTAGTGCAGTCGTGTCGTTAAACATGTACTGGAGTCGAAGATCACCACTACCATCTGTTGTTTTAAAGTCTAACTCCTGGGCAATCAAAAACGCAGTGTTTTTAGCATTTAAGTTATTAGCAAAGTCCTCAAATTTAATACCTAATGTTTTCTTTTCAGGCTCACTCACGCAAGCTGTAAGCGCAAAGAAAAGGATTATTAGTAATAGTCGTTTCATTCCTTAGTCTCCTTGTATTCTGCTTTAGGCTCTGCCACTTTCAAATGATGATGGTCGTTCGCGGCTGGTGGGGAGTTGTCATTCAGCTTTATCCCATAAGATGCCAAAACCCCCATCAATGCGGCGTTTCCTGCCATCTTTGCGGCCTGATCTGGCAATGCCCGGCAAATCCTTAAATAGCTTAGCTCAATGGGTGTTGTGGCAACATTGTCCAGCCTGTTGCCAGTAATTACATAGTTAACATCCATGCCAAAGCTGGCTGCAGCTTCCAGAAACTCTGCGTTTGGATATGCCGTACCGCGCTCCCATGAGATTACAGTTGTTTTACCCATTCCACCTATATCACCCAAAGACGTTTGCGTTAGATGCAGCCGCTCCCGCTCTTCTTTTAATCTTTTTCCAATAGTCATAGTGAGTCCAGTAAAAATAACTTGACAGGTTCAGTTTACTGAACCATAATTCATAACATGCTACGAAATAACATGACATGGAAACATTATGACACCTGAGAAAGTAAAAGCAAGCTTAGTGAAACAAGGTAAGACATTAACCCAGTGGGCTAAGGAAAATAACATCAACTATCGCACTGCTCAGGCGGTGCTAAGTGGTACTAACCGAGGTAGGCATGGTGAGGCCCATCGTGCGGCTGTGGCGCTTGGTTTGAAAGATGAGGCGTAATCATGACTAATGAAATAAAACTAGACTTGAATGATTCAACCCCTGCGAAAAAAACAAAGGTAACAAAACCGGCGCTAGCAGAAACGCTCTATGCGCAACGCCTTTCTTCTGGCGCACACCCTGAGGTTGCACTGGGTGATGAAACGATTACAGACGGTGTAAAGACTGCGATGGTAGAGATTGAACAGCATGCTGCTGATACAGGCGTGGCGTCTAGTGATCGTGACTTGATTAATCAATTGCTCGGTCAAGCTCAGGCATTTAATGCTGCAGGAAATTTACTCCAAACGTTTGGAGTTTCAAAACTGGCTTTTGTTAAAGAAAACAAGCTTTATAAGGCTTTGTCAGGCATGCAAGCTCCAAACGGTTTGGAGTTAAAAGGTACTTGGGTTGAGTTTTGTAACTTGCTTGGCATATCAGATGAAAAAGCGAACACCGATATATCTAACCTGAATATGTTTGGACAAGAAGCGCTCGAATCTATGACTCGGATGGGAATTGGCTACCGCGACTTGGCTCAATATCGCAAGCTACCAGATGATGAAAAAATCGCATTAATTGAAGCGGCAAAGTCTGGCGATAAAGACAAGCTGCTAGATCTGGCTGAAAGTCTCATTGAAAGGCACATTAAAGAAAAATCAGAACTCACAGACAAGGCAGCTGGGTTAGAGCAAGACCTTAAAAGCGCAGGTAATCGCATCAATAACATGAATGCGGAGATTGAACGCAACGAGTCTGAGTTATCTCGCTTAAAAGCCAAGCAACGCCTTACCTCTTTTGAAGATGCAACTGAAAACGTGCGTGATGAATGCATGCACCTGCAAGCTGGTGTTGAACTAAATTTAGACAGCATTGATAAGTTGTTTACAGATAGTTATTACGCTGAGCCGACGCCAGAGCAACGGTTAAGAATTGAGCAGGTATATGTGGCGATTAAAGTGTCAGCAAGTCGCGCATTTGCACTTCTGGAGTCCGCACAGGATCTGATGGCTAATGCAGAAATACAAGTGGAACGCATACAAGGCCAACATATTTTAACGCCAGCTGAAGCGGAGCGCTGGTTACTAGATTCACAAATGCTCGAAAGTAAACATGAAGCTGAAAAGTTAGCTCGTGATGTTAAACGTGAAGCTGATAAGCCAAAGGGCCGTGGTCGCCCAGCCGGTTCAAAAAATAAAGCTGAGGACTAAATCATGAGAGCGAAGGCAATGGTCATGCATGTAGTACCGCCAATTGGTGGCAAGGTGGTATTACCTACGGGAAATGTGCTGGCAATGCGAGCACGTGACCCTTGGCGCGAAGCTACTAATAAGGCGCGCGAGGTGGCTACGCAACGTGAAATCATAGTTAATGCTGTTCTGTCACTGGTGCGAGACGGAGTAACGCAAAACAACGCAGTTGCCTTGTTGCTTGAGCGAAACCTTGCCAAACCAAACCGACTACCGCCTTATGTCGCCGCTGCAATGGTTGCCACCGCAAAGAAAGACCGACTAGCCCCGACACGCAGCACGATATGTGCTTGGTGCGCAGACTACAAGGTTGATGGCTTGCAGGCACTGTTGCCAGACCATAAAGGCCGTGTGGTTGAGTCTGCCGCATGGTGGGGGCCTGCCCTTGAATATTACAACTCGGTTGGCAGCAAGCCTGACATGAGTGCTGTATATCGCCGTTTGGTTGAGGTGGATGGCTTTGCTGTGACTTATGACCAAGTACGAAATTATATCAATAGCGTACCAGCCATGTTAGGCCGTAACAGCCCTGCACGTATTGGCAAGAACTTATATCGCCTTACTGAAAAAGCCTACATCCGCCGAAGCACGGAAAACGCACTGGCTGGTGATGTGTATGTAGCGGATGGCTACCGTGCGGACGTGTATTTAGCTCACCCTGTCACTGGCGACATTTGGAGGCCAGAGTTAACGGTTGGTATGGATTTGCGAAGCCGCGTGATTGTAGGCTGGCGTGCAGATGAGCACGAAGGAACGATTGCCGTACAAAACATGTGGGCTGAGGCTTTTAATCGACATAACCACGTGCCACCGTTTTTATATGTGGATAACGGCTCAGGCTACAAGAACCAATTAATGAGTGATGAGGCTGTGGGCTTTTATGCACGGTCTGGCATTCAGCAGATCATTCATTCGATACCAGGTAACCCACATGGCAAAGGTTGGATTGAGCGTTTTTTCCGCATCGTTAAAGATGATTTTTTGAAGCTTTGGAGACCTCAGTTTTATTGCGGTACCGACATGGCGAATGAAGTACTGCAACTTACTGTGCGTGAAGTTAGAGCGCAGCGCATGCAACTACCAACGCTTGAAGAGTTCACCGAAGCTTTTAACGAGTGGTTAGTGCGGTACCACAACCGTGAACACCCTGAAGACAAGACAGTGACACGCGCTCAGCTTTGGTCTCAGCTGGTGCCGATTCCACCACACGCAACCCTTACTGAGCTTAAACGCCAAGTGGCAACGCTTACAGTTCGTCGTGCCTGCGTAACTCACGGTAAGCGTGCTTATGGCCACCCTGATTTGCTGGCCTTTAACGGTGAAAAAGTATTGCTTGAATATGACTTGATGGTGAATGAAGTGGGCATTGTGCGCACATTGGATGGCCGCTGGATATGTGATGCCAACCTGATTAAACGCATGGATGTATTAGACACAACACGCTTGGAAGACAAACGTGTGGCGCGTGCTGAAGACGCAATTAAACGCCTTGAGAAAAAAATGCAAGAGCAGAAAGACCGCGCTGGGCATGTGATAGACGCTGATGCAATACATGATGCTTTGTTAATTGAAGGTGAGTCAACGCTGGTTGATGACGCGCCTTTGATGATTGATTTAAACGATATTGACTAATTTACGAGGGGGATATATGGCTAGACCAAAGGTAGAGACTGAATATACAGAAGCCGATTTTCAGGCGATTGAGCGTATTAAGACGTGGCTGGAAGAGAAAGGATATGCACAAGCAGCGATTGCAAGACTAGCTCGTATTGGCGTATCAACCTTTAGCCAACTATTGAGCGGTAAATATGCAACCAGCCCAACAAGGCTTCTTGCACAGGTTGAAAGTGCAATGCGCCATGTAAGTGAGCAGGAAGGTGATTTGCTGCCGGCAGTGGAAACTTCGGTATTTAAATTGGTGCAAACAGCTTGCACGATGGCGCGCAGAAATCGCAACTTTAGCGTAATGGCGGCCTATGTAGGCACAGGCAAAACATTTAGCCTTAAGTACTACGCACGCAACAACCCAAATACTTTCATGATTGAAGCAAACCCAACGCTTACGCCAACCACCATCATTAAGAAACTGGCGCAAACCATCATCGGCCACGATGTAGGCGGCAAGATTTATGACCAGTTTGAATCAATAGTGAATGAGCTGAAAAATACAGACAGCTTAATCATTTTGGATGAGGCAGAAACTTTAACGCCAAAGCAGCTTGAGATTTTAAGACGCATCCGCGATACGGCAAATGTAGGTGTTGTGTTGGCTGGTACTGAATACCTAACTGGCTTGATCAAGCCAGAGCATGGACAGTTTGACCAAATTAGAAGCCGCTCAGGGTTTTGGCCTGAGACCGTGCGCAAGATCACCAGAGACGATTCTGCAGCTTTAGTACAGGCAGCCTTTCCAAATGAAGACATATCGGATGAAGTCATCGACAGGCTAATTCAGTATAGCGCTGGCTCAGCACGTATGTTGGTTGAAGGTTTGATTGCGAATTTACACCAGTTCCGCAAAGGCCGTGAGTTAGATACCAAGTTGGTAGATGCAGTAGCAAGCCAAGCATTGTGCTTACAGGCTGCAAAGTAATTTTAAGATTGATTTAAAAAGGGAGTTTGATCATGAGTAGATTTGACAGGGGCTGGGCGCAATTACAACACCAATCTGATGACTTTATGTGCATTCAGCCATTTGCGCCAAAGCCTGTTGATAAACGAAAAACTGGCTTAGTACGCCGTACTTTCAAAGCTCTTTGGTTATGTGCGACTACTAACTATCGCTTAAGCACAGCTTGGGCTGTGGCAGGTGTGTGATGCAGCTTAGTTGCCCAGCATGTGGTGCCACATTTAGCCTTGATGCCATTATCGGGCATGAAGGTTCGCGCGAAGCGGTGCTGGCTGCTTTGCAAATGCCAGCATCGCTAGGCAAGACATTGATTCAGTATGTTGGGCTATTTCGCCCGGCTAAACGCGCTTTAAGTATGGATAGGTTAGCCAAGTTGCTCAACGAGCTGCTACCAATGATCAGTGCGGCACAGGTTGAACGTAACGGCACTATTTACGCTGCACCAGCTGACTACTGGCGCAATGCGATGGAAACCATGTTAGCAAGCAGAGACAAGCTAACGCTGCCACTTAAAAGCCACGGTTACCTACTGGAAGTGATTGCAGGTATGGCAGAGAAAACGGCTGCAAAAAATGAAAGGCAGCATGAGCAAGGCCGCAAGTATGGTGAGGTGAAAAGCTCTGCTCCTGCGCCTTTTGTTGAGCCAGTTAAAAGAGTAGCCAAGGGTGAGGCCAAATTAAACCTACTTGATACATTTAACAAGATGACGGGAAAAACAAAGTCATGACACACCCGATGATGCAAAAACTGATTGATGAAATGCATAACCACGTTGGCAAAGACCTTGCCATTAGGGGTGAGTGTCTGGCTAAAGCACTAGATTTGACTATGCGAGAGCTACGCCACTTAACAGGCGATGCAATCAATGACGGCATGGCGTTATGCAGCCACCCAGCCTATGGCTACTGGATAGCACTAAATGCAGAAGAGCTTGAGTTTGCCTGTCAGTTTCACCGTAGCCGAGCGCTGCATGAGTTACAAAAAGAAGCAAAACTTAGACGTATGAACTTGGCTGATTTATTAGGCCAGATGAAATTAAACACTTAACCGAGAGAAAGGAAGTAGCCACAAATGAATATACCTGATGGATATAGGCAAGCAGCAGATGGCAATTTAGTGCCTGTTGCAAAGATTAAACAGATAGATCTAGCACGTGATGAGCTGGTACAGGAGATTGTTGGTAAGGCGCGTGATCTTAATGGAGTCATGACCAATTTCAAAACAGATACATTTGCAGATATCGCAGCATTTGTGCAATTAAGTGCAGAGAAATATGGCGCCAAGCTTGGCGGTGAAAAAGGCAACGTCACACTTTATAGCTTTGATGGCAAGTACAAAATACAGCGCGCAATGAGTGAAAACATTGTGTTTGATGAGCGCTTGCAGGCTGCTAAAGCTTTGATTGATGCATGCATTAACAAGTGGTCTGAAGGCATTAACGACAATATTCATGTATTGGTGAATGACGCTTTTCGCGTGGACAAAGAGGGAAAAATCAGCGCTGGCCGAGTACTTGGGCTACGCCGCCTGAACATTGTAGATACCGAGTGGCTATCTGCAATGAATGCGATTAGCGAGAGCTTACAAGTAGTTGGTACCAAGGCTTACATCCGCATTTATGAGCGCGTTGGCGAGTCTGACAAATACGTGCCTTTATCGCTAGATTTGGCTGGAGCTTAATAACAATGCGCATCTACTTATCTGGCCCAATGACTGGCATTAAAGACTTTAACTACCCAGCCTTTAACGAGGCGGCACACAAGCTAAGAACTTTAGGTTTTGTCGTAGAAAACCCTGCTGAAAATACACCACCGGCATGTGGCACTTGGCAAGGTTGGATGCGTGCAGCGATTAAGCAAATGAGTGCATGCGACATGGTTGCCACACTTGACGGATGGTTGGCATCTAAAGGCGCGATGGTTGAGGTGCGCTTAGCTTTTGATTTAGGCATCAAAGTTGTAATGATTGAAGAGTTTCTGGAGCAAGCAACGAAACAAGTTGAATAGATATTTGACGACCCAAGCTATGAGTGGGGTTAATAACCATAGCAGATTGCGATAGTTGGATCCTCCCAAACAAATCCGCTAGGCGCAATCAACTTTAATTTAACTTTTACAAGGTAGAAAAAATGAACCAAGCAGATTTGATTGAAAAAATTGCAGCTGATACAGGCTTAACAAAAACTGATGTTAAAAAAGTGCTGGATGCACAAACGGCAACTGTACATGAGGTGGTAGGTGCAGGCGGCGAAGTGACGTTACACGGCATTGGCAAAGTTAGCGTGGCTCAGCGTAAAGCGCGTACTGGACGCAACCCTTCTACAGGTGAGGCGATTCAGATTGCAGCTAAGAAGGTGCCAAGTTTTAGTGCAGTAAAAGCACTTAAGGATGCTGCTAATCAAGGTTAAGCAAACTTTCGCTTATATCACTTTGCCGAGGCTGGCAGAGTGATATTGGAGACGGTTTCTAATTAAATTTAAGGATATATATGAAAGTGAAAATTGGGGGTGTTATCTATGACAGTGATATTGAGCCAGTGATGATTATGCTCACTACTCAAGACAAGAAAAACATTAATCAAATGTCACCAGAGGCTACATGTTACGCATCATTTCCTAACGGCTGGGGGGATGTTTTTAAAATGCGAGACTGGATGAAACCAGCAGACTTTAACAAGCCATTCTTAATAAATACAAACGAACCTGAGCCAGCTCGTGAATTAGATCGCACAACTGGCGGCTGGATTGGACAACCATGAGCGATTTAGTCAAACATTACCGCCAGTTGCTGGGCATTGCAAAGAACTGGGCTGAGCGTGAAATACATGGTTGGTGCGATGACACGCATCGTGATCTATTGGCACGTCATGGTGCGGTGCAGGTCGAGGGCCGCGTGACTGCCAGTAGCATGAATATGCCACAACTTGCCGCAGCACTTGAAGATTACGAACGCCGTGGCTGGCCGCGTCAAAAAGGTTATGCGGCAAAAGGCGAACAGCAAGCCACGCGCCGAGAAGTGCCGCCACGCATTGCGAATATGTTTAAACTATGGGGTAAGCTAGGACAGGCGGGGAAAGTGAAGCAATCCACACGTGGTGGATTGTTATCATTTTGCACGCGTCAAGCTAAGAGAGATATTCGCAACCTTGATGATTTAAGCGTTGCTGAGTGCCAGGTAATTACTGAAGCGCTTAAAAGCTGGTTAGCTAGATAACTAAAAATAATAAAATGACTGATCAGAATTTACAGTGGCCAACGATAGATGACGAGGTGTTACGAACCTTGCCACCTGTGTTACGTGCCGTAGTCAGAGCGCTGGGGTTTGGCCGTGCGCGTGACTTTCTTGCCACGCACGGCGGCATTAATCAGCATATCCCCAAGCATAAGAGCCATGCGCTCGGCTTGGATGATGGCGAGCTGGCACGCCTGCGTGTGGTGCTAGCTGACCACATGGATGCCGCAGGCCGCATCTGGCTGCCCAAGCCTGATAAGTTGTTTAACATGGTTCGCAATACGCAAATCCGTAAGGATAAATCACGCATGAGTATTAATGGCCTTGCAAAAGCACATCAACTTTCAAGTCGCCACATTCTGAATATTTGCAGAGAAACAGACGACAGGCAGATTGATTTGTTTTAGGTGTACACTTTAATTATCATTTGGAGGATGCTATGAGAGTTTTTACCAGACCCAATGCAATATTTAATCGCATGTCTAAGCGTCGACAAAAGAAGAGCGCATTGCACTCTTTATTTGCTCGTAACAAATTATCCAACCCAAATGAAACTGATATTAAACAATTCATTTTTAGCAGCGCTTGGTTAGCTGAAGTAAGCGGCGTTGTGAGAAATTTTAATGAATTTAAAGACTCACTCATCATTTCCAAGGTTTAGTATTCTGAACCTTGCACGTAACCCCGTTTAAAAACCACACAGCGCGTTTGAAATAGGGCTATCTACTCACAGATAGCCATTTGCTTATCTAAACCAGAAAAACGCGCCAAAACGCCTCTCTTACAATTCTCCCCAACAACTACCCCGCGAAGTGTTTCTCGCGCTGTTTTAACTTACCCCCACGCGCAAAATAGCTCCATCGAACTTGGAGCTGTGCCGTGTCAACCCAAACCCAAAACTTAAACAGTATTGCAGCTATGTCATTTGCGATTGGTGCAGATGGAGTAAGCAATGAAGCGCACATTCTGCCAGCAGGAGAGTTTGCGCCAACTGATGGCCGCAAATTGCCTGTTAAGTCTTTTAAGCTGGACGTAAGCATTGCTGCAAAAGTTATTGCGCTACTTAAAGCCCGCAAGAATGACACCTTAATTGATTACGAGCACCAGAGCTTACGCACTAAAGAAAATGGAAAGCCAGTGATTGCTGCTGGGTGGTTTCATGAAATGGAATTTCGTGTTGATGGTCTTTGGGCAATCAACATCGGATGGACAGAAGCTGCCAAGCGCTACATCAAGCAAAAAGAGTATCGCTACATCAGCGCTGTATTTGAGTTTGATGTCGCAGGTGCTGTCGTTGACATCTGGAGCATTGCACTTACCAACACACCAGCAATAGATGGTTTGGAGTCGCTCGCTGCTTTATCTCGCTTTAACCAATCTTTATCCCACCAAAACCAAAAAACAGGAGACTTAACTATGTCTGAAACAGCTGTAGCCGCACTCACTACTGAGCGCGATGGCCTTAAAACGCAAGTGGTTGCGCTAACTAATGAGCGTGACACGCTTAAGGCTGATGTAGTGGCTTTAAGTGCTGAGCGCGATAGCGCTGTTACTAAATTAAAAGACTTTGAAGCCAAGCAAGCTGAGGTTGCTTTAGCTGCTGAAACGAAAGCTCATACAGATTTGTTAGCAACGGCTCTGAGTGATGGCCTTCTGGCTCCAGCACAAAAAACATGGGCAGAGAAACTGTCGCTTGTAGCTTTGACTGAGTACCTTGAGGCTACCAAGCCTTTAGTGGTTGACGGTAAGCAATCTGTTAAGACAGGTGACGATGCTAACCACGGCTTAAATGAAACCGAACTAGCCATGTGCAGCAACATGGGGGTAGAGCCTAAAGTATTTGCCGCGACAAAACAGGCTGAAGCAGAGCGTAAAGAAAAAGCAGGCGCTTAAGCCGTTTTAAATACCGATTGAACATCGTTTAAACACTACTTAGATCACATTAGGAGATCAACATTATGGGTACAACCGTATTAACTCAGGCGCAGATTGATGCGTTTAACACCACCCTTGTGGCCAACTTTAACCAAGGCTTAGCGGCTGGTGATGAAAGCTGGAAAAAGATTGCTGGCTTGATTGCATCAAACGGCGCTAGTAACACGTATGCATTCTTAAGTCAGTTCCCCGCTTTCCGTGAATTTGTTGGCGCTCGTCTACACAAAGCAGTTAAA
>Ga0207968_100820_pt1 | contig 10250 bp, 6 predicted proteins | sample LakWasMet21_HOW5_2_FD_183867 | JGI IMG/M metagenome (GOLD analysis project Ga0207968, IMG submission 183867) | Freshwater sediment methanotrophic microbial communities from Lake Washington under simulated oxygen tension - Sediment Metagenome... | ecosystem: Environmental > Aquatic > Freshwater >...
ACCCTGATGCCGGGGCTGGATGACCAAGGTCACCCTTGGAAAATGAGCATTTTTGATGCACTGTATGTCATCAGCTACACGGCAACCACTATCGGCTTTGGCGAAATACCTTACGCATACAGCAAAGCACAGCGTTTATGGTTAACCTTTTCCATTTACCTGACAGTGATTCCTTGGTTTTACGCTGTCGGTAAAATCATCACCCTGCTGCAAGACACCGGGCTACGTCAGGCAGTGACCACAGAGCGCTTTGCCAAGAAAGTACGCCAACTGCAAGAACCATTCTACATACTTTGCAGTTATGGGCAGTCATCCAACCTTCTCGCTAAAGCCCTGGATGAAAAAGGCATGCGTGTGGTTGTGATTGAACCACAGCAAGAACGGCTGAACGAACTAGAGTTGATAGACACCAGAAACACCATTCCCTACCTATGTGCAGACGCCATCTTGCCAGAAAATCTGGAAAGAGCTGGCGTACTCCACCCGCTATGCAGCGGCGTGATTGCGCTGACAGATGACGATAACGTTAACCTAGCTGTGGCAGTTGCGGTAAAGCTCATGAACCCAGATTTACTAGTGATTGCCCGTGCTGAGCGCGATGACATTGCAGCGAATATGGCATCTTTTGGTACTGACCGCATCATCAACCCTTACACACTGTTTGGCGACCAGTTGGCGATGCGTGTGCATGCATTAGGCACATATCTGCTGCATGAATGGCTGACCGGTGTACCTGGAGATACATTACCACCACCAGAAAACCCGCCTAAAGGCAGATGGGTAGTCTGTGGTTATGGCCGTTTCGGGAAATCTGTAGTAGAAAATCTAGAGCGCGAGCAGATTACCACCACCATTATTGAAGCCATGCCAGAACTGACGGGCTGCGATTACTGCATAGTAGGGAGTGGCACCGAGGCAAAAACCCTACTCGAAGCCGACATTACCAATGCCGTAGGTATCGTTGCCGGCACCGATAACGACACCAACAACCTATCTATTGTGATGACAGCCTTTGAGCTCAATCCCAAGTTATTTGTGGTGATTCGTAAAAACAGACGCCACAATGGGCGGCTATTTAAGCAGTTCAATGCAGACATTACCATGCAGCCGACTGAGATTATTGCCCATGAATGTCTGGCACACATGATCTCACCTCTGCTGGCACAGTTTTTAAGTTTAGCGCGCGGCCAAACCAATGACTGGGCTAATAAATTGATTAGCCAACTGGTAATGACCATGGGCGAAACGGTGCCGGAAACCTGGGCAATCAGAATTGATAATGAAGATACGCCAGCAGTCATTGAGCTTATGGAGGCTGGGTTAAACGTTAGCGTGCAGCACCTAATGCAAGACCCTGCCAATAGAGAGAACCAACTGGAGCTGGTACCTATTTTGCTATTACGCAACAATGTACCTAGCTTAGTACCAGACCCTAACACCCGCTTAAAAGCCGGAGATAGAATCCTGTTCTGCGGTAGCCCGGCAACTAAATCCACCCTTCCCTCTATACTCAATAACACAAAAACGCTGACTTATATTATTGATGGTGTAGAAGTACCAAACAGCCTAGTTTGGCGCTGGCTAGAAAAGAAATTCAAAAGAAAAAATCATCACACTGAATCTGTATAAGCATTCAGCTATGCATCACAACAACTGCCTACTTACCGCGCATAAACATTTTGTCTAAATCCGTCATGCTGACTTGAAACCAAGTCGGGCGGCCATGATTACACTGCCCAGAACGCTCAGTTGCTTCCATATCACGTAGCAGAGCGTTCATCTCAGGGATGCTCAAGCTGCGATTTGCACGTACGGCGGCATGGCAGGCCATGGTGCCAAGTAGCTCATTTCTACGCTCAGTCAGTACCCGGCTTGCGCCATACTCTCGTAAATCACGCAATACATCTCGCGCCAAAGTCACGGCATCAGCATCTTGTAGCATAGTTGGCACCGCACGCACCGCGAGCGTGGTGGGCGACAGGATTGCGATATCAAACCCCAGCTGCTGTAGCGTTGCCTGATTACCAGCCAAGGCCTCTTGCACCGTTGCTACTTCTAGTTTATCTGCATTAAAACTGACGGGCAGCAGCAATGGCTGCATTTGCACGGTTTTACTATCCAAGGCATTTTTTAACTTCTCATACATAATGCGCTCATGTGCCGCATGCATATCCACAACCACCAAGCCCTCTTTATTTTGGGCGAGCACGTACACACCATGCACCTGCCCTACGGCAAAGCCAAGCGGGTATTCATTAATGCTTTCCGTACTTACAGCATGATTCGCAAATACATCTGCCGGCAATGACACAGCACTGGCCTGCTGGTTAACATTGCTGCCAAACATGGACTGATAAAAGCCCTGTGGTTCATGCGCACTCAAGTTGATTTGAGATTGCTGAGTTGGGTACAGCATGCCGCTATTCGTAGCAGGCGTATTGGAAGCCTGTGGGCTAAACGGATTATATTGCGCCTGATTGGCAGTGACTGCATTGGAAACACCGGTAGGAATCGCCAACGCTTTATGGAGTGAATGAAATATAAAACGATGAATCGCCTGACTATCCCTAAACCGGACTTCAGTTTTGGCCGGATGTACATTTACATCCACTAGGTTTGGGTCTAGCTCTAAAAACAACACAAAGGCAGGATGCCTGTCGTGGTGCAACACGTCCTGATACGCTTGCCTGATGGCGTGCGCAATCACTTTATCTCGCACAAAACGGCCATTCACGTAAACATATTGTGTATCCCGGCTATTGCGGTTAAAGGTAGGCTTGGCCGCCATCCCCCATAAACGCAAACCTGCAGCAGATTCATTCACAGCGATAGACTCAGCAACGAACTCGCTGCCTAACACCTCGGAGAATCTGCGCTCGGGCTGACCAATAGCAAAACGGCTTAGCGCACGCCCATTGTGTTGCAACATCAAACTAACATCAGGGCGTGACAGCGCAATGCGCGTAAACATCTCTTCACAATGCCCAAACTCAGTCGCCTCGGTTTTTAAAAACTTACGACGCGCAGGCGTGTTGAAATATAAGTCAGACACTTCAATCACCGTGCCGGCATCCAATGCAGCTGGTTCTACGGCAGAAATCTCACTCCCCTCAGAACCTATACGCCACGCATGCTTGCTGCCAACTTGGCGGCTTAACAGCTGAGTGCGAGAAATTGACGCAATACTCGCCAATGCCTCGCCTCGGAAGCCCAAACTCGCTACTGACTCTAAATCTTCCAGACTAGCGATTTTGCTGGTGGCATGGCGCGTTAACGCCAGCATCAAATCCTCTTTTGCAACACCACCACCATTGTCAGTAACACGCATTTGCTTAATACCGCCTTGTAGCAACGATACCTGAATATCAGTACTGCCTGCATCTAAGCTATTTTCCAACAATTCTTTCAAGGCAGATGCCGGACGCTCCACCACTTCGCCCGCGGCAATTTGGCTGATAAGCTGGTCAGGAAGTAAACGTATAGTTGCCATAAAGTTTTAGTGTTTTTTTAATACTGGTATTTTACATCGCTTTGCACCTAGCAAATTAACTCTGAAAATTTAACTGTTCATTTGAGCGAGTAATGCGCAAACTATGAATAAAAACTAACATAGTAATCAACGGACATGGCCAAACGACATAGCTCCGAGAAGATAGTTTTGGAGGGGTTTTTAGATAAGGAGTGGTAGTTAAAAATTTAAATGCTCACATCAGCCTGCAGCATATGCGCTGCGGGCACCTGCAACGCACCAATTAGCATGAGATTTACGCACTAAAATAGTGCCGCTGCACTTATCTGAGAGCTATCTGACTGACACTAACCAACTGCAACTAGCTATGTAACTTGCAGACATTGCCATACAAGCTAATAAGATGCGTACACTCGTATCCCATACGCGATGATGGGTATTAGAGTGCACCATACAAACGATTAAACAAGGTGATAGCTAATGCTGCTGACATATCAAACTGAAACATTACCTACAGCCACACGCACCAACTCATCGATTTTCGCAGTGATATTTGTCAGCTCACCTGCCACCACGGCAAACTCGCGCCCAACCTCACCTGCACGCGCGGCTACAATTTGCGCATTTACCGACACAATACGCGCCTGCTTGGCAATATTCTGAATGCTGCTCATTAACTCATGATGCTGTTTGCGCTGTACCTTGGCATGCTTTTTAGATTCATCCTCATAAACCACAGTAATCCGATTAAGTAGCGCAACGATAGGCGTGGCTTGCTTACCAAGCTCATTAAGCAAATCAGGTGCCGTGCGGAAGCCTGACTCACAAGCACTGATGGCCTTCTCAACCAAATTGGTAAACTCTGTAATTTTTCTGTCGCCTTCAATCTCGCCAAAGTAGACCAATCGCAGCTCTTCAAAAAATACGCCAGGCAACTCGCTGTTACCTTGCACTAGCGCCGCATGGCTCACTTTAAACAAAGCCAAAGCTTCACGCGCGGTTTCTAAAGCGGTTTCATGACCCATTGTTGAAAGCACCGCATTCAGTACTATGCGCTGCGATAACATACGTTGGCGCCCAGCTAGGTTGATTAATGCCCCAAACGTTTCTGCGCTGACCTCTGAGCTAGTGGTCTTAAAATGGTGACCTTGTGCAACCGAATGATGTCTCACGGTTTGATGAGGCTTTAAATCTGCTAACAAGATATTCTCCCTTTTTCATATTATTCACAATCAACGTCATCAGCATAGATACCCAGTACCTAAAGCCATACACATTTCAGTTTCATATAAGCAATTTCTATTCCAAGCAATCACAGGGGTATCAATCAATATTGATGCTCTAAGAAATAACAGCGTAATCACGCATCGTTAGTACGTGCATCTTTAGCATTTGCATGTTGGTGTTTTGCTGGTTTTGATATAAATTCTCACCAGCATGACACCTACCAATCAAGACTCCACGCCTAACAGCTATACAGACAGTTTCCACCTCGCGCGCAAACTAAACCGGCACCATCACTTTTATTTAGGCCCGACTAACTCCGGTAAAACCTATCAAGCGCTATTGGCATTGGAGCAAGCACAGTCAGGCGTATATCTGGCGCCACTGAGGTTGCTTGCCATGGAAATCAGGGACCGCCTAGTCGCATCAGGTGTACCCTGCAACCTGATAACGGGTGAGGAGCGCGTTATCATGGAACATGCGCAACACACGGCATCCACCATCGAAATGATGAATGTGCACAAAGAGGTTGAAGTTGCTGTGATTGATGAAATTCAGATGCTGCAAGACCCAGACCGAGGCTCAGCCTGGACCGCCGCATTGGTGGGCGTTCCCGCCTCAACCGTTTACATCTGCGGCTCCACCGCTGTTACAGCCCCTTGCGTTGCAACTATTGAAGCACTCAATGAAAGCTATGACATCACACAGCTAACACGTAAAACGCCACTGGTTTTAGAACAAGACAGCTTATGCGGCAAACATTACAGCCGCCAAAAACTAAAGCCAAAACTACAAAAAGGCGATGCCATCATTGCCTTCAGCCGCAAGGATGTACTCACATTTGCTGCCAGATTTCGTCAATGGGGCTTTAGTGTAGCCAGTATTTACGGGGCACTTTCACCTGAAGTGCGCAGAACCGAATCTGAGCGTTTTAACTCAGGTCAGGCAGATATTTTAGTGGCGACCGACGCCATTGGCATGGGGCTAAACTTGCCGATACGCCGCATTATATTTGCAAATATTCATAAATTTGATGGCGTAGCATCTAGGCTGCTTAACATGACAGAAGTAAGGCAGATTGCAGGCCGTGCCGGCAGATTTGGCATTTATGCAACTGGCTATGTCAGCGTGCTGGAGAATGATGAGCTGATTCATATTGAGCATATGCTCTCGACCGACGACACCGCTGATTTAAACAAACTGCCCGTCAATATTAACTTACAGCAAGTGAGCAATATTGCGCATGAAATGCATACCAACAGGATTGCTGAAGTGCTCAGCCACCATCAGGAAAGAACGCGGTTTACGCATCCGCTCTTTGAGCAGGCACCCTTAGCCACACAAATCACACAAGCACTCATTGTGGATGAATACGCACCTAAAATGTCGCTAAAAGACAAATACATCTTCGTATGTGCGCCTATTTCACTCAATGTCGCATATGAAAAAGACTACTACCTACTGTGTTTAAAAAGCGTTGCGGAGTCTACAATCCGGCATTTACCGCCGGCACCAAGCTGGCTTGATGCACAAAGCCCTAAACATTTAGAAGATGCAGAACTACTCAGCCACAACCTCAGCTTATACGCATGGCTAAGCTTTAAGTTTCCACGGTATTTTGTAGATGGCGCGCAGGTAAGCGCCCTACGCTCACAGATCAGCCGTTACATAGAACGCGCCTTGCTCACACAAGCTGGCTACGGCGACACCAGCAGAGAGTTGGACTACCTAAATACCAGAAGAAGGTACTAAGCTTTTTTTACGCCAGCACTACCGTTTCCAGATACTCCGGCACGACCACCTGCCAATTCAAGCTTTCTTCTATATGGCGCCGCATCGCATCGGCCGCAACCGGCTCTCCGTGCACGATAAAGGTCTTTTTCGGTGCGGATTCAAAACCAGCTAGCCAATCCAGAATTTCAGAGTAATCAGCATGCGCTGAAAGGTTAGAAATCAACTCAACATGCGCACGCACTGGTATATATTCACCATGAATCTTAATACTCTCGGCGCCATCCAGCATCGCGGCACCACGGGTGCCTGCAGCCTGAAACCCAACAAACAAAATAGTGTTTTTTACATTAGTGGCAAAGGCTTTTAAATGATGCACGACACGCCCACCAGAAGCCATGCCGCTGGCAGAGAGAATAATCATAGGGCCTTTGGCTTCATTCAGCGCTTTAGATTGCTCTATGCTATTCACCACATGTGCGGTGCTAAATAGTGCACGGCACTGCTCGGCGCTCAAACGATGCTCGCCATGATAGAGATTAAAAATCTCGGTGGCATCTACTGCCATCGGGCTATTTAAATAAACCGGCGTGTCGGCGGCAATTGCACCAGATGCTTTTAGCAAATAAATGTAATACAGCAGTTCCTGCGCACGCCCAACCGCAAACACCGGAATAACAACAACGCCTTTGCGCTTGACCGTTTTATTAATAATGGCGGCTAATTTAACCTTGGGGTCGTCATTCTGGTGTAAACGGTTACCGTAAGTGGATTCAATTAACAAATAATCTGCCTGCTTAACCCGTACCGGTGGGCGCATCAAAATATCATTGGGGCGCCCAATATCACCAGAAAACAGCACTGAAGTTTTTTTGTTATGAATCCGCACAAACGCCGAGCCCAAAATATGGCCATTGGGTGAAAGCCTTAGGGTTAAATCATCACCCAAATCTACATCTTGCTCAAAACGAATCGGCGTGAGTAAAGTGAGTGCATTTTCGGCATCTTCTTTGGTATAGAGAGGTAATGCAGGATGGTGCTTAGAGAAACCTCGGCGATTTGCATATTCAGCCTCTTCTTCCTGCAAGTGTGCTGAATCTGGCAGCAGAATCTTGCATAAATCCGCCGTTCCCTCGCTGCAATAGACTTTACCTGAAAACCCGTTTTTCACTAATAAAGGTAAATAGCCGCTATGGTCAATATGCGCATGCGTCAAAATCACGGTATCAATCTTGGCTGGATTAACTGGCAGTTTTGCCCAGTTTCTCAACCGCAATTGCTTCAGCCCTTGAAACAAGCCACAGTCTATCAATATTTGCCGGTCACCGCTTTTTAACAAATACTTAGAGCCAGTCACGGTTCCGGTTGCACCTAAAAATGTGAGTTCCATAGAAGCTCCCTTTTAAATGAACACTGGGCACTACATTGGTTAGTAAGCTTAATCTAACGCGAGTTTCGTTTTAGCAAGTGCCGGATTGGTAGAAAAATACTTTCTAATCCCAGCCAGAATCGACGCCACCAGCTTGTCTTGGTAAGCTTCATCATTAAGCCTGCGCTCTTCATCAGGGTTGCTGATAAATGCAGTCTCTACAAGGATGGAAGGAATATCCGGCGATTTCAATACAGCAAAGCCAGCTTGCTCCACATGGTTTTTATGTAATTTATTAATCTCGCCAATATTACCCAATACCGCTTTACCCAGTTTCAAGCTATCGTTAATCGTGGCTGTTTGCGATAAATCCAATAAAGTCTTTGCAAGCAACGGGTCTTTTACATTCAAACTCACGCCGCCGATTAAATCCGATTCATTTTCCTTCTTTGCCAAATAGCGCGCACTGGCACTGGTTGCGCCTTTTTCTGACAGCGCAAACACCGACGAACCTCGCGCAGCCGGGTTAGTAAACGCATCCGCATGAATTGAAATAAACAGGTCAGCCTGTAATTTACGCGCTTTAATCACGCGCATATGTAGCGGAATAAAGTAATCCCCATCGCGCGTTAAAACGCCGCGCATATTGGGGTCTTCATCTATTTTTGCTTTTAGCTTTTTGGCAATCGCCAAAGTAATCTCTTTTTCATGGCTACCTGTTGCACCCATTGCACCTGGGTCCTCACCACCATGACCAGCATCAATCGCAATCGTGATTTGGCGTAAGCCTTTAGTGGTCGGTTTATTCTCGATAATCTCTTTGGTAGCATTAATTAGCGGCGTAACAGGTGGCGGGTTAACTTGCGGCGTAGCCTCAACCACATTACCTGTATTGGCTGCAGGTTTAGCACCTTGCTCAACCTTCACCTCAGGGGCAGCAGTTGCAGTCACTGGTGCAAACTCTGCCAGCGGCGCCGTTGTGACGGCTTGCGTAGTATTTTTACTCGTAGCAACGTCGGCAACAGGCTCTGCAGCATCGCGCTGATCCAACATCGCCATTAACGGGTCTTTTGTGGGGTAAATATCTAACACCAAGCGGTGTTTGTAATCACCCGCTGGCGCTAAGGTAAATATTGCAGGCTTCACCTCAAATTTTAAATCTACAACCAGCCGCACCACCTTCGGTTTAAAGTTAGCGACACGAATCTTAGCAATATAAGGGTCGCTTTCTGAAACCTTCTCGCCTAAGGCCTTAATCACGGTATTTAAATCAATGTCTTCCACATCCACCACCACACGCTCAGGGTCTTTCAGCACTGTCATTTTATACAGGATGGGTTTTTCAGCTTCGATGGTGATTCTAGTATAAACATCTGCAGGCCAGATACGCACTGCAGTAACGGTATTAGCCTCTGCCGCTGTGCTTGCAAACACGACAGTCAGGCAGAGTGTTAAGGATAGCAATGTAGAAAAATAATGTTTAATCATAAATTAGTTACATAACTCTTTAATATTTTTTACACAGATCTGGGCTGGTAGTGAGTGCCCTACCAAACGCACATTGCGCCCATCCGGCTTAATCTCAAAGTAAACATCAATGTCTGGTGTCGGCAATATATGCTCGGCCTTCTCCGGCCACTCTATCAAGCAAACACTTGCTGCATTAAAGTAGTCCCTAAAGCCTGCGGACTCCCACTCTTCCTCATCATTAAACCGATACAAATCAAAATGATACAGATTCAACACACCTTGTACCGCCTCAATATTTTCGTAAGGCTCAACTAAGGTATAGGTCGGACTTTTCACCTTACCTGTAAATCCTAGGCCATGCAACAAACCTCTTACCAAGGTTGTCTTACCGGCACCCAAATCCCCATGTAGGTAAATGGTAAGATTAGGGATGATAGCTTGGCCTAAAGCTGCACCAAAAGCTAGCGTTGCCGCCTCATCTGCCAATTCAAGTGTAAAATTATTATCCATGAGTAATTCTACTAAAAACTTTAGCGATCTGAGCCTTGCAATTAAAAATTGGGGGTTGGCGCTGGGCTTCAGTCAAATCGGTATTACAGACACCAATCTGCAAACTGCTGAATCTGAACATCAAGCTTGGATTGAAAAAGGTTTTCATGGTGATATGGATTATATGGCAAAACACGGTACTAAACGTACGCGCCCCCATGAATTAGTCCCGAATACGCAACGTATCATTTCAGCACGCCTAGATTACCTGCCGCCGCAGGCTGAAAACAGCGACTCCATTTTGCAAGACAGTAGCAAGGCTTTTATATCACGTTACGCATTAGGCCGTGATTACCACAAAGTCATGCGCAATAAATTGCAAAAACTCTGCGAAAAAATTCAAAGCGAATTACAGCACTATCAAGTTGACCAATTTGAATATCGCGCATTTACCGACAGTGCGCCGGTACTTGAGGTTGCATTGGCAGAAAAAGCAGG
>Ga0207968_100821_pt1 | contig 10241 bp, 12 predicted proteins | sample LakWasMet21_HOW5_2_FD_183867 | JGI IMG/M metagenome (GOLD analysis project Ga0207968, IMG submission 183867) | Freshwater sediment methanotrophic microbial communities from Lake Washington under simulated oxygen tension - Sediment Metagenome... | ecosystem: Environmental > Aquatic > Freshwater >...
GGCCGGCGAGAACAGGAAGTCGGCCAGATAAGACATCACGTGCTTCTTGCCGCTGGGCAGATCGACGAAATCGTTGCCGTGCGCGATCGTGTCGGCGACGGTCTCCTCGGGGTCGAGCTGGTCGCGCAGCTGATCGAAATAGGCGATTTCGAGGCGGGTGCCCTGCTCGATCGTGCCGCTGGTGGGTTCGAGCTGTTGCAGCAGCAATTTGAGCAGGGTCGATTTGCCGGCGCCGTTCGCGCCGATCAGGCCGATCTTGTCGCCGCGCTGGATCAGCGTCGAGAAATGGCTGACGATTTGCCGGTCCGCATAGGCGAAGCTGATGTCTTTGACTTCGATCACTTTCTTGCCGGAGGTGTCGCCGCGCTCCAGAGCCATGTTGGCTGTGCCCTGGCGGCTTCGGCGCTGGTCGCGCTCGCGGCGCAGTTGTTCGAGCGCGCGCACGCGGCCTTCGTTGCGGGTGCGCCGAGCCTTGACGCCCTGGCGTATCCAGACTTCTTCGTCGGCCAGTTTCTTGTCGAATTCGGCATTCTGATTCGCCTCGTCTTCGAGCGCGGCGGCCTTGCGGCGCAGGTAATCGTCATAGCTGCCCTGCCAGGACACCAGATTGCCGCGGTCCAGGTCGGTGATGCGGGTCGCGAGTTTCTGCAGGAAGGCACGGTCGTGCGTCACGAACAGCACCGCGCCTTGGAAATTCAGCAATTGCTCTTCGAGCCAGGCGATGCTTTCGAAATCCAGGTGGTTGGTCGGCTCGTCAAGCAGCAACACTTCCGGCTCGATCACCAGCGCGCGGGCCAGCGCGACGCGGCGCTTCCAGCCGCCGGACAGGTCGCTGATCTTGAGGTCGCCGGGCAAGTCCAGCTTGCTCAGCGTGGTATCGACGCGGTTGCCGAAATGCCAGCCGTTGTGCGCTTCGAGCTGATGTTGCAGGTCGCCGAGTTCGCGCAGCGCCTGGTCGTCGTGGGCGGTCTGCGACAAGTGGTGATAGCGGGTCAGCCAGTCGCCGAGTTCGCCGAGGCCGCCCGCGACCGCGTCATAGATCGTCGCATCGTTTGGCAAGTCGGGCGCCTGTTCGAGCCAGGCCAGCCGGAGTCCAGGTTGGCGCCAGATGTCGCCGTGGTCGGCCTGGATGTTGCCGGCGATGACTTTCATCAGGGTCGATTTGCCCTCGCCGTTGCGGCCCAAGAGGCCGACCCGTTCGCCCGCATCGAGCTGGAAATTGGCGTTTTTTAATAGAGCATGGACGCCAAAGGCGATCGAGATGTTGGTTAAGCGTAATAACGGCATTAGATTTTTCGGTTTTGTAGATGACGGCGCAGCAGGTCGAGCCCGAGCAGTGCGGCCTGGTTTTGTTTGCGGCCTAGGGGGCCGCCCAGGTTATGGCGGTTTTGCTGCAAGGAGCCCTGGGTCAGCAGCGTATTATAGAGGATGATCGTCCGGTCTTTGTCTTGAAATTGCGCCGGGCTGCCTTCGTAAAGCTGGATCAGCACGAAATCGGTCGGGTTTTGCGCCTGCAAAGCCTTGGCGAGCCGCACGCCGGTTGCGGCCAAATCGTTTGCGTCGACGGCTACGGCTAAGCGCTGGCCCAGCGCGCTCAACGACTGTTCGAACAGGGCGCTCTTGAGCCAAGTCGCGCCCGGACATTTGGCGGCCAGCAGGCCCTGGCTCGCGGTTTCGACGACCGCTAGTGTTTTACCGGCGACGCGCATCAGCTTGTCGACGACCGCGGCGAGATTGCCGGTGTTTTCGCTCAAGCCGTCGATGCCGAAGACGAAGTCGCCGAGCCGCGCGGCGATCTGTTCGGTCAGCGTTGTCCTGTCGGTTTCGGGATAATTGGCCGGAAACAGCAGCTTGGTCTGCACTTCGTCGACGCCGGCGCGAAAGCCGAGCTGCACCGAATCGGGCATCGAAACGCCGTCGAGACGCTGCTGGATGTCCGACTCGCCGATGCCGAGCGTCTTGATCGTGACCAGTCTGGAGGGATTTAGCACGAAGCGCTCGGTCAAGAGCGGCTTGACCCGCTCGATAAACATCCCGCGCATTTCGGACGGCACGCCGGGCATGAACGCAAACCAGCAGCGTCCGGCCCGCACCGCGAAGCCAGGCGCTGTGCCCCAGTCGTTGTCGAGGCGGATCGAACCTTGAGGCAGCAGCGCCTGCTTGCGGTTGGTCGCGGGCATCGGCCGTTTTCTGTTGTTGAAATAGCGTTCGATTTGCCGGTAGGCGGTCTCGTCGAATTCGAGCGGCAGATTAAAGGCGGCGGCGACCGCTTCGGCGGTCAGGTCGTCGCTGGTCGGTCCGAGTCCGCCGGTGCAGAGGCAGCCGTCGGCGCGCTGCGCAATTTCCTTCAGTAAGGCGATCAAATCGCCGAGTTTGTCGCCGACCGCGGTATGGCGGCTGACCGTAAAACCGAGCGCTACGGACTGCTCGGACAGCCAGGTGGAGTTCGTATCGACGGTCTGGCCGGTGACGATTTCCTCGCCTTGCGAAAAGATTTCCAGGATCGGCATGGTGTTAGTTCCGTAGCAATGAAAAATCAGCCGGCCGCGATCTGATACCAGAACGGCAGCGTGACCAGGCTCAGCAGCGTGGTCACGGTCACCGCCATCGCATAGAGTGAGCTGTCGAGTTGATAGCGGTCGCAAAACACGATGCCGAGCACCATGCACGGCATCGCCATTTCGAGCACCAAGGCGTCCTGATGCGCCTGATCGAGCGTCAGGTACTGGCTAAACCAGAGCGCGAACCAGGGCATCAGCGCCATCTTGATCAGGATCACCGGCGTCACATAGGGCAGATTGCGCAGCGTGACCGCCTTCCAACTCAGCGCCATGCCGAGCGAGATCAGCATCAAGGGCACGACGCCGGCGGCCAATTTTTGCAGCACCGAGGCCAGCCATTCGGGCGCGGGGACTCGGCAAAGATTCAAGACCACCGCCAGCATGGCCGCAAGGAACGGCGGCGCGACCAAAAACGACCAAAAGCGCTCTCGGTTCTGCTCGCCGTTTTGGCCGTAATGCCGGGCCGCGGCAATGCCGACCGTCAGCACCGCGGGCGCGGTCGCGAACAAATCGATCTGAATTGCGACCGACCTGGCCCAATGGCCGAAGGTCTGTTCGAGTACCGGAAGACCGAGGTAAGTCACGTTTGGAAAGCTGGTCGCGAGCAGCACCGCGCCCATTTGTTGCGGCTTGAAGCGCAAAAGGCGCCCGACGAGCCAGATGCAGGCCATCGCGAAGGACAGGCAGGCCGCGCCGAACAGCGTATATTGCAGCGAATGGATGCCGACATCGGCCTTCCAGAGCACATCCAGCACTAACGCCGGCAGCAGCAGATAATAGACCACGGTGGTCAGCACGGTTCGCGTCTGTTCCGCGGACAGCTCGCCCGGACGCCAATAACGCCACGCCACGCCGCAGGCAATCATCGCGAACATTTGCCACAAAGTTGAAATCATGAGGTCCCTGATGGATTAACGCGGCGCCATTTTAGCATTGGGCATTGCGGAGAGGCATTTCGGCCGCGAAATGCGGCATCGGGATCGAGAGGGAAGCGGCCTGAGGCGGCCTGCGCAAGAGCGGCGTGATGGATTGCAGGCCTTGCCGGCCTGCAATCCGCACAGAGAAATCAGATAGGAGTGACTTCTTCTGCTTGTGGACCTTTTTGGCCTTGGGTAATGTTGAATTTTACCTTTTGGCCTTCGTCCAGAGACTTGTAGCCTGAGCCGACGATATTGCGGAAGTGTACGAATACGTCTGGGCCTGATTCTTGTTGAATGAAGCCAAAGCCTTTTTCTGAGTTAAACCATTTTACGGTACCAGTTGCCATTGTGTATGTCCTAAAAAATAAAAATGAAAAATTGCTGTAAAGAAAAGAGCGGGTAGAGCTGGGGGAATAACGCGAATCACTTATGATAAACAGGACAAGCAATAGACAAGGAACTGCGTAGAGATAAGCAACGGTAAATCACTCAGACTCGGCACATCATAATGGAGGGTCGCGCTCGATGTCAACTGCTCAACTTTCAACCTAGCTTAAATCCCAGCGAAAGCCCTGCGACCGCACTAACGCTCCGAGTCGTGATTGTCGACAGGCGGTCGACCAGGAAATTGCCCGAACTCTTGGCGGCCTGCGTCGCCGCATCCGCGACATGCTCCAGTTGCGCGCCATTGATCGTGATGATGCCGTAATGTTCTCCCGCCAACATCAGCACGACCAAACCGCCGCCGATGAACAGTGCGGTTTTCAGCATTTTCTTCGCAAAATAACCGACCGCCATGCCGATCACGAAGGGGGCGCCGACGTTGCCGAGCAGAAACGGTGCGCTGAAAATGTCGTTAAGGGAAGAAGAGGGAATATCGATCGCTTGTTGAGTCATGAAAAATCAGGTTGGATTGAAAGGCCCGGCAGGAAAAATGCTTCAAAAAACGCCGCTTTCGAAGGCCTTCCGTGCCGCAGGCAAAAGGCATAGTATATAGGAATGCTTCAACACTTTTAACCGGCATTAACAAATGGCGAAGAATACGGCAACATGACAAGGCTTTCGACTGCTGGCTCGCGACGGGAGACTATGCCAGCCGCCCGCCCGGCGAGCTGCACGGGCCTTTTCACACCGATGTCGAGTGCATCGTGCTCGAAATCTCCTACCCGAGCCAGGCCATCGCTTGAGCGAGACCTGCCGGGTGTTTAAAACCCGGCAGGTCTTCGGCCTACATCAGCGGTAAAATTTGCGCGAAAATCTTGCCGTTGGTCGCCAGGATTTGCTTCGGAAACAATCCCGGATTGCCCTTGAAGTCTGTCAGCGTGCCGCCGGCTTCCTGCACGATCAACGCGCCGGCGGCGACATCGTACAGGTTCAGCTCCTGTTCCCAGAACGCATCGACCTGGCCTTCCGCAACGAAGCACAGATCGAGCGCGGCGGAGCAGAAGCGGCGCTGGCCGGTCGTGCGCTGGGCGATACGGCAGAAGCGTTCGAGGTTGTTGTCGGTCAAGTAGTTGCGGAGACAAGCGAAGCCGGTCGCGATCATCGCATCGCCGAGTTCGGTTTCGTCCGAGACCGCAATGCGCTCGCCATTCTTGAATGCGCCCTGGCCTTTTTCGGCGATATAGAGATCGTTGAACACCGGCGCGTACACCGCGCCGATCACGATGTCGCCGTCGATTTCGAGCGCGATGCTGACCGACCAGCCATATTGCCCCTTCTTAAACGAATGCGTGCCGTCGATCGGATCGACGATCCAGCGGCTCGCTTGATCGGCGCTTTGCCCGCTTTCCTCGCCCCAGAAGCCGTATTCGGGGTATTCGCGGGTCAGGGTTTCCTTCAAAAACGCCTCGATCGCGACATCGGCTTCGGTCACGAAATCGCGCGCGGCCTTCTTGTTCACCGCCATGTTTTTGCGGTCATTAAAAAACTTCATGCCGATGGCGCCCGCATCGCGGATCACTTTTTCAAGCGCGGCTTGGGTTACTCTCATTCAGGCGGCCTCGATGACGACAGGATTAGACATAACACGGCAAACTCCCATGCAAATCGTTATTATATCAGTCCGGCACGGGCGCTTTGCCGAAAAAGCCCGTGTCTGATTATTTTATCGGTTGATTTCGCTGAGTTGAGTTGATGCGTGATAACGGCGACCCTAAACCTCTCCCGCCGCAAGTCTGCAAGGGCCGCGGCGCCTTGAGCAATAGCAGCGGGCGCTTCGAAGCCGAAACGCGCGAAGCGTTCGACGACGGCTGGGGCAGTCTCGATGAATTGCCGGCGCGTGTTCCGACTACCTTGAGCCTCGCGCGGCCAAGACCGTGCGCAGCTACATCTAAATGCAGGAGACTCCTTCTGGTTGCGCGATGTCAGCTAAATGTTTCACCCGCTGCTTTATAGACCAACTCAACGGGGCATATCTTTGTTGACGATATCGCCCCGACCACCGAGGAAATCCATCGGCACGAACCGGTAGTTCGGCAGCAAGCGTACATCCAGCAGCGCCGAAGGCGGCGTCGTTAGCATTTTTCGACTCAACTGGTCCGCCTGGTGTTCCAATTCATCAATTTCGGCGGCGTCGACTGGCTTGCCTTCGGCGCGCGATGCGCGAATATGCGCTTCGAGTTCAGCTTGTTTCGCTGGAAATACTCCGGGTTTCAGGGAAACCTGATAGGCTTCGCCACTGGAAATTTTTTGGATAACGAAGCCGTCGCCGACAGAGTTATCGATGCGCAAGGTCTGAAAGTTAATGCGTGCTCCGGTCATAAAGGCTATGGCATCCACCCAGCAGGGACCATTCTTGGATACCGCCCGCAGATTGGTGCGGTCGACGACGCCGTCCGGGAACAGTCGTTGCAGCACCGCCTTGATCTGGACGAAGGCAATAACCAGCCCATCGCAAAGATGGCCATGGATCCTAGCCAGATCTTTAAGGCCGATTTCTTTGCTATTTAGCGAATAGCGTCCCAAAGCGCTATCGGTATCCAAAACCCGTATCGGCTGATTATATTTGGCTGCCGCCGCCCATTCCGGGTAAAACCAGTCTGGGCTGTTATCGGTGCTTCCGTTACCGGCTTGCACGGGCGCAATGTTGATCATCAGCCCGATATAACCTGCGCCTTTGATTTTATTGATTTCAACAAAACCTAGACCCTTCACTGCTTCCCAACCCTGTTCGGCGGCCTTGATTTCAGGATTTTCTCAGCATTCTGAACGCAAGTAGAGTTATTGTTTAAGCTATCGGTATCGTGGGCCAAACAATCTTGTATCTTGCCCTGGGTGATTTCGAGATGAACTGCAGGGCCCATTGGCCAAGAACATAAGCCCCATAACCGGCACATCGGCTTCTGCGGCCCGCCCGATCAAGGCGGCCTCGTCCTCAATCCAGGCATGGCCATCATTTACACTATGTGTACGCCCCAGAAAAATGAGTCCGGAAACATCCTGTATGCTCGGAGGTACCCATTCCCCTCGACTGATATAAACCATCTCATAGGGAATTTTCCGTTGATCCAGGTATGTCCCCAGATAGCCCATGCCTCCGCAGACATCATGTTGAAAAACTCGAAGGGGTTTCATATTTTTCCGATCATCATTTTGATGTCAGCCGTGCCTGTTCCCAAAGTACCTGACAGTGCCAGGAAAACCATGACAGATTTTTTTACGATGAGATGATTTATCGGATGGCCGGCACCAACAAAACGGGTACCGGCGCCTTGCGGGCGATATTGTGGCTGACACTGCCGAGAAAGACTTCGGAAATGAAGCCGCGCCCCTGGCTGCCCATCACGATCAGCGAATAGGGATGGTTATTTACTGCCCTTAGAATTTCCCTGGTGGTCGAACCGTAGGGAATCTCTATACTGACTTCACGCCCCCCGATATGGATTAATCTCTCCTTTAGCCTTTCCAGGCGAGCCTGGTCTATCTCATTGAATTCTGCCAAACGCTCCTTTAAGACATTTATCGATTCGCTCTTTTTCCTGAACGTGCAATAGCGTTACTTTCGAACAGCCGCTTTCGACCAGTTCTTCGACATAGGTAAAAGCCCTTTCGGCATTGTCTGAAAAGTCTGTGGGATAAATAATGTGGGAGAGAATATCCTGACATAGCGTTTCACACTGTCCAGCATCGGTTTTTGCTTTCATCACCAGCACCGGTTTTTCAGCATGCTGAATCACTTCATAGGCGACGCCGCCGACAAAAGCGTCGTCGATTAAAGACTCGGCAGTCATATGCACGGCAATTAAAGAGACATCTTTTTCTCGTGCCAGACGATTGATTTCAGTGTGGGGTAAGCCTAAAAGCACCTCAATCTCGACTGAAAATCCCATGTCTTCAAGGATTTTCTTCTGTTCCTCAAGAAGGGGGTCAGCGAGCTTCAGCAACTGGCTGTACAAGCTTCCAGCGTCCCGAACATTTATCGCATGTACCAGTTGACTTTCTGGGCCTCTGCTTGCCGGAGGCCTTTCAGGCAACAAAGGGTTTTGAATGAAACTTCGCTGAGGCTAGAACCGACGATAATTTTAGAAAACATAGGAACACCTATATTAGAACTTGTTAGTCTTAAGGCCGGAAATCTAATTGAGTCCCCTCAGCGCCTTGCTGATGGGTTACCCTCCGAAACAAATGCCCAGCACCGGCACAGACGCATTAGCATCTCTCATCTCCTCAATCCTTCAGAAGCCAGTGCCCGATTTCTTCCTTGGACGGCATGCGCCCGGCGACCTTGACTTCTTCATCAATGACGAGTGCCGGGGTGCCGAGAACGGGATATTCCATGATTTTTGCAATATCGTAGACGTGCTCAAATTGCGCATCAATACCGTGTTCAATGGCAACCTCGCGAGTCAGTTGCTCAAGTCGCTGGCACTTGGAACAGCCGGTGCCGAGTATTTTAATGTTCATGTCAAATCATCCTGGATGAATCAGCCCGTAATGGGGGACTGATGTTTAGTAAACGATAATGACCGAGGTAATGAGTATGCTTTGTAGCGATAGTTCCGGGTCAGCCATTAGATAGGCAATCAGCGGGCCTGGGTGCATGCCAAGTGAAAGAAATATTTTGGCAATCGGTACTTCGACCAGGGTTGGGAAGTACATAAAAACACCAAAGACCACACCCGCGAGATTACCAAGTACTGTATTGGAACCCGCGATCGCCTGAATCCATTCTGGACGGATGAATAACCGGATGATACCAACGAGGAATACACCGACGATCAGAAGAGGGAAAATTAGGCAGACAAAGTGCCAAGTTTCCCATAGCCATTGCTGCAAAGAGCAGTGTCGTCACTATCAGGCCTAGGCTGAGTATCGTCAGCCAATTGAGACCTTCGTCCACCTTGCCGAGTCCACGTATCGCGGTGACTCGGATCAGCATCAACAAAAAGATTAATATCACGCCTTGCAGACTAAGTCCTTCATTACCCTTGATCGCATCGACCGGAAGCAGACGGTCGAGTAACTGCTGAGCTGGCAGAGCCTGAGGCAAGGCAACGGTGAAAGTCATAAGCTGGGCAGTTAGGAGGTCGATCTTGAGTGTTCCCGCAACCAGCAGTGCAATCAGTGTGAGTAGGAATATAACGTTGCGACCGCTAATGCCCTCGCCGCTGACGAAGGGGGCTGCATTGGCGAGGCGCTTAGCGTCATCACCACGGAACAAACAGCGCCATGATCATGCCAATACCTATGCCAAAGGACAGCGACAATACAACACGGGCAATCGCAAAATCGGCTCCGAGCGCAACCCCTGTATAGGAAAGCGCCAGGATATTGGCCGCCGGCGCGAAGAAAAGAAAGGTAATCGCCGGTCCCAGTCCAGCACCTTTGCTGTAGATGCCGGCGAAGAGCGGTTGAACGGTACAGGAACAGACGGCGAGTAGACTGCCGGCGTCCGCCGCCGCAGGATAAGCAATCCACCTCGGCGCATCCGGTCCGAGAAAACGGACTATTGATTGCTGCGGCACCAATGCTGATAGCCCGCCTGCCACGAAGAACGCCGGCACCAAACAAAGCAAAACGTGAGCCGCGAGATAGGAGGCAAGACTGGCGAGGCCACTTTGAAGAGCGGCAATGAATAGTTCCATGTGGATTCCTTATCAGTTAATTCTAGCTCAGTTTAATTGACCCTTAAATGAAACACGAAAGAGCGCAACCGGTAATAGGCTCATGATAAGAATCCAATGCTTACTTTTGATCGAGTGTTGATTCGCAACAGACGAGCGCCAATTCTTGCTCCGCCTCAAGCCAATCCTCCAGTTCATGGCCGGGTTCGAATCCCCTTTTTTCTGCCTTGTAATAGGCAAGTTCTGCAATCTTGGCATCACGATCCGGGGAATATATCGTATTGCCGGATTCTTTAGAATCTGAATTTACTTCATCTTTAACTTCAATAGTTGCAGCCATTTTTACACCCCACAATTGCTAAAAATATTTGGTTGGCTTTAAGCCTTTTGAATAACGCCCGGCAAAAAATCAACTCCAAAGATTGGAGCACAAAAAAGCAAGAAAAATAATTAGTACAAACACTTAAGCCAGCACCCACAAATAAATATCCTGCCCGGTTTCAGTGCGGTTATCCGGTAAAAATCCGACGCTAAAAGTCTGGGCGCGCAGAAATATTAAACAGACTGGCTAGAACAGCCAGGGCATTTTTCGATCTACTAACGCAAAGTTAGTCACTATCGTTCTCATATTTCAACAATTATTGTATAATTGTCGTATGGATAAGCAACTTGCAACAATATTATTTGAATCGCTG
>Ga0207968_100823_pt1 | contig 10227 bp, 12 predicted proteins | sample LakWasMet21_HOW5_2_FD_183867 | JGI IMG/M metagenome (GOLD analysis project Ga0207968, IMG submission 183867) | Freshwater sediment methanotrophic microbial communities from Lake Washington under simulated oxygen tension - Sediment Metagenome... | ecosystem: Environmental > Aquatic > Freshwater >...
CCATGATTTTGAAGTGATCGAGGTTTAATGCGTTGAAAAATAAATTGCAATTACACGGCTTTAACAATCTGACAAAGTCGCTGAGTTTCAATATATATGATGTTTGTTATGCACCGGCCGAGCAGCAGCTGGCTTATATCGAGTATATCGACGAAGCCTATAATGCCGACCGCCTGACGCAAATTTTGAAGGATGTGGCCGACATCATCGGCGCGCAAATCCTGAATATCGCGCATCAGGATTACGATCCGCAGGGCGCGAGTGTGACGATGCTGATTTCGGAAGGCGATGTGATGCCGCCTGGCAACATGAACAGCCAGACGCCGGGGCCGTTGCCCGACACCGTGCTGGCGCACCTCGATAAAAGCCATATCACTGTGCATACCTACCCCGAGAGCCATCCCGACAACGGCATCAGCACGTTCCGGGCGGACATCGACGTGTCGACCTGCGGCCGCATTTCGCCATTGAAGGCGCTGAATTATCTGATTCACAGCTTCGAGTCGGACATCGTGATCATGGACTACCGGGTGCGCGGCTTTACCCGCGACATCACCGGCAAGAAACATTATATCGATCACAACATCACCTCGATCCAGAACTATATCGCGAAGGACACGCAGGAGTTGTATCAGATGATCGACGTGAACGTGTATCAGGAAAACATCTTCCACACCAAGATGATGTTGAAGGAGTTCGAGCTCGAAAATTACCTGTTTGAAAAAGAAAGTAATTTGAACGAGATACAAAAAGCCGAAATCGAAAAGAAACTGCAAACCGAAGTCACCGAAATATTTTACGGGCACAATTACCGCCGTAAAAAGATCAAGGTGGCCGATTAGGAGCTTTGGAGCGTTCTCATGTTCCGCCTGGGAACGCCGACCGCAATGCCTGATTGAGGCATTGGCTTCGCAGAATCGAAACGTTCACCGCAATTGCCCAGCCAGCAAGGTGACCGGGTGCAGCACCTGCATGGCTTTTCCTCTTTCCCGCAATTCGGCCGCGATATGCAGCGCGCAGCCGATATTGGACGTGACCAGCATGTCAGCCTGTGTCGCGAGCGCCGCGTTCAACAGATCATCGACCAGCGCATTCGCGATTGCCGGGTGTCTCAACACGTAACTGCCGGCCGCGCCGCAGCAATGCGTGGTTTTCGGCAGCTCAATCACCTTCAGTTCGGGAATCTGCCGCAATAAAGCCAAAGCGCCTTGGTCCTCGCGCATCACGTTTTTCAGCGAACAGGGCGTATGCAGGCAGACCGTGGCCGCAAGCGGGGCGAGACGGTCCGAAAAATCGGCGTTTTCGGCTAAAAACCGGCTCACATCGACCACCTTTCTCGCCATATCGTCATTTTGACAGTCTTTCAGTTGCGCGCCGCAGCCGGAGGCGACCGTGACGGTCGCGATCAAGTTGGGCATCGCGAAGGCGCGGCCATTGATCTTTGCCAGTCGATCCGCTAAATCCGCGTCGCCGTCATGCTGCGCGAGCGCGCCGCAGCACGTTTGTTCGGCCGGAATATGCACAGCGAAACCGGCCGCGGTCAGGCATTTGATCGCGGCCAGCAGCACCGCGGGCTCCAGCAGCGGGCCGAGGCAGCCGGTGAACAGGCCGACCTCGCCTTTGGCGTTGCCGGGGGCGGTGTAGTGACTTTTGAGCGGTTCCGCGGGGATGTTCTCGGCGGCGGGCAGCAGCCGATTGATCGCCCCTAAATTCAGCAAGCGCGGCAGTCCGAGCCGGTTCAGCGCATGGCTTTGGTAGAAGCGAAGGCCCGCTGGTGCCCAGCGGTTAAGCGTGGGATGGACCGCGATTTTGTTCAGCAGCGCCACGGCCGGCGAAAAAGGTCGCAAGGAACGGGTGCGAGCGCGAAAGCGGTCGATCAGCCGGCCGTAAGGCACTTCGGCCGGACAGGCCTTTTCGCAGGCCCTGCATAACAGGCAATGGTCGATATGCGCGAGCAACGTCGGTGTCGCGTCGAGATGGCCGCCCGCGTAGCCCTGAATGAGCGCGATACGGCCGCGCGGCGATTCATTTTCATTGCCGCTCTGTTGATAGGTCGGGCAATGCGGCAGGCACAGCCCGCATTTGACACAAAGGTCGGCATCCCGCAGCAGTTCATGCATCGTCTTTGTGCGCGAGCGCGTCGACGATGCTCAGATATTCGGACGCTTTGGGGCGGTACAGGATGAACCCGAGCGCGGCAAGGCCGGCAAAGATAGACAGCGTATTGTGGCCGTCGCCGAGCAGAAACAGCACCACGCCCAACAGACCGATGCTTTCGACCAGCGCCATCGACACGATCACGGCCGTCAGATAACGGTGCTTTGCGGGCTTGCCTCCGGGCATCGTCTGGCACAGGCGGATTTGCATGTAGCGGATCAGATTCGTCAGCGGAAAGATGATGATCGCGAGCGCATAGAACAGGGTCCGGTAGGTGAGTAGACGCTCTTCGGGCCAGTGCAGCCGCCAGGGTTCGCCTTGCAGGATGCAAACCGCGACGATGACCGCCAGGCCGGCCGCCATGCTCGCCATGAGGGTGCGGTGAAGCATCAGATCCGAGTTGATTTGGGTAGTATCGAGTTGCGGCTGCATCCGTTTTCCTGGGTATTGAGCGTGTGCCTATGATACCAGACCTGCACGCCAGCGGCCGGTTGGCGCGGGTGTTTTCTGCGCGAGTATTTTTTATCCGCCAGGAAAGTAGATCAAGCCTTGAGAAAGTGATAAAGTTCAGCGTTTTGACAGAACGGCTTGTCGGGATGACGCCACGATGGCCGGATGCCTTCATCACTATAATAACGAAACCACGAAGATTTCAATATGAAACACTCAACACCGAATAAACCTGCCTGGATGGCCGCCTGCGCCGGCCTGGTGCTTGCCTTCACGCTGACGGCCTGCTCGGACGACGAGGACAAGCAAGCGCCGAGCGCGAAAGAGGCCGAAAAGATGCAGACCGCCGGCGATGTACACAACCCATTTGACCACACGCATGACGTGCCGGTCACCGATGTGCAAAAACACAAATTCGAACACGAATTCGCGGCGCAATGCGTCGATCGGGAATTGAAAAATTCGACCGACACGGAAGCCGATAAGGCTCGCTGGGAGAGTCCCTGCATGTGCATCGCGACCTTCATGATGAAAAACCTGACCGCCGAGGAAGCCGAAAAATTCCTCGAAGAGCATAAAAACACGCAGTCGCTGGTGATCAAGTACGAAAATGCGGCCTACCATTGCCTGCAGGCGAAGCAGCAGCCCAAAGAGCCGCAGCTATTCGGGCGGCAATAAGGTTCTGTAGAAGAATAGTGCTTCTATCGGAGGGGCTTGGCGGCATTGGCTGCCCCCCCTCCGATTAAAGTCATCCTTACGACGCCAGAAAATCCTCTAGCGCTTGCAGCATGAAAGGCTCTGCCACCGCGAGCGTCTTGTCCTCAGGGGTGTTGTAGCCCCATAACGCGAAGATCAGTTTGACACTGTCCAGTTCCGGATGTTTCCTGACGTTCAACAAGGTCGGCAGGCGGTCTTCGGCGAAATACAGCGTTTGATGCGGATGGCTTCGCAGCAGCCCCTTCAGCACCTCGGGCTTGCTCAGGTTGCGGTCCAGCCCGAAAATCTTCTCGTCCGCCAGTGCAATCCGATTGGCGTTCAGTATCTGCTTGACGAAGCGTTCTTGCTTGGTGGTCACGACATACCAGGCGTTTTTCTGTCCGAGTTGTTGAAGTTTTTCCGCGATGCCGGCAAACAGCGGATTCATTTCGATCCACTCGTCCAGATCGGCTGCAATCCAGTGATCGCGGGTTGCGCCGAACAGTTTTTTGAGTGCGTCGGTGCCGACCTGTCTTTCTTCCAGCAGGCGTTGGCTTTTGGCGGCATAGTCGCTGTAAATGTCGGCAACGGTGTCGCCGAGAAACAACAGCCGCATCGCCAGTATCGCCTCAAAGCCGGTTTCGATCAGCGGCCGGACCGCGCGGAAGCGGTCGATTAGGCGCTGAGGAACGTCCTTCGGCATATCGTTCCAGAGTTCGCCGGCCGCTTTCCAGCCGGTCATCGCGGTTTCGACCGCGCTGTCGCAGATCACGCCGTCAAAATCGAGTGCATAGACAATTGAATCGTTCATGGGGGGGCAAAAAATCAAGGGAGGAAACGGCCCGCGTCGGCAGGCATGGATGGGAGCGCGGTGCATCGGCCCTAGCCGCCGAGAGGGCGAAGGGTGTCGGCTTGCACGTCGATCGCGTAAGCCTTGCCAAAGCCGGCGACGTACTGCCCGCTTTCGGGCGTCAGTTCAAACAAATGAAAATCGGGCAGGCTGCGCAGCAGCGCGACGACATGGCCGAACTGGTCTTCCAGCGCCTGCAACTGGCGCTGATAGGCCGGTTCGCCGGCCGCAAGCGCTTTGGCGCGGCAATGGAACACGACGCGGGCCCGCGCAAACAGATTGCGGCAGCCGGCTTCCGGTTCGATGAACAGGATCGAAGCCTTCGGGTTTTGTAGCAGATTGCGGGTGTGCTTCGCCAGTTCGCTGATGAAGATGTAAAAATGCCCCTGTTCATCGCGCACGAAAGGCGCATAGCTGATGTCCGGCTGCGCATCGGCGGCACAGGTCGACAGCAACAGCGTTTGCTGCGCGTCGAGCAATTGCCGGTAGGCTTCGGCGGCAGCGGGCAGATCGGCGTGCGGGTTTTCGGTCATAAAGGTGGTGAGTGAATCAGCGGTGCAAGCCCGCAATCATAACGGATCGGTCGATGCTTGCCAATCGGATGGGCGCGCTACGGGCTAGGAGCGGCTTCCGCTCAGGCGATCGCGGTTTTTTCCCGGTATTCGCACAGGTCCGCAATCACGCAGCCCGGGCATTTCGGTCTGCGGGCTGTGCAGGTATAACGGCCGTGCAGAATCAACAAATGGTGCGCGTCCTTCTTGTGTTTTCCGGGCGTCCATTTATCGAGTTTCTCTTCGACTTCGCGCACGTTCTTGCCGGGCGCCAGGCCGGTCCGGTTCGCGACGCGAAAGATATGCGTATCGACCGCGATCGTCGCGTGCCCGAAAGCGGTGTTCAGAATCACATTGGCGGTCTTGCGCCCGACGCCGGGCAGCGCTTCCAGGGCTTCGCGTGTTTTAGGCACTGCTCCGTGATGCAGGTCGAGCAACTGGCGGCACAGCGCGATGATGTTGGCGGCCTTGCTGTTGAACAGCCCGATCGTCTTGATGTAATCCTTCAGGCCGTCCAGGCCGAGCGCCAGGATGGCCGCGGGCGTGTTCGCGGCCGGAAACAGTTTCGCGGTGGCTTTGTTGACGCCCTTGTCGGTCGCTTGGGCGGACAGGACGACCGCGATCAATAGCTCGAACGGCGTACTGTATTGCAGTTCGGTGGTCGGTTCGGGGATCGCCAGGGCCAGGTGGTCAAAAATCGCCAGTCGTATGCTTGCATTCATCGGGTTGGTGGCTTCGTTTGCGCGGGGTATATTATCTAATGATCGCGCACGGCGGCGCGCGTCCCGGCGAGAGGAAATAGCGGGCGATGGCGTTTGAATGGGTTTTCCGGCAAAAACGAAAGCGCACCGGCAGTTTACACTGTCGATGAATATGCCGCGGCATGCAGCAAAGCGCAACACACTAGCGGGCGGGGAAGCAGGCGGACTATCGCTGTTCGCGGAGGGTCAGCGCTGGATGCCGTTGCCGAGCCGGCGTCACCTGTTGCGATGGGGCGGTAAAACAGCGTAGATCACCTACGGCATCGGCAAATGTGCCGATGCCGTAAGAGGGCTTGCGAGACAGCGCCCCCGGCGAACCGAGGCCGTCAAACCATAATAAAAAACCCGCCTGAGAAGCTCTCGGGCGGGTTTGATCTGGTTTAAACCGGTGTTACATTCTCTGCTTGCGGCCCTTTTTGGCCTTGAGTCACCTTCATCGTGACTTTCTGGCCTTCGCGTAACGTTTTCCGGCCGGTGCCGTTAATTGCGCTGTGGTGAACAAAAACATCCTTGCCACCTTCCTGGGCGATGAAGCCAAAGCCCTTTTCATCATTGAACCATTTAACGGTGCCTGTAACCAGATCTGACATAAAATACTCTTCTGAAAAACCGCCAATTGTGCTGGCGCAAAACATCCGGACGGGTAATCCATCCGGCTCACTCTTTGTAGCGTCTTCATAGTAGCACTAAATCCGTGAATTGGGCAGAACTATTTCACTAACATTATCTACTAGGCCGCTTGCATGCAGGCCGGCTGCCGCCGTTAGGGATTTTGGCCGCCGCAGTACGTGCCCTCCGACGGCTTCCGGATGGGCGTTTCCCGGTAAATTCGTGTAGCAGCAGGGCGGAGAAAATAGACCCGGCGCCGGCCAGCACGTTCGGCGTGATCGGTTCATGATTGACCGCATGGCCGAGCAGCAGCGCCAGCACCGGCGAAATCAGCGTGATCAGCGCCACGCGCGCGGCCGCAAGCTGGGTCAGCAAATAATAATACAGGACGAAGCCCGCGGTCGTTGCAATCACGCCGAGGTAGACGATCGAAACGACGCTGGTTGCCGTGAAATGCCTCGGCCATTCGCCGTCGAAAACGCCCCAGGTCAGCAAATAGGCGGGCAACGCGAAGAGCAGTCCGCCGGCGACCTGGGTCAAGGCCGGCAGTCCCGCGTCAATCCGTTTGACCCATAGCGCGCTGAACGACTGCAAAAAGGCGCCTAAGATGATCGCCCCGATGCCCAGCACGGCGTTGCGGCCCAATGTCAGGGCCGAGCCGAACATGATCGTAAGGCCGCCGACGCCGAGCAGATAGCTGAGCAACTTGCTGAAATTCAGTTCGCGTTGCCCCAGCCAGAGGCGGGCCAGCAAGGCGGTGATCAACGGAGTCAGGCCGAATAGCACCGAAATCCACCCGGACGGAATGAACTGCGCGGCCCAATACACCACGACCATCGCGCCGTAGATCTGCAACGCGGCCGCCAGATAAGTCTGTCTGGCCTTGCGTTGCCAGACCAGACGCCGCTTCGTGAGCAGCAATACGATGCCGATGCAGGCGATGCCGATCACCATGCGCGCGGTCACGCCAAACAGAAAACCGGGGCCTTCGCCGCTCCATTTGATGGCCAACGGGGTCGTGGCCCATAGTAAAACAACACTGAGGTAGGCGATCGCAATACGCATGACGAATGGTGAGGATGGATTGAGGTAATGGGTGGGTGCTATGATGCAGGTGAAACTTTAAGCCGCATTTTACGACTAACCTAGTGTTGAAGACACCCTGTTTGGACGTTGCCTTGATGCATCATCGACAGACTTGACCACTGACGCAGGAGTTCACCATGAGCGAATCGAAGCAACAAATCGATGCCGAAAAAATGGCGTCCTTGAAAACGCTGACCGGGATCGTCTATTTATGCCAGGTATTGGCGTTCGGTTTTGCCGGCGTGACCCTGCTGATAGGCGTCGTGATCAATTTCATGAAGCGGGACGAGGTCAAGGGCACCTGGCTCGAATCGCATTTCGAATGGCAGATCAATACGGTGTGGATTACGCTGGCAGGCTTTGCGGTGGCCGGGTTTTTGCTGTTTGCCGGCATCGGCTATTTTCTCTTGTTGCCGATTGTCCTGCTGCTGATGTACCGGATCGTGATCGGTTGGATGGCGTGGACGGCCGAAAAGCCGGTCGAGCATATCTACCTGGGTAAAGGATAAATAGAGCCCGTTTCCGCCGCGGTTCATCCGGAAGTCGCGTCCAGCAATCGCCGCAATTTTGCCCAATCGAACGCAGCGCCGGGATCGGCCTTGCGTCCCGGCGCTATAGCGCTATGGCCGGTGATATGCTGCTTCGACAGCTTCGGATAGGTCTTCAACAAGGCGGTGATCGCCGCCGCCAACTGCCGGTATTGCGCGTCGGTATAAGGGATGTCCTCGGCGCCTTCCAGTTCGATTCCGATCGAAAACTCGTTGCAGCGCTCGCGCCCCTGATATGACGAAACCCCGGCGTGCCAGGCGCGTTTGTCGAACGGCACGTATTGGGTGATTTCGCCGCCGCGTCTGATCAACAAATGCGCCGATACCTGCAAGCGCTGAATGCCCTCGAAATACGGATGGGCCGCCGGGTCCAACTGATTACAGAACAACTGGTCAATGTAGGCGTGGCCGAACTCGCGCGGCGGCAGGCTGATGCAGTGGATCACGATCAGTGAAATATCGTCCACGTCGGGTCTGTCATCGAAATTGGGTGATTGAATCCGGTCCGCTCCGGTCAGCCAGTGCCGATCTATTTGCATGGGAAAGGAGGAATGTGAAAAAAGTGGGTTGCGCGTCGCAGTGATTGCCGACCGGTTTTTCTATTATTTCTCGAAAACCACGCCGAAGCCAGCCTAAAAAGGTGCCAAATGAGCAAAGATAAGGCGATTTTGGCACAGAATCCCCAAGACGCGCGGAGAAGAGGCCAAGCGGCCTGAAAATAGGTTGTTGACCGGCAAAAATGATGAAAAAATATCTGCAATGACTGCCGGTCAATTGGCCGGATCCCTTGGCGCTAGCCGGCGGGTAAAAAATGGACTGCAATAAGTTAGAGCGCCCTAAATGGGCGGGAACGGACGGGCCCCGGCTGACTCTAATTCATGCACTGAACGAAGCAAGTTGAAACAGTCAGGATCAAACTTTTCACTCGCCTGCCGAAAAAAATTACAAGCATTGAGAATCATCGTGACTATCCGAATTTTGAAGCATTTCCCGCTCGCGGCCCTGGCCGTGCTGGTCGCCGGTTGCGCGAGCGACGCGCGCCAACCGCACGAGCAATACGGCTACCAATGGCCGCAGTCGTCGGCACAGAAGTCGATCGTGCCGCCGCCTGCCGCGCACATTCCGGTGACGCCCAGTCGGTCGTCGTCCTACCGCGGTTATTCATCGACGGGGTTGACCGGTATGTATGCCAATTACCCCGCCGTGCGCGGTTTTATCCAAGACATGGTGCGCAAGCACGGGTTTTCGGAAAGCTATTTGAAGGGGCTGTTTTCCCGCGCCAACCGTCTCGATTCGGTGATCCGTCTCGAAAGTCCGGCACCCTCGTACGGGCCATCCAGGCCCGGCAGTTGGACGCGCTATCGGAACAAGTTTCTGACCGCGCAGCATATCGAAAACGGCGCGAACTTCTGGCTCGAGAATGCGGACGTGTTGCGCAAAGCCAGCGCTTCATACGGCGTCGATCCGGAATACATCGTGGCGATCATCGGCGTCGAAACCTATTTCGGCCGCAATTTCGGCAAGACGAATATTTTCGATTCGTTGACGACGCTGTCGTTCGACACCCACCGGCGTTCGCAATTTTTCATGTCCGAGCTTGAAAGCTTTTTGCTGATGGCGCGCGAGGAGGGCTTCGATCCGCGCGAACCGGAAGGGTCCTGGGCCGGCGCGATGGGTTACGGGCAATTCATGCCGAGCAGTTTCCGCCGTCTGGCGATCGACTTTAACCACGATGGCCAGCGCGATCTCTGGCATCCGCATGATGCGATCGGCAGCGTTGCGCATTATTTCTCGAAGAACGGCTGGCATTATAACGGCCAGGTCGCGAGGCCGAGCAACGGCGCGCGAAATGACGATGGCGTGATCGAGCTGAGTACCTACGAAGGCAACGAATACTGGCATGTCTTTCCGAATTTCAAGGTGATCAAGCGCTATAACAACAGCAACAAATATGCGATGGCCGTGCATCAATTGGCGCAGGCGATCAAGCAGCGCGTGGCGAGTTCGGGAGCTTTGATGCGCGCCTCCAGCGCGAGATAGTCTCCTTAACATTCCCATGCGTGGCGTGGGAGAGCACAAAACTCTAAAATCTTTCATGACATCACTAAAAGCATTAGACATAAAGCCCTATCTCGAAGAAGACATCGGCTCCGGCGACATCACCGCCGCGATCATCCCCGAGACCGTCACCGCCGAAGCGGAGGTTTTGACCCGCGAGGCGATGGTGCTGTGCGGGCAGGCCTGGTTCGATGCGGTCTTCAAGGAACTGGACCCGCGCGTTCGGATCGACTGGCTGTGCGCGGAAGGCGAGGCGGTCGAGGCCGGCGTCACCTTATGCCGACTCGGGGGGCCCGCCCGCGCGCTGCTGACTGGCGAACGCACCGCGCTGAATCTGCTGCAAACCTTGTCGGCGACCGCGACCGTCGCACGGCGCTATGCCGAGGCGGTGGCCGGAACCGGCTGCAAGGTGCTCGATACCCGTAAAACGATCCCGGGGCTCAGGCAGGCGCAAAAATACG
>Ga0207968_100831_pt1 | contig 10121 bp, 9 predicted proteins | sample LakWasMet21_HOW5_2_FD_183867 | JGI IMG/M metagenome (GOLD analysis project Ga0207968, IMG submission 183867) | Freshwater sediment methanotrophic microbial communities from Lake Washington under simulated oxygen tension - Sediment Metagenome... | ecosystem: Environmental > Aquatic > Freshwater >...
GACCTTGGCTATTGAACTCAACCACACCGTAGCGCTCCGGATCGCTGACCGGATATGCAAATACGGTCGCTCCCTGCGTGAGTTTAGCCGCCTGCTGTGTCATGTCTGCCAGCTCGTGACCATAAAAAATATTATCGCCCAGCACCAGCGCGCAGCTGTCCTGCCCGATGAAGTCTTTGCCGATAATAAACGCCTGTGCAAGGCCATCCGGTGAAGGCTGCACTGCATACTGGATTGACACGCCCCACTGGCTGCCATCACCTAACAGCTGCTGGAAGCGCGGCGTATCTTCAGGCGTTGAGATCACCAGAATGTCACGGATACCTGCCAGCATCAAAGTCGTCAACGGGTAGTAAATCATGGGCTTATCGTAAACCGGCAGCAGTTGCTTGGATACCACCTGCGTTACCGGATGCAGGCGCGTGCCGGAGCCGCCGGCTAGAATAATGCCTTTCACGCCATCTCCTCGCCGCGCTCTGTGTAGTGCGTCTGCACCCAGTTCCGGTACTCACCGCTGGTGACATTATTCACCCAGTCCTGGTTCTGCAGGAACCAGTCCACGGTTTTCTCAATACCGGTGTCAAAGGTCTCAACCGGTTTCCAGCCTAACTCATTGGATATTTTGCTGGCATCGATCGCGTAGCGCTGGTCATGCCCTAACCGGTCTTCAACAAACGTGATCTGTTCTGCATAAGAGTGGCCATCTGCACGCGGTTTTTTCTTATCCAGCATCCGGCAGAGCGTGCGCACCACTTCAATATTCGGTTTTTCGTTCCAGCCGCCTATGTTGTAAACCTCGCCAACCCTGCCGGCTTCCAGTACACGACGGATCGCCGCGCAGTGATCTTCCACATACAGCCAGTCGCGGATCTGCTGGCCATTGCCATAAATCGGCAATGGCTTGCCGGTTAATGCATGGTGAATGACTAATGGAATCAGTTTTTCCGGGAAATGGTACGGTCCGTAATTGTTTGAGCAATTAGTGGTTAATGTCGGTAAACCATAGGTGTGGTGATAGGCTCGCACCAGGTGGTCTGATGCCGCTTTGGAAGCTGAGTACGGGCTGTTAGGCGCATACTGGGTAGTTTCAGTAAACGCAGGGTCATCTTTTGCCAATGAGCCATAGACTTCATCCGTCGATACATGCAGAAAGCGGAAGTCTTTTTTATGTTCCGTATCCAGTCCGCTCCAATATCCTCGCACCGCTTCAAGCAAATGAAAGGTGCCTACGACATTGGTCTGGATAAAATCTTCCGGCCCATGAATCGAGCGGTCTACATGGCTTTCCGCAGCAAAATTCACGACTGCGGATGGTTTATGTTCTGCAAGCAGCTTATCAAGCAGATGACGGTCGCCGATATCGCCATGTACGAACACATGATGTGCATCATGGCCCAAGGACACCAGGTTATCGAGATTGCCGGCATAAGTCAGCTTATCGAGGTTGATGACGGTTCCCAAGCCCTGCTTTACCCAGGCCAGCACAAAATTAGAGCCGATGAAACCGGCGCCGCCAGTCACTAGTATTGTCTTATTCATTTTCAACTTTCTTAAACTTTAAAATGCGCTAGCTATTCCAGATACAGTTACCTGATTTGGCAAGCCCTGCCAGATATTCCGTATGTGCTGCCAGTTCATCCGCGTTTGCGGGCTTGACCAGAATAGGTGCATTGCTGCCCGGCACTGCATCCACGCCTGCCTGCTCCGGCTTATCCAGCGCCATCATCAGGCTTTCCTGGCCGCGCGTCATGGCCATGTACACATCTGCCAGCAGTTCAGCATCCAGCAATGCGCCGTGTAGTGTTCGTTTTGAGTTATCAATGCCGAAATGCCGGCACAATGCATCCAGATTGTTACGCTGCCCAGGCCGCATCTCTTTGGCAATTTTCAATGTGTCGGTTACTTTTGCCGTGATTTCCGCTACGGTCTTGAGACCAAGCAAACCGAATTCACAATTCAGGAAACCCACATCAAACGGCGCATTGTGCATGATGAGTTCGGAGTCGGCAATAAACGCGATCAGATCATTGGCAATATCGGCAAAGCGTGGTTTATCCTGCAAAAACTCAAGCGAAATGCCATGCACCTCTTGTGCGCCCTGGTCAATCTCGCGATCTGGATTCAGGTAAAAGTGAAAATGGTTTTTAGTCAGGCGGCGATTGACGACTTCAACCGCAGCAACCTCAATCACACGGTGCCCCTGTGCCGGATACAAACCGGTGGTTTCCGTATCCAGAAAAATCTGTCTCATGATGCTTTGCCTCCTTGCATAAGCTGCTCTACACCTTTGTTTGCCAGCATATCGGCACGTTCGTTCCCGGCATTGCCGGCGTGCCCCTTAACCCACACCCATTCAACAGTATGCTGCTGTGCCAGCTCATCCAGCACACGCCAGAGATCATCATTCTTTACCGGCTTTTTGTCCGAGGTACGCCAGTTGCGTGCTTTCCAGCCCGTAATCCACTCCGACATGCCTTTCTGCACATAGACCGAGTCGGTAAATACACGGGCATGGCACGCTCTTTTCAGCGCTTCCAGCGCACGAATCACCGCAGTGAGCTCCATGCGATTGTTGGTTGTATTCATCTCACCGCCGAACAGTTCTTTTTCATGCCCGTCATAATGTATCCACGCCCCCCAGCCTCCAGGACCGGGATTGCCTTTACAGGCACCGTCCGCATAAATCTCAACGGTGCGGTGCTGGGTTGAATCTATTTTTGTCATGAAAACACTTTGCATCACATTTTTATTAAGCACAATTATAAAACATTAGTGTGCTTCTTTAGTGGATAGTAGGCTGATGTTTATATCTATCATTAACAGCATGTATCCAGTCGTGCACCTCATCCTCGACTAATCTTCATAAAAGTTAATCGCATTAACCCCTTTTTGCAAAGTAAAACGTATATCGCAATATCAAGAGTTGCAAATACTTTAACGTGTCAACAGCCAGCCGCGACTCACTATTGAACCGACATCAACATTTAACAAGGAGTGAATAATGGCAACAAACAATCCCAAAGAAACTGTTAATGCAAAAGACTTTTGTTACACAGCGTCAGACAAAAAATATCTGGCTACATTAGAAAAGGATCGAGAAGTTATTAACGCCTCATTAGCGCAAGGAAATCTACATGACTACAATGCAACTGCAGCTAAAGTGACCGGTACTGTGGGAGGTGCTATTGTAGGCTCTGCAGAATTTCCAATAGGCACTATCATTGGCGGAGCTATAGGATACGTTGTAGCAGGTGCAGCGACGACTGATAAAGATGAGCTTAATGATAAGCTAACTTATGTAAACTCTAAAATCGACCCTATTCATGCTTCATGTCAGCTGTTGGTCAACACATTGGAACACAAAGTAGACGCAAAGCACTGGCCTGCTATACAGCTGGCGCTTAATAATGAAGAACTTAAAATAATTGCAAATAGCATTACTGAACCCGCTCAAGTCTCAAACAAACTCAATGAATCCAGAGTTAAGCTGGCAACATGCCTGGACCAAATATATGAGCACAAGAATACGAACGATGCTACTTGTCCAATATCTGAACAAGCGCTATTGGGAGTTCAAAACGAGCTTAATCAATAACAATCGGCTATCACTTGTTGTGGCTATAAATTAACATCCGATTCTTAATGTTCAATCAAAAAATGCACCTTGGCAGATGCATTTTTTATAAACTACCTGGCTAAAAAATTAGCCACTATTTTTTATTTCTAAGATTTGCGGCAATACGCATACGCAACGCGTTCAGCTTGATAAAGCCACCCGCATCTTTCTGGTCATACGCACCTTTGTCGTCCTCAAACGTAGCAATGGTTGGGTCAAACAATGAATTGGTTTTGCTGTCACGGCCAGTGATAATCACATTGCCTTTGTACAGTTTCACGCGCACCCAGCCGTTCACACTTTGCTGTGTATGGTCAATCAGGGTTTGCAGTGCCAAACGTTCCGGGCTCCACCAGTAGCCGTTGTAAATCATGCTGGCATAACGTGGCATCAGGTCGTCTTTCAGATGCGCAACTTCACGATCCAGTGTGATTGATTCAATGGCACGGTGCGCTTTCAGCATGATCGTGCCGCCTGGGGTTTCGTAACAGCCACGTGATTTCATGCCTACATAGCGATTTTCCACCAGGTCTAAACGGCCGATACCATGCTTGCCGCCGATCGCGTTCAGATGTGCCAGCAACTCATGCGGTTTCATCGCTTCACCGTTCAGGCTGACCGGGTCACCGTTCACATACTCGATATCCAGATACTCAGGTGCATCCGGTGCTTTTTCCGGGCTAACGCTCCAGCGCCACATTGACTCTTCAGCCTCTGCAGCTGGGTTTTCAAGGTGACGGCCTTCGTAAGAGATATGCAGCAGGTTAGCATCCATGCTATATGGGCTGCCGCCTTGTTTGTGTTTCATATCCACTGGAATGCCATGTTTTTCTGCATACGCCATCAATTTTTCACGGCTTAACAGATCCCACTCACGCCATGGGGCAATGATATGGATATTCGGGTTCAGCGCGTAAGCACCCAGCTCAAAACGGACTTGGTCGTTACCTTTACCGGTAGCACCATGTGAAATTGCGTCGGCATTGGTTTGATGCGCCACTTCAATCAGGCGTTTGGCGATCAATGGACGCGCGATAGAAGTACCTAGCAGGTACTCGCCTTCATATACCGTATTGGCACGGAACATCGGGAACACAAAATCACGCACGAACTCTTCACGTACGTCATCAATAAAAATCTCTTTAACACCGGCTGATTGTGCTTTTGCACGTGCCGGCTCCAATTCTTCGCCCTGACCCAGGTCAGCGGTATAGGTCACCACTTCACACTTATACTCATCTTGCAGCCATTTCAGAATGACTGAAGTATCAAGGCCGCCCGAATAGGCCAAAACCACTTTATTAATTTTGCTCATTACTTAATTTTCCCTAATTAAATCCGATTGTTACGAATACCAGCCATGAAAGCCAGTTTCGTTAAACTTTGCCTAACAGCAAATATTCCATCAATGCTTTTTGTGTATGCAAGCGATTCTCCGCTTCATCCCACACTACGCTTTGCTTGCCGTCAATTACCTCGGCAGAAACTTCTTCACCGCGGTGCGCCGGCAGGCAGTGCATAAATAATGCATCCTTCGCCGCGACCCGCATCATGTCTGCATCCACCTGCCAATCGGCAAAGTCACGCATACGTTCTTCATTCTCGGCCTCGAAACCCATGCTGGTCCAAACATCTGTCGTGACCAGATCAGCGCCCTTGGCTGCATCCATCGGGTCAGCAAACACTTCAAAGTGATCATTGCCATACAAATTGGCACGCTCAGGCTCCACTTCATAACCGGGCGGCGTTGATACATGCACGTTAAAATCCAGCACTTCAGCCGCCTGCAGCCATGTATTGCACACATTATTGCTATCGCCGATCCAGGCCACGGTTTTACCCTTGATTGAACCGCGATGTTCGATATAAGTAAAAATATCCGCCATGATCTGGCATGGGTGGTATTCGTTGGTTAAACCATTAATCACCGGCACACGTGAGTTGGCAGCAAAGCGCTCGATGATTTCCTGCTCAAAAGTACGGATCATCACCACATCACTCATGCGTGAAATCACCTGCGCGGCATCTTCAACCGGCTCACCGCGCCCCAATTGCGAGTCGCGCGTATTCAGGTAAATCGCTGAGCCGCCCAGTTGCTGCATCCCTGCTTCAAATGAAAGACGGGTGCGCGTGCTTGCCTTTTCAAAAATCATGACCAAGGTACGGTCCTGTAACGGCCAGTACTGCTGGTAGGTCTTGAATTGATTTTTAATCCAGTGCGCACGCTGAAATACGTGCTCAAACTCGTCACGATTTAAATCATTGAATTGCAGAAAATGTTTTATTGCCATAATGGTTTGGAAGCCAGAGTTTTATTGAAACGGGCTTCTTCAGTTAATTAACTCGTTGTTAAGTTGTTTATATTATTAAGTTTATTATTTTGCCAGAAAAGCTTTGATCAAGGCAGCAAGGCGGCTCACCAGCTCTTTGGCTTCAGCTTCATTCATCACTAACGGCGGCAGCAAACGCACTACTTTATCAGCAGTAACATTGATCAATAATTTATCTGCCAATGCCATCTTCACCAGATCACCGCATGGCCGATCAAGCTCGATACCCACCATGAGGCCTGCGTTACGCACGGTAACAACACCCGCAGTGTCTTTGAATTCAGCAACGAAACCCTCACGGATCAGGTTACCGATTTTTTCGGCATTCTCGCGGATGCCGTCTTCTTCAATAATGTTAAGCGTCGCCAAACCGGCAGCGGTTGCCAACGGATTGCCGCCAAAGGTTGAGCCATGCTTGCCATAGGTAAATACATCAGCGGCCTGACCGCTGGCCACACAGGCACCGATAGGCACACCTGACCCCAGCCCTTTTGCCAGCGTCATCACATCCGGTTTGATATTGGTATGCTGAAAAGCAAACCAGGTACCGGTACGGCCAATGCCGGTCTGCACTTCGTCTAGCATCAGCAGCCAGCCATGTGTGTCACAGATTTGACGCAGCGCTTCAAGGTAGGCACTGGCTTCTTTAGGGATATTGATACCGCCCTCGCCCTGCACCGGCTCTACCAGAATCGCCACGATATTAGGATGATGTTCGGCGACATGTTTAACCGCATCCACATCATCGTATGGTACGCGGATAAAACCGCTGACCAATGGCTCAAAACCCGCCTGTACCTTGTAGTTGCCCGTAGCAGACAAGGTTGCCAGCGTACGGCCATGGAACGATTGCTCCATCACGATAATTTCAGGGTTTTCAATGCCTTTGTTATGTCCATAAAGACGTGCCAGCTTGATTGCAGCCTCATTGGCTTCACAGCCTGAGTTGCAGAAAAACACTTTATCCATGCCTGAAATTTCACAGACTTTATCTGCCAGAGCTGACTGCTCGGCAACCTGGTAAATATTAGACACATGGATCAGTCTGGCAGCTTGCTCACTGATGGCTTTCACCAGTTTTGGATGCGCATGCCCCAGGCCATTCACGGCAACACCGGCCAATGCATCCAGATATTTTTCACCCTTATCATCCCACAGCCACACACCCTCACCTTTAGCAAAGGTAACAGGTTGACGCATATAGGTATTCATCAAATGATCAGACATTTTTTACTCGATACTCAGTTATTTTTTGATAATGCTTACAAGACAGCCTTTAAACACAACACTGGCAAAATGATTAAACAATCATGAATCATCCATGATTGAATTATTCTATTGGTGGTTATAATTTGAAGGGCATGAAAACTCTCGTGAGAGTAGCTTAAAACCTCAATCTTGGCAAGTTTTACAGCAGGATTCAGGTTGAATATTATTTAATAATCACTTGATAAAATTAGCAATTTAGGCAAAAATCGCCATCCTTGTAATTTTAACTGCCAATCATTTTATTTATGGCATCTTTGAATTTGATCTCCCAACAAGACACGCAAACGCAACTGCCGGTAGCCTGGTATGTTGATGCAGACATTTATGCACTTGAGCAACAGCACATGTTTGCCCAAGCCCCTCATTATCTCGGCCATGAGCTGATGGTGCCCAATGCGGGCGATTACCGCGTGCTTGACTGGTCCGGCGAGGCTAAGGCGCTGGTGCATGGCCAAGACGGCATTAACGCAATCAGCAATATATGCCGCCACAGGCAGGCTGTCATGCTTAAAGGTCACGGACAGGCGAATAACATCGTTTGCCCGCTGCACCGCTGGACGTATGATTTGCAAGGCAAACTGCTGGGCGCACCGCACTTTGACCAGAACCCATGCCTGCACCTGGATAAAAAACCGTTACAGAACTGGCAAGGCCTTTTATTCGACAGCAAGCGCGACATTGCAAAAACACTAGCCGGCCTGGGCTGCAAACAGGACTTTGACTTTACCGGCTACATGCTGGACCGCGTTGCGATCGAAGAGTACAACTTCAACTGGAAAACTTTCATAGAAGTCTATCTGGAAGACTACCACGTAGGCCCGTTCCATCCTGGACTGAATCAGTTTGTAAACTGCGATGCGCTTAACTGGGAGTTTGGCGCAGATTACAGCGTGCAGACTGTCGGCTTCAAACAGTCACTGACCCGCGCCGGTTCACCGGCCTACCAGCAATGGCAGGAACAGGTAGCAAAATACCAGAATGGCAAACCACCTAAATATGGCGCCATCTGGATGGTGTATTACCCATTCCTGATGATTGAATGGTACCCGAACGTACTGGTAGTGACACATATCATTCCGCGCGGCGTTGACGCCTGTGCTAACGTGGTTGAATTCTATTACCCGGAAGATATTACCTTGTTCGAACGCGAATACGTAGCGGCGCAGCAGGCAGCCTATAATGAAACGGCGGTAGAAGACAACGACATCTGCCAGCGCATGCATGATGGCCGCCGCGCCCTGCATGTCCAGGGCCTTGATGAACGCGGACCTTACCAGCACCCGATGGAGACCGGTATGGAGCACTTCCACAAATGGTACCGCACACAGATGCAGCAATACATCTGTCAGCGATAATGTCTGCTGCCGAGCCATAAAACACCAGTGAAACCATCCTCCTCCAAGCTTTTCGCCATCAATCTGCCCAATCTGGGCAGCCTGTGGATGCTGGTAGCGGCACTCGGCTTTGCCATCATGGGCGCACTCGTTAAAATCGGCGCTCAGAAGTTCAGTGCAGCCGAACTCGTGTTTTACCGCTCCCTGTTCGGGCTGGTCAGCATCTGGCTATTCATCGCCATGCAAAAATTACCGCTGGCAACGCCATACCTGGGTAAACACATGACGCGGGCACTGGTGGGCTTTGCCGCACTGGTATTATTCTTTTACGCAATTGCACACCTGCCGCTGGCAACAGCCATTACACTTAACTACACATCACCGTTATTTCTGGCTGTACTCATGCCGTTTTTCCTGCATGAAAAACCTAGAAAAATCCTGCTGCTGGCCTTAATAATCGGCTTTATCGGCGTCAGCCTGCTGCTAAAACCTACCATAGACCAGGATAACTGGTTCGCGGGGTTGATGGGCCTGCTCTCAGGCGTTGGCGCTGCGCTGGCTTATGTACATGTAAAACAGCTGGGGCAAGTGAACGAGCCGGACTGGCGCACTGTGTTTTACTTCACCCTGGTTTCCACCATCGGTGCCGGTTTATGGATGCTGTTTGATTCCTTTCAGAAAATCACTTGGCAAGACTTGCTTGTTCTATGCGGCCTGGGCTTATCAGCCACGATTGCACAACTGGCAATGACACGGGCATACCGCACCGGCGACACGCTGGTTGTCGCAAGCCTGGCCTATGTGACCATTCTGCTGGCCAGCCTGTTTGGAATACTCTTATGGGGTGAACACCTGAGCTTTGATGCCTGGCTCGCAATCGGACTGATCATCCTGAGCGGCATGATCAGCATCCGCAGTTCACAGCCAGCACAGGACAATACTGAAAACTAACCGCCAGCGCAAAAAGTCTGATACGGCTCAATGACTTAACCGCATATTACCGCTGGACAATTATTTTATTCAGCAGTAATCTAACCCTCCCGCGTTAAAAACGCCCTGCGCATATCATAAAACTGAATCCTGACCCGATGAAACTGTCACGATCAAACCATTGGCCTAAGCATCTGGTTTTACCGATACTGGCAGCATTGCTGCTGACGGGCTGCTTCGGCGGCACGGCGGCGCAGCAGCTGGTTCGCTCCATATTCATGCACGGTGCCGACAAGGCTACTGCGGCTGCGATTGATGCGCATGAGCGCCGGGAGAAACTTGCCGCACAGTACATGGTGCCAAACAGCAAAGAACTGGATGCCTATCAGCTCGCATTTTTACGTTCAGGCTTTAACGTTATCCAACCCCAGGTGGAAGCACTTCCTCAGGTAGTCGCTCAGCCGGAACCGGCACCGGCACCGCAGGAGTTGCAGGCAAGCAAACTGGTTAGCGTAGAAGTTTGGAGCCTGCTGATCGGTGACGAAAAACAAAAACTGCTTGAAAAAGCAAGACTGCAAGGCTCCCAGCTCATTCCGCCTAAAGAACAATGGCCATCATGGCATCTGGCAATCGGCGCTTCAG
>Ga0207968_100832_pt1 | contig 10120 bp, 12 predicted proteins | sample LakWasMet21_HOW5_2_FD_183867 | JGI IMG/M metagenome (GOLD analysis project Ga0207968, IMG submission 183867) | Freshwater sediment methanotrophic microbial communities from Lake Washington under simulated oxygen tension - Sediment Metagenome... | ecosystem: Environmental > Aquatic > Freshwater >...
GCTAAACATCGCAGCAATGACGTTACGCTATCGGCATCGACCGATTGCATTTTTCCATCGCAAACAGCACGCTCGATAAAACGCCGGAACGATATAGCTACCGGCGACTAAGATTCACGCACCTTCCGACTCCGGTTCGGTGCATTCCATGAATCTCAGCGTCTGCATAGTTTTTATTTGAAAACAACGAAAGCTTGTGAATTGAAGTGAATATCCAAGCCAATCAAAAATATCTGCATTGCTGGCGATTTTAAAGGCAACGGTCGTAAACATCCCGCGTAATATGGAACGATGGCACACTGTGCCAAAAAAATTAAAAGATCAAATCAATGCCTTCTCTACCCCATCTGAACGGGGATAAAACGTAAGTTTAAGACATAAAAAAACCGGAAGCCAGCGAGCGCCGACTTCCGGTTTTTCATCGAATAACTACTTGATAATGCTAATACCTTTTAGCAAATTAAGAGCTTCGTATAGAGCGTAGTCCTTCAATTCAAGTGGTTCGTCCTTTTTATCTTCAGGGGCAGCTTTCTTTGCATCTTCTGCCTTATTGCCGTTTTGTAAATGACGCGACAAATCCGCCTCTTTGACAGGGGTAAATTCCCCCTTGTCCAAAGACTCTAACTTAACACGAGCCACAGTTACATCCGGCTCAATACCTTGGGCTTGTATAGAACGACCTGAAGGCGTGAAGTAGCGAGCTGTAGTTAATTTAACTGCAGCGCCGTTGCTGGTCGGCAGGATCGTTTGCACTGAACCTTTACCAAACGATTTTTCACCCATGATGACGGCACGTTTTTGGTCTTGTAAGGCACCTGCAACAATTTCCGAGGCCGAGGCCGAACCGGCATTAATCAGCACAACAATCGGAGCACCGTTTAATAAATCATCGGGAGCCGCATTAAAGCGCATTTCTGAGTTGGCGATACGCCCTTCGGTGTAAACAATCAGGCCGCTTTTAATAAATGCGTCGCTGACTTCAACGGCAGCATTAAGAACGCCACCGGGGTTGTTTCTTAAATCCAGCACCAAACCTTTCAAGTCGCCACCGTTTTCTTTCTTAAGTGCAGAGAGCGATTCTTTAAGACCTTCCCCAGTTCCTGATTGAAAACTGCTAATCCGTAAGTAACCGTAGCCTTTTTCCAGTAAGCGGTTTTTTACACTTTTGACTTTTATTATGTCGCGAATTAAGGTGATTTTCAGCGGCGCTTCTTCACCTTCGCGGACAATGGTTAACAAAATTTTGCTACCAGGCTCACCACGCATAAGTTTGACTGCGTCGGTTAAACTCATGCCTTTTACCGGCTGCTCATCAAGTTTAACAATTAAATCGCCAGTTTTAAGACCGGCACGTTGCGCTGGCGTATCGTCAATAGGAGAGACAACCTTGATAAAACCGTTTTCCATAGTAACTTCTATGCCCAAGCCACCAAATTGACCGGTCGTTCCTTCTTTTAATTCCTGGTATTCGTCAGCCGCTAAATAGGCGGAATGAGGATCCAATCCGCTTAGCATGCCGCGTATTGCGTCTTCCAACAGTTTTTTGTCAGACACAGGCTCGACATAATCTTGCTTGATACGCCCAAATATTTCCGTAAAAGTGCGAAGGTCTTCGTAGGGAAGTACTTCCGTGTCTGTTACGGCAGCACCATTATTTTTCTCTGCAAATACACTACCGCAGAGACCAATGATGACGCCAAAAGTTATCCCTAAGGACAAAACAAATATATTTTTCTTTTTCAACATGTAATTTCAAACTCCAAACAATCAATTTTTAATAGTAATCAACGCACTTCTATTACACCCGGACCTTTATTGTCGGCACCATGCAATAGGATCAACCGGCTTACCTTTTTTGCGTATCCCGAAATACAATCCCGACTTGCCATTCCCACCACTTTGCCCGGCAGCGGCAATCACTTCACCGGCATCAACCTTGTCGCCTTTATGTTTATAAAGACTCTGATTAAATGCGTAAAGCGTCATATAGCCTTCGCCATGGTTCACAATCATTAGCCACCCATAGCCTTTTAGCCAATCAGCATAAGCCACCGTACCATTAGTGACTGCGCGTATATCGGCTCCTTCTTTGGCGTCAATTAACACGCCATCTGCCCATGCACCCCCATCGGCATTGCCAAATTTGTTGCGCAATTGGCCTGTCACTGGCCAAGGTAACGTTCCTTTTAGTTCGGAAAAATCACCTTTGATTACGGGGAAACTCGCCTCAGAGTCAGAGCCTTTGACACTTGCACTAATTACTGTCTGATGGTTGAGTTGTTCTTCTACACGTTCAACGGCAGACTCCGAGTCGCCGGTGCTTAGTTGCAAAGAAGCAATGAGATTTTTAAGTTTACTTTCGCTTTCTTTCAAACGATTTAGTTGTTGTTCATTAGCAAAATAATCATCGCCTAATTGATTCAACAATCTTGCTCGTTTTTCTCTAGCATTATCTGCGGTAATGCGTTCTGCTCTTTGTTGTTCCAAATCCTTTTCTAGCAGCGACGTTTCTTCTTGCTGCCGCTGTTCCAGGCTAGCTAATTGTGTCATTGAATCGTTAACATGACTTAGCTTGGATACTCGCGCTGCATTGAGGTAATCATAATAGACCATCATTCGGCTTGATAACGCCGGATCTTTTTGATTTAACAACAATTTCAATTTTTCTTGCTGCCCCATGGCATGGGCGGCTTTAATTTGTCCGGCAAGTTCTTTGCTTTGTTTAGTTACTTCATTTTGAAGCAGCGCCATTTCTTTATGAATCTTGCTTAAGTTATTTTGCTTCAGCTCGACTTGTCTTTCTAACGTTCTTAATAGCGCGGCAGTTCGTCCATAGAGTTTTTCAATTTCTGCCAATTGTTCATTTACGCTGGATTGCCCGACCACTTCGGCGTTGCCGGATGTCAAATACAAGCTCAATAAAAAGCAATAAATTATCTTTTTGATCATTCACTGTTTTGGGCTGTAATAAGTGATCGACCAGTCATTTCAGGTGGTTGCTTTAATCCCAGAATTGCCAACATAGTTGGTGCCAAATCTGACAAACTGCCACCTGCTGCCAATTGACCTTCGCCACACACATATACCAAAGGCACAGGATTAGTAGTGTGAGCGGTATGCGGCTCACCGGTAACCTTGTCACGCATTTGCTCGATATTGCCATGATCAGCCGTCAACAACATTCTGCCGCCTACCTTGTTAAGTGCATCAACAATACGTTGTAAAGCTGAATCAACAGCTTCAACAGCCAAAATGGCGGCATCCAGAACACCGGTATGGCCAACCATGTCACAATTGGCATAGTTGCAAATGATGACGTCGTATTTGCCGCCTGTAATAGCTTCGACTAAATGATCGGTGACTTCGACGGAGCTCATTTCCGGCTGCAGGTCGTAAGTTCTGACTTTCGGTGAGGGCACCAGAATCCTATCTTCTCCGGGAAATGGAGCGTCTATACCGCCATTAAGAAAGAATGTTACATGGGCATATTTTTCAGTTTCGGCCAATCTTAATTGAGTCATTCCCAACGATGAAAGATACTCACCAAGACCGTTTTTTATATCGATTGACGGAAAGGCAACATCATAATCAAATTCATGATGGTATTCCGTGAGGGTACAAAAGTAACCATTGTGCGCCGCCCGACCTCTATCAAATGAATCAAAATCTTTAGCGGTAATAGCTTGGGAGATTTCACGAGCGCGATCTGCGCGAAAATTCATGAATACCACTGAATCGTCCTGATCCAACGCTAACGCATGGCCTTCATCAGACAAAATTACTGTAGGCAAAACAAACTCATCTGTTTCGCCCCGGTTATAAGCATCTTCCAGCGCTTGTTTTGCCGATCCAGCGTAAAAATCAGCTTTGCCTTGTGTAATTAAATCATAGCCACGCTTAACTCGATCCCAACGATTATCTCTGTCCATCGCATAAAACCGTCCAACAATCGACGCAAATTGCCCGACACCGAGAGCTGCAAATTTCGCCTCAAGCAGAGCAATGGACGTTGCTGCACTCTTGGGTGGCACATCCCTTCCGTCAAGAAAAGCATGTAGATAAATTTTATCCAATCCCTTTTTGGCCCCCAACTCAATCAACGCAATTATTTGGTCTTCATGACTATGAACACCACCTGGAGACAACAAACCTAAGATATGCAGGGCTTTTTTATTTATTTTGGCTCTATCTATAGCTCGACAAAGTACTGGATTAGCAAAAAAGCTACCATCTCGAATAGCGTCATTAACTTTTGAAAAATCCTGGGGAACATATCTGCCTGTACCAATATGTATATGCCCAACTTCAGAGTTACCCATTTGATTTTCTGGCAACCCAACAACATGCCCAGAACAATCCAAAAAGGTCATCGGATACTCTTGTTGAAACTTATCCCAGCAAGGTGTTTTAGCCAAGGCAATCGCGTTGTAGTCAGGATCAGAGGAGTAGCCAAATCCGTCAAGTATCAATAGCACCAAAGGTTTAGGCCGATTCAACAGCATTTATTATTCTCCAGACTTAAATTTATCATGACCCTGCTGATTGTGACCAAACGGTCGGTATATTCTCACACCCAAATGATTCAAATTAATGTATCATTTATTTAGTTTTAAAGTTTTTAACTTAATTTTTACATCAATACTCAAGCAACAGTTATATTAAACACGTTTACTACAGTTGTGTATAAATAATTGTCCGCATTTCCTCATTAACATCCCGGCCTTGTAAGTCAAGTCATCAAGCACTCTATGGAAAGCAAGCACGATCATACTTTGTATGCGGATAGCGACATAATCAAAGCCGCTCAACGCCTAAAAGCCATGTCGCACCCTTTACGATTGAAAATATTGTGTGTACTGGGAAATGAGTCCATCTGTGTACAAGATATAGTTGAGCAGGTAGGTACTAGCCAAAGTAATATCTCTCAGCATTTATCAATACTCAGAGAAAAAAATATTATCGGTTCTAAAAAAGATGCCAACCGTGTCTACTATTTTATCGACGACGCTCGTGTTATACAGCTGATCAAAATGATGCAAGAAGTATTTTGCACACAACATTAACCTTATCTTTATTACTTACAATACATTCAAATCATGGACCGTTATCTGGAATTTATCTTAAACCATTACTGGCTATCAATTGCCTTCGCGGTTGTTACTTTTCTTTTAATCCAAGAATTTTTTGATACTACTTTCAAAAAATTTACTGGTATTTCACCGCTACTAGCCGTAGCCAAGATGAACGATAGTGAAACAGTGGTGATCGATGTGCGCGAACCGCACGAATTTATTCACAATCATATTGAACAAGCTATCAACACACCATTGAGCAAACTTTCCGATCACCTCGGAAAGCTAGAATCCCATAAAAAAGATGCTATTTTGATCGCTTGCCAATCAGGAACTCGTTCTGCAGCTGCAGCAAAAATCTTAGCCAAGGCCGGATTTGAGCAAGTTTTTGTTATTACCGGCGGCATGCAAGCCTGGGAAAATGATTACAAATTACCAATAAAAGTAAGCAGCAAAAACAAACCTTCTTTATAACCTCTAATCTGAGCAAAAAACCTCATGGCCGAAGAAAATACCCCAGTAGAAAAACAATTTTCAATTCAAAAAATTTACACCAAAGACCTGTCCTTTGAAACGCCAAACTCACCGAAAACCTTTACTTTAAAGTGGGAACCGGCTGTCGATTTCAACTTAGGCACGCATGTTGAGACATTAGAAAATTCTTTATACGAAGTCATTTTGACCGTGACAATCACAGTTAAAAGCGCAGACACAACCGCTTACCTGGTTGAAGTTAAACAAGCCGGCATTTTCTCTTTAGGTGGATTTACTGAACAGGAACTAGGCCCCATGTTAGGTAGCTTCTGCCCTAATATACTTTTCCCTTACGCCAGAGAAACTGTTTCTGACATCGTTGCCAGAGGTGGATTTCCACAAATGTTGTTAGCCCCTGTCAATTTTGATGCGCTTTACGCCCAACACCTGCAACAAGGACAGCAAGCAAGCAGTTCAGAAACCATCAATTAAATAGCATAATGAGCCAAAAAATATCCGTTCTAGGCGCTGGCTCTTGGGGTACAGCTTTAGCAATGCTGGCCGCCAGAAATGGTTGCCAGACAATGTTATGGGGACATAAACCCGAGCATATAGCCGCGCTAAAAACTGACCGCGAGAACAAACAATACCTGCCTGGCTTAGCTTTTTCTGAAAACCTATCGGTTACTTCTGATTTGGCTGAAGCCGCATCTTTTAGTGATTTAATCCTGGTTTCAGTACCCAGCAGAGCCTTCAAAGATACCTTAGTCAAGCTTAAGCCATTAACAAACAGTAACGTACAGATTGCCTGGGCAACCAAAGGTTTCAACCCTGAAAATGGAAGTTTATTGCATGAAGTGGTAAACGAAGTTTTTTCTAATCAGACTCCGGCTGCCTTTCTCTCTGGCCCCAGCTTTGCTCGTGAAGTGGCTGCCGATTTACCTACTGCAATCACCATCGCGTCCGCGCAACCGCAATTTGCCAGCCAGTTAGCAGAAATCCTCCATAGCGGTCGGTTCCGGGCTTACACCAATTCGGACTTAATAGGCGTAGAAGTGGGCGGGGCGGTAAAAAACGTCATGGCTATTGCTGCAGGCATTGCTGATGGCTTGGGTTTTGGCGCTAACACTCGTGCTGCATTGATCACCCGCGGCCTGAATGAAATTATTCGGTTAGGGATTGAACTGGGCGGTAAACAAGAAACGTTCATGGGCTTGGCTGGCTTAGGCGATCTTCTTTTGACATGCACGGACAATCAGTCCCGGAACCGTCGTTTTGGGCTGGCGTTAGGTCAAGGTAAAGATAGAGCCACAGCTTCCCAAGAAATTGGGCAGGAAATTGAAGGTGTCTCAGCGGCGAAAGAAACCTTTCTATTGGCACAAAAGCATGGCATTGACATGCCAATTACGGAACAGACTTATAAAGTTCTGTATGAAGGCCTGGCCCCCTTGACGGCAGTTGAAAATCTGTTGGCCCGCGACCAGAAATCTGAATCCTAAAATAGGTTAATTGTCAGGGAAGACGATTAACAACCTAATCTCTTTGCTATTCAAACACCCGGAAAAAATTAAGCGGCGTTTGCTTAAAAAACAAGACCAACGCCGCTTAACTTTGTAACACCATCAGCTATTTAAGCGCTGCGCCTGCAAAAGACAATTGTCGCCATGCTTCGTACAAAATAATGGCAACAGTATTTGACAAGTTCAAGCTGCGACTATCGACTTGCATTGGTAAATATAAACACCCTTCAGCACCAAGCTCTGCGAGCACATTCGCAGGAAGACCCCGAGTTTCTGGACCGAATAAAAAAGCATCGCCGGATTCAAATTTAACATCACTGTAAATCCGCTTACCTTTTGTAGTTAACGCAAAAATTCGTTTGGGCTGCACAGTCTCAACAAAATCAGCCAATGTTTCATGCTCTATAACTGCCACCCACTCATGGTAATCTAATATTTCTTATCGTCTAACTCGAAGCCAAGAGGCTTTATTAAGTGCAACTGCATCCCTGCATTAGCGCACAAGCGAATTATATTGATCATTATGATGACATAACATTACAATTAATTTGAGGGATTAATACTTAACACTATGATTATTAACATTATTTAATATAAAAATGGCTTATTTTTTCCTCAAAATTTCGTACTAATGAAATTTTTGCACTTATTTTTAGAAAAAATAGCGTTATCTCTTCAAAAAAATTGTCCTGTACTCACAATTTACCACTTCACCTCAATCACTTTGCATACCAAAAGTACTTAAATTTTCAATTTCTGATCATTTGTTAATAATTCAGACGGTTGCATTCTCAGTCATTTAAAATTGTAAAACCAATCATGTCACCTCATTTTTTTGAGCCTTTTTTTTAGTACGATTGCCCTTTTTAATTTTGGTAGAAACCATGTTTCATATTGCTCTTTTTGAACCCAGGCTCCCCCCCAATACCGGCAACATCATCCGCCTAGTCGCTAACAATGGTTTCAGCCTTCACTTAATCGAGCCATTAGGTTTTGATTTAGAAGAAAAAAATCTACGCAGAGCCGGCCTTGATTATCACGACCTTGCCAAAGTTTCAAAATATCCTAACTATTTAGAGTTCGTTAGAGCTATGGGTGAGAGGAGAATTTTCGCGTGTACGACAAAGGGAATGAAATCCTATGATCAAAATATTTATCAGCCAGAAGATATATTTCTGTTCGGATCTGAAACGGCAGGCCTCCCCAATGAAGTACTTAACAGCATTGATTCAGATCGACGACTGAGAATTCCTATGATGCCAAATAATCGCAGCCTCAATCTATCTAATGCAGTTGCAATCATCAGCTACGAAGCTTGGCGTCAGCAAGATTTTCATCAAGGACAATGATTTTTATAAGGGCTTATTCTTTCCTTGTAGCCAAATTATTCTTTTTGATAGCATAATTTTTCAGTCAGATTCCAATTGTAATAATCGATTGATTTCATGGACCGGACATTGAGGAGCTTAGCTCCGCATTCCCACAGCTTTTTGAGCGAAATGCACCTCATTGTTAAAGGGACAACCCGTCACAATAAAGTATCGTGGAATACCTCGGGTGTTGTCCCACGAAAACTTTTCATAAACGGGTAACCCTGAAAAACAGTCTTTAATTTTTTAGCAGCATAAAATAATACTGTTTAGACAAGCCTAGTAACGCCAGAGGTCAGGCATTAACAGCGTCTTTTAAGGATTTCCCAGCTTTAAAACTCGGCAGTCTTGCGGCAGCGATAGTAATTTCTTCGCCACTTTGCGGGTTGCGACCTTTACGCTCGGCACGTTCTTTAACTTCAAAACTGCCAAAACCTACCAATGCCACCGAATCACCTTCTTTTAGAGCCGTTTCGATGGATTTTATGATGCCGTCCAAGCCACGACCGGCGTCCGCTTTTGTTAAATTGGCGTGTTGAGCGATGGCGTTGATTAGGTCGGATTTATTCATGTCAGGTTGCTCTTTAATAGTTAAAACAGCTAGGGTAAATGAGTTGTGTGGGTTTTTGAATCTAAATCTTAAGCAGTATTTCAAAAGTGCCTACAGGTCGATTGAGTAGCCAGTGTCAAATCGGCCACTGTTTCAATAGTGAATCCAATTATCGAGTTTAAATTTTGAACGGACTTCTTAGACGATGCCGATCCGTTAGGGCTGATATGCTGGAGTTAATTTGAAAAGTTGAAATTAGTATGTCATATACAATCCTTATTGTATTGTTTACTAGACCATTTAGTCATAAGTTCTGTCTTGAGGATGGGGACACTTAAAAAAATGAGTTGGCGTTAGAATTTTTTCTGCCAGGCATTTTATAACTAAAATTAATACCTATTTTGAACACCCAAATTTATCTTGATTACGCAGCAACAACGCCTATGGCACCCGAAGCGGTCTCAGCTATGGTTGAATGTTTATCAATGGAGGGCGTTTTCGCTAATCCCGCCTCTTTTCAACATGAAATGGGAGAACGAGCTAATTCTGTGGTTGAGGTAGCACGAGCTGAAATTGCATCATTATTAAATTGCAAGTCGGAGGATCTAATTTTTACGTCAGGTGCAACTGAATCAAACAATCTCGCCATCAAAGGGATTGCTCTAAGGTATCAAAAAAGGGTAACCATATAGTTACATCGGCTAGTGAACACAAAGCCGTCTTGGATACCTGTAAATTTCTTGAAAATGTCGGTTTTAAGTTAACTTATCTAAGACCCGATATCGATGGCAGATTTAGCTTAGATTGCATCTTGGATGCTCTGACGGATGAAACCATTCTCGTCTCTATGATGCACGTCAACAATGAAACTGGTGTTATCCAAAATATCGATTTAATCGCCGAAGCTCTTAAAGATAAAGGCGGTGAAATCTGTTCCAGATCAATAGATCATCCGGTGCTTGGCAGCAGACTTAGAGAATGCACGCAATTGGTTAACCAAATTGACGTGTCAATCACCATCCAAAAGTTTCCACCTATCACCATCGAATATTTTCCAGTTTAGATTGTAGGGTTATTGATTTTCAGCCCCCTTTTTTCGTTGTTTAAATCGATAGGAATCATTACCAGTTTCAA
>Ga0207968_100833_pt1 | contig 10110 bp, 17 predicted proteins | sample LakWasMet21_HOW5_2_FD_183867 | JGI IMG/M metagenome (GOLD analysis project Ga0207968, IMG submission 183867) | Freshwater sediment methanotrophic microbial communities from Lake Washington under simulated oxygen tension - Sediment Metagenome... | ecosystem: Environmental > Aquatic > Freshwater >...
ATACGGCAATAACGCTTTATGGGCCGCTTGTTATGCCGACAACAGCGACTGTATTGAGGCGCTGATACAAGCAGGCATAAATATTAATCATCAAAACTCCGCCTCCGGTGCAACGGCTTTAATTTATGCGGCATCTAGTGGTAGAGAGATCGTTGTTGCACAGCTACTGGCGGCGGGCGCTGATCCAACACTTAAATCACATGATGATTTCACTGCGTTGGATTTAGCCTCCACCAGAAACATACTCAGACTCTTATCCAAGCTTGTTAAATCAGGAGATTAAAATGGAAGCATTGCCCCGTGAACTAGCCTTACGCATCGCCTTGGCATCGCGCATTTTGCCTGGTATCGACGTCCCCAGACTACTGGAAATATTGCATGAAAAAGTAGGCTCACCCTTGGATGATGAAAAATTAAAATCCATCACCGTCACCAATCTTAAAACCGGCCTAGGCAGCCTGGATGGGGAAGAAGACGGCGAGGACATCGGCATCGGTTTAGCCAATATCAAACTGGCAGTACGTTATCTGTGGGGAGACGAGGCTGAAGATGAAGACCTACCGGAAATATTGCCCTATAAAGACGGCGACCTTCCCGATTCAATTCGGGTTGCAATAGGTTCCAACAGCGGCGCGTTAATTAACGGCCATTTCGGTTCCTGCATCCGTTTTCTGGTGTATCAGTTGTCACAGGATGATTACCGGCTGGTTGATATACGCTCAACCATTGAAGCGGATAGCGCCGAGGATAGAAACCTGTTTCGCGCCAATTTGATAAAAGACTGTCACGTCATGTTCGTGCAATCGATCGGCGGACCGGCAGCAGCTAAAGTAATCCGCGCCGATATTTATCCGATCAAAATTCCGGACGTCACCGAAGCAGTCGATCAGTTAAAGGAATTCCAAAAAGTGTTTGATGCCCCGCCGCCCTGGTTTGCCAAAGCACTGGGACGTTCAGCTGAAGAGCGGGTTAGATTTAGTCATGATGAGGCGTATTAAGAAATCTCTTAACAGGTTTCGTTCATGGTGAGTTTGCCGAACGCTCTCCTGAGCGTAGTCGAAAGGCATGAACGAAACCGATGTTCCACGTAGGGTACGCGATGCGTACCCTACAGAATTATCCATCCCAACCCTCGAAAGGGTCACGATCTTGCGTTTTCTGGCTGCGCTCCTGCGCATCCAGGAAATCAGCTGGGACATCTACACCTTTAAGCGCAGAGAAAAAACCATCCCAATTCCCCGGCTTGTGCGACAAAATGACGTCACCGGTTAGCGGGTCTTTGCGAATAAAAACTTCTTTGGTGTCAAATTGAAAAGCGGCAGGCAATAGAACCGCTTGGCTACGACCATTGATAAAAAGTTTAGCTACTTGGTTTAGCGGTTCCACAAAGTCCCATTCTGCTACTCTGATTGTTTTATGCGGGTATACTTTTGACCATAAATCGGTGGGCAAAAATGCCTGCCCACCCTACTTGACTCAAAGTAAACAAGCTTTTTTCCCCAACGAAATATGCCAAATAATCATGCCCCCCAAACCAAACACCCCACTAAGCCCAGTCTTATACCTCTCCCATGGCGGCGGGCCGTTGCCCTTACTGGGCGATCAACGCCACCAAAATCTAGTAAATTTTCTTAAAGAAGCTGCAGCACTTATTACAAAGCCAGCGGCAATTTTAGTTGTTAGCGCCCATTGGGAAGAAAGTAAGCCCACTATTACCAGCAGCGCGTTTCCTGCACTGATTTATGACTATTACGGCTTTCCCAAAGAATCTTATGAGATTAAGTACCCTGCCCCAGGCTCGCCTGAGTTGGCTCAGAAGGTTTTTAATCTGTTAGAAAATGCAGGTATCGAAGCCAAGCTCGATGCCCAACGCGGCTTTGATCACGGTTTATTTGTGCCATTAAAAATCATGTATCCAGCGGCTGATATTCCTTGTGTGCAATTGTCTTTGCTTAACAATTTACAACCCGAGGCGCATATCCAGATTGGCAAGGCGTTGGCTGAATTAAGAAAGGAGAACGTGCTGGTTATTGGCTCAGGATTTTCATTTCATAATCTCAAGGCGTTTTTTGCGCCAGCGACTCAACAAAGCCAGGCCATGAATGAAGCCTTCGAGCAATGGCTTATCGACACTTGTTCGAACACTGAACTGACTGAACAGGAACGGGAGCAAAGGCTGAATAATTGGGATAAAGCGCCTGCAGCAAGATACTGCCATCCAAGAGAAGAGCACTTATTACCGCTGCATGTTTGCTATGGCGCCGCCGGCACCGCGGCAACAAGAGTATTTGAATTTGAAATATTGGGAAAAATGGCGAGCGCTTATCTTTGGAGAACCTAGAAAAACCCTGCACTTCGATAAACTCAGTACCCACAGGGCATAAATGCGAACGGTGCTCTATAAATCAATAAGTTCCGTTCGTGGTGAGCTTGTCGAACCATGAACGGAGTGGGTTTTTCTAGGTTCCCTTTGATAGCTTAGTTTTATTGGGGCGACGATGCATACATCACATCATCTTTGGTTCCCCCAATTCATTAAAACTAATCTCTCGCACTTCATCATCTTCGGTGATTTTTGCATGCGCTAACACACCGCTATCGTCATATTGATATTGATGCTCGGATTCAACCTCGCCATAAACCACTTTCTGGCACAGCAGCATTTTATTTTGAGCATCAAAATAGCCACGGTAATAGGTATTTCTATTATTTAGACTGGCTTCAGTTATTTCATTAACCAGCTTTAGCGGCAGTTTGATGCCACTGTAACTAACGAAATAACGAACTTCGGTTTCTGGATTCATAGCCTGTAGAATTTAAGAAAATAGGTAACTGTTCAGCGCGGCAATTTTCCCCTCACCCTACCCTCTCCCGCTGGAGAGGGGCTGTTGTGCTTCGCGCTGAATAGTTACGAAAATAAATGGATAGAGATGATTTCTATTATTTGAGCCAAGGTCAGGTTTTCGTTTTCACCGACAATATTATGCGCGGATATAGGATATTTCAGGTCTATGCCGTAGCGCTCAGCGCTCTGACCAAAAGTATAAATATAAGCCGCAAGACTGGGGTCGTTAAGCGTAGAAAGTTCAATGGCCTGAAAATGCTGTTCTTTAGTATTAAGTGCGAGTGTGTTTTCGCCATATCGATGCACCAGCTCTAATAATAAGAGTTTGAGTGGAATATCCTTATCTATCGCCCAGACATTCATCCCCGTACTCAGGCCTAGACCTTCTTGACGACCACAGGTCGGGCGTAGTAATTCAGGATCAGCAGATTTTGTGCTTTGTTGATTAGCCATAGGATCAGTAAAAAGCTTAAGAGACCGCTGCCGGCAGTCCAAACATCGGCATACTGGGCGTTATCTGCCAACAACCAGTCGGCAATTCCTGCACCGGTAAACAGCGCTAATAACGGCAACAGATACAATAAAAGGGACGCGCGCAGTAACAGGTTTTCATCAATGGCGACCATGACTTGATCGCCGGTTTTTAGTTGCATGTCACAATCGACCGGCACTGACTTTTTCTTAAGCACACTGCCGATGGCGTTGGTGGTACAGGATGCTTTTTGCTGACAACCGCCGCACGCGCTATTCGGTCCGGCTTCGACCCAGACTTGATGGTTTTCTATTTTCACCACGACCGCTAGTTCTTCTATCATCGCGATGCCTCTCTAATCGATAAGTACCAGATGCTTTTCGGCAAAATAAAGTGTGTCATCAACCTCTTCCAGACGAAGTGTTTGCAGGCGTTGTCCATAACACACCGGGCTTTGGCACTCGCCGGTTTTGGGATCAAAAATAAAGCCGTGCATTGAGCAACGCAGGTACTTTCTGGTTTCATCAAAGATCGCATCTTGCTCACAGTTCAATGGCCGATGCATGTGCATGCAATGGTTGATGTACGCATAAGCAATACCTTCAAAAGCGAAGATAATGGCTGATGTCGGCAGCTTCTTAAATTGAATTTTGCGTATTAAATAGCTCGTTTCATTTAACTCACGACGCGTGCAGGCTGGTTTTAATTTGTCGATTGCCATGGTTAATCAAGCGCAAGTCACGTAGGTTGGGTAGAGCATAGCGAAACCCAACATGGGGCTCCAATACTTTGGGTTTCGGCTACCGCCTCTACCCAACCTACACAAGTCAACCCCATGCTTCCGCCAAATTGGCTAACCACGTTTCAAGCCTCGTTGGCGTTAGCTCTTTCTGATTTTCCTGATCCAACACTAAGCCGACAAAACGGTCATCAACAACGGCTTTAGATTTTTGAAACTTATAACCTTCGATGTCCCATGCACCAATCAGCGTGGCGCCGCATTGTTCAAATTGGTCATACAAGTAAAACATGGCATCGACAAATTCATCCGGGTAGCCTTTTTGGTTTCCTAACCCGTAAATCGCCACTTTCTTACCGGTAAAATCATGTCCTTCAAGCATTGGTAAAAACTCTTCCCAGCTTTCGGTGGCATTACCGGTTGATAAGCCTGGCAACTGGCCTTCTCCGTAAGTCGGTGTGCCTAATATTAAGGTTTCAAAACCCAGCAAGTCTTCGACGGTTGCATTGCGTATATTCACCGGTTTAGCGGCAATAGCCGAACCTAATGTGGTGGTAATATCTTTTGCAACCCGTCGTGTATTGCCGGTATCCGTGCCAAAAAAAACACCTACTTTAGCCATGATTTCCTCACTTAGGCGACTTGCCTTGTTATCAATTGCACCAAAGAACGTGTCTTCGATGTTAAAGCTGTATTTGCAACAAACCAGGATCTTTTTTGGGGCTCTGTAGTGACTGCCATTCTTCCGGCGTATAGGCCTTAACGCTGACGGCATGCAGTTTGCCTGAGGCCAGCGGTTCTTTTAACGTTGCCAACACCAGCTGCTGCTTCTTCACGATTGATAAATCACCAAATTGCTCACTTACTACCGAGATCAATAAATCACAGCCTGCACCGTCGACAATCACTTGCGCATCAGGAATTCCCTGCTGCACCAGTTGGGCAACTTCCGCTGTGCTCAAGCCTTCGGTGGATTCCGCGTTTTTGGGCGCGGCGGCAGTTAATAACGGTAACAAGCTGCCGTTGTTAGCCATTTCTTCAACAATGTCGCAACCGCCTACTAACTCCCCATTAACAAACAATTGGGGGAAAGTTGGCCAGTGAGAAATACTCGGTAACTTTTCACGGATAAAAGGCGCTTCCAACACATTTACATACGCGTAAGGGATTTTGGTCGCATCGAGTATGCCGACTGTTTTTCCTGAAAAACCGCATTGTGGATTTGTCGGTATCCCTTTCATATAAAGAATGACGGGGTTATCTGCCAGTTGCTTGTGGATTTTGTCTTCAGTTTTCATAAGTCTCTCGTTTATTGGTTTATATAGTGCGCATTTGGATAGTTTTACCCCGCCTGTTGCCTAAGCTTGTTTTCTTCTTTTCTTACCAACCGAATCTCGCCTTCCCCTTTGACGACCTCGCCATCAACAATACATTGCTCAACATCATCGACAGAGGGAATATCAAACATGGTTTTACGTAAAATCTGCTCCATGATGCTGCGCAAGCCGCGGGCGCCGGTTTCTCGTTCTATGGCTTTTTTGGCGATTTCAACCAGAGCATCCTGTTCGAATTTCAATTCCACGCCTTCGTAGGCAAACAGTTGTTGATATTGTTTTACCAACGCATTTTTGGGTTCGGTTAACACTTGAATCAATGAATCAACATCCAGAGCTTCCAATGGCGCCAACACCGGAAAACGGCCAATAAACTCAGGAATCAAGCCAAACTTACGCAAATCACTGGGCTGTGTAGCATTGAGCATAGCGTCCAATGTTGGTTTTTCAGTCTGCTTATTGACCTCAGCATGAAAGCCAATTGCTGAATTGGTCGGCAATAAACGTTTTTCGACATACTTCTCCAGACCTGGAAACGACCCTCCGGCAATAAATAGAATATTGCGGGTATCGATGGTGGATTCGCCGTCTTTGTTGCGCGAGCCTTTACCGGAAATCTTCACATGCGAACCTTCGACCAATCTTAGCAATGCCTGCTGCACGCCTTCACCCGACACATCGCGGGTGCCGGTTTGTGATTCCGGGCTGCGGGCGATTTTGTCGATTTCATCGATATAAACAATGCCCCATTCGGCATTAGCCATATTGCCTTCGGCAACATCGAGCAACCGGACCAAGATATTCTCAACATCATCACCAACATAACCGGCTTGCGTCAGCGTCGTGGCATCAGCCACCACAAACGGCACGCCGACAATTTTTGCCAAGGTGCTGGCCAACAATGTTTTGCCTGTGCCTGACGGGCCGATCAATAAGATGTTCGATTTACCGATTTCCACATCTTTGTCGTAGTCGCCCAGCCCGGCATCGCCGCCTTCATGCTTTAGACGTTTGTAATGGTTATAAACCGCCACCGACAATATTTCTTTAGCCAGATGCTGGCCGATCACGTATTGATCAAGATGCGCTTTAATCTTGGCCGGAGTCGGTAAGGGGCCTTGCATCTCGGATAGCTCTTTTTTCCGGCTCCAGTTGGTCACTACCTGATTGGCTAATAATACGCACGCCCCGCAGATGTAACCTTCCGCACCAGCTATTAAGGGAACTGAGGCAGACTGACCGATGCCGCAAAATGAACAGTGTTTGATTTCTTTATCAGTCATGACTACTTTCTCCCGGTTCAGGTGTTGGTAAACTGGCTATCCAGGCGCGCTGACAAGTACGCCGGGCACGTTCTTTCATTAGCTGGCGAATTTTTGGTGTGGCTTTGGCCAGGGACAGCGTTTCAGGCTTTTGTATGCTTTTACATAACACCACATGAAAGCCTATTTCTGATTGGACAGCATCACTGACTTGCCCGGCCTTCAAGGTAAATAACACTTCATCAAGTTCGGGATACAGCGTGCCGCGTGACACGGTACCCAACACGCCACCTTGCAATGCAGTCGGACATTCAGAATGCTTTAATGCCAGATCGGCAAATTTATGCGGTTTTTTTTGCAGCTTTTCGGCAATTTCCTGGGCACGAATTAACGCCATTTCTTCGGTGTTTTCGGGATAATCAGGATTGATGCTAATAAAGATATGACAGACTTCACGCCGCTCAGGGCGATTAAATTGCTCGGCATGCAGATGGTAATAAATGCCGATTTCGACCTCATTAATATCCGGCGCATTGCGGGCAACAAACTCCAACACGGTATTAACCTTACACTGACGATGCAAAGCGGCTAGCAAACTGGCGTTATCGAGCTGGTTTTTTTCCAGGTCACTAATAAATGCATCGTCGTCATCATAACGATCGCGAATTTCCTGAAATGCCTGCTGTATTTCCTGATCAGTAATAATGACAGATGCCGCTTCAGGAGTATTCAGCACCCTACTCTCAATTTTGAACTCGTTTAAGGCTTGGATCTTTGCCTGCGTTAACTCGTCCCCGGCCAATTCAGCAGGTGTCTTTTTGAATAAGCTTAACGCTGCTCTTAGCAAGTTATAAGTTTCCAGCTGAATGGGCTTATCAATTTTGGTCATATCAATTCTCTGGTTCAACAAATGACTCAGGGTGTGCGGGATCAAGCGCTGGCTCTGGCACTTGCAAGACTCGACCCTGAAAAGCAACATGGTATTGAATGAGCTGATGGTCTCTGATTACCTTAAAAACCTCGCCATCCGTGCCTTTGGGGAACAGTACATTGCCCTTCAGACCTAAATCGATATTGCAAACCACCTTGTCCCTGAACTCAAAGCGACTGGGATTCCAAGCTTCATCGCCACCAATCAGCTCTTCCAGTCGACAGCCCACCATTCGGTCAACAGACAGGAAATGCACGGTATAAATCACCTGGTCTTGTAAAAAAGTGCCCACATTAAGAATATTGCCGACACTGCCCCGGCGAACTAACAACGTACCCACATCCATGCCCGGGTAGGTACCGTCATTGCGGACATTTCTGGTGACCCGAACCGATTCACCGAATTCAAACCGGCCTTCGTCGAATCTATCGGGTTTCATGTTTTTATGTCGCTTAAAGAAACAAATGCCGTTTGCGATGATTCGGCCATTGAAAACACCTTAAACACCTTTTCGGTTTGAGCGTCTGATTCAACAAAATCCTGATAGGCGCGCATTAACAATTTGCTGTAAACAGCCCGCTTTGCCGGTTCATTTTCCGGCATGTCATCACCGGCTTTTTGTAGATAATCATGAAAACGTTGCAGGATATGCAGACGATTAACATGCACCACGCTTGGCACATACTCGAGCTGAAAATACTGTAAAAAATCTTCAGCGGATTCTAATTCTTCCAAATCTTCTTCAAAACTCATGGGTTTTCTCCGGTAATTAAATGGGACCAACTAAAGACACATCCTGACTTAAAAGATAAATAGCCAGAATAACGAAGGCCGCACAGGCCATGATTAACAGTAATGAATCGCCTTTAACTTTCAACATGCTGTTGCTCCCAATTTGTATCGACTTTACGCTTAACCACTAATTCCAATAATCCTTGTGCGCCAATCCTGTCCTTACTATCTAAACTCACCAGCTTTTCAAAAATCGCCTGACTCACATCAAGATTGTCCAAACGCATATTCAGGAAGCCAACCGCTTTTAGGGTAAATAAATACAACCTGACTTGAGTTAATAATTCTGACGGGGCGCCGGTAATATGTGTCAGCTCCAACAAGCGCCAATTTTCCGGAAATGACACCAATGGTCTAATCACCGCCAACGCTTTTGTGGTTATGGCTAACGCATCATCCAGCCGATGTTGGTAGTAATAAAACCGGTTTAAAGCCACCAGCACGTTCAACGATTCTGGTGCCAGCGCATACGCTTTCAGTAAGGGTTGCTCGGCATCGCCGTCCGCATAATTCTCTGCTGCGGTGGCTATTAATTCTTTAACCCCGACAACATCGGGTTCTTCAAAATACAAACCTTGTGCTTCAAAATCTAACAGATCCATTTATGCCGCCCCCACCGCGCGTTTTACCGGCGTCTCTTTTCTGGGAGCACAAATGCTTTCCGCATCACATACGTCGCAACTATCTTCCGCCAACACTTTAAGCGCCTGTTTTTGCCCGGCCTCCAGTTCATCAATGCGTTCCATCAAACAGGCAATCGCTTTACCCACCGGATCAGGAATCAAGTGATGATCCAAATCAATGCCATGAAGGTTCTGGATTTGCGTACCTTTGCTTTGAATCACCCGACCTGGAATACCCACCACCGTACAACAAGCAGGCACATCTTTAATCACAACGGAGTTGGCGCCGACACGGACATTGTTACCCAGCGTAATGGCCCCAAGAATCTTGGCACCCGACCCCACCATGACGTTATTGCCCAAGGTTGGATGACGTTTTTCTTTGTTCCAAGTGGTGCCGCCCAACGTAACGCCGTGATAGAGCGTGACATCATTACCGATCACCGCGGTCTCGCCGATCACTACCCCCAGCGCATGATCGATAAACAAGCGTCGCCCGATAGTTGCTGCCGGATGAATATCAACGCTGGTGATCATTTTGCTGAATGCAGCCAGGATTCTTGCGGTCAGATGCCAGTTTGCATGCCATAAACGATGTGTGACTCGGTGCGTCAACACCGCATGTACGCCTGCATAAGTCAGTAAAATTTCCCAGACACTGTGGGCCGCCGGGTCACGCCCAAAAACACAATAAACGTCCTCGTGCCACTGGGCGAAAAAACTCAACGGTTTTTCAGTGCTGATTGTTGCGTTATTGGACATGACCATAACCACTAGCTGAGGCTCCAGGTCGTACTACCCGTGATGGGTGCGCCTGGAATTCTGAAAAATGAACCGGGATAACGATCATCCTGATCGGGTATTTCTACCTTTTCTTTGATTAGTCCTTCGACAGGCTCAGGACGAACGGTGAGCTGTTGATTCCGTTCGTGGTGAGCGTGTCGAATGCTCTCCTGAGCCCTGTCGAAGGGCATGAATGGACTCAACTGATTAATTTCCGGCTCACAAATTTGTTTTTCGCTAACTTCGTTCATGACTGCCTCTCCTAAAGATTTTGATGAAATCGGTTGAGATCCACCGCGTTGGGTGGCTGTTTAAACTCACTGACAAAG
>Ga0207968_100834_pt1 | contig 10100 bp, 16 predicted proteins | sample LakWasMet21_HOW5_2_FD_183867 | JGI IMG/M metagenome (GOLD analysis project Ga0207968, IMG submission 183867) | Freshwater sediment methanotrophic microbial communities from Lake Washington under simulated oxygen tension - Sediment Metagenome... | ecosystem: Environmental > Aquatic > Freshwater >...
TACTATTTCAAGAATTTATTGGCTGGTGTTTGCGGCATAGCCGCCTATACGAAAATAGGGGGTGAAGTAGGTGCGGCGCTGGGTGTTGGGGCAGCCATACTTGCCTATTTCACTATTGCACCGGTTATGGCTTTTCTTATTTGCTTGTTCGAGCAAATATTCTCTTAATAATTAATAACTTTATTTATGACAATAATAATTGTTATTATCAGTGCAGTTATTTCTCTAAAAATTTTAGGAGTAATAATTAGAAAGGTAAATAGAAATTCTCGTAGGAGAAATTTATTAGGAAAATATGGAAACGCGAATATTGCAGAAAAAATTTTAGATGGCTATATTTGGCAAGGTCAAACATCTGCACAATTGCTTGACTCTCGTGGAAACCCTACGGATATTGAAAGAAAAGTGTTCAAGTCAAAAACAAAAGAAACTTGGAAATATCATCAAATTAGAAAAGGACAGTTTCGAACGCGAATATTTTTAGAAAATGATATTGTTGTTGGGTGGGAAAACAAATAACAATAGTCAAGCAACCAGCAGGCACAAAAAAACCGGCACGGAGGCCGGTTTCAGTGTAGGTCATTGTTAGGCGCCGCCGAGCCCACCGGTCACCAAATGCCCTATGCGCCTGTCTGACAAATTCTGCCCGACGTCGCTGTTTTCAACCGTCACATTGAATCGCTGGCTATCCGTATCGCTGGCGATTGGTGTGATGACCTGCGGTGCTTCGGCGAAGGCTGGCGGCTTAGGCATAGACGGAATTGCCGGCGAAGGTGCCGATACGGACTGAGTTGGCGCATTCTGAACCGGCACCGTTGCCATTACAGAACGCGAGATACTAACAGACCCCGGCTTGAAGCCCTCTACCCTCTCCATCGCCGACAAAATCGCGCTTCTTTCTTCCGGCGTGTAATCGCTCATGCGCTTATTGTCGCCGCCAACAGCCGATAGAACGGCTTTTTGATAACTGGCTGTGTCATTTTCATTCGGTGGCGCATAGCGCGCAATAGCATCGGTCAGAGACTTATTTTTGTAGTTTTTACCCTCAAAGATAAGAGATTCTTTCGCGTTACGCCCCATATTGTAAGAGGGGAATATCGCAAAGCCATCCTTGTCGGCGCCTTTGGCCCCCGTGCCCTTTGCAAAATCACCGTAACGGATATTGCCAGGATTGTTATTGCGCCAGGCGCGTGTGCCGCCTTCGCGAGTTTCAATGCTGCCATCATCATGCTGCAGAATCCTAGTTTTTCCGCTTGCATTGAGCACGCCCCTTATGCCGCCAGATATGGCAGAAATGCTGCGGCCTAGAGTCGTGTTTTCTTTAGCCCATTCAACGCCTTGATTTAGCTTTTCCTGCGCTTTTGCGGGGAGTTTTTGCGCTTCTTCAATGCCTTTTTCAGCTAATGCCGCTGCTTTTTTCGCGGTCCCTTCGGCGGCTTGTATCGCGGGACCAATAACAGGTAATGCTTTTAATCCTTCATAGGCATCTTTTAACATACCCGTAAACTGCTCCCACCCCGTAACCGCCTTGTCGACAAAATCTACCCATTTTTTCTTAATGTCTTGCCAGCCGATTTTAAAATTTTCGACAACGGCATTCCAGGCTGATGTAATCTTCCCAGGTATGTCCGCTTCACGCAGTTCGTTTACCCAGTATCCGGTGACTTCGCCAAGCACTTGACCGGCCTGATCGCCGAAAAATGCACCCGCCGCGCCGCCTATCAAGCCCCCTATCGCCGTACCAATACCAGGGGCAATAAAGGATCCAGCCATTGCACCGAGTTTCGCGCCTCCGACCATGCCGCCAATAGTTCCCGCAAGGCCGCCGATAACCTTCCCGTTGCTCTCGTCCTTTTGCTGCCGGGTCAATGTTTCGTTATTTTCAGTCGCTAAGACGCTGCCAGTAACCCCGATAGACCCCAACAACCCTGCAATGAGTGGAAATTTCTTTACCAGCCCCATCAACAGCGCAGACAAGCCACCGCCGATAATTCCCATAAAGCCACCGTCACCACTGGCATTTGCCGCCGCTTCGTCTTGCCCATCCTCCAGATTCCGAAGACTCCGATTCGCCGCCCGGTTAAAAACCGTTTCATCCCGGCGAAACAGGCGCAATTCCGAAAAAATCTTCCGGTACCAGCGATCATCGCTTTTGTCGTCGCCGGCCAGCACTTGATAGCCGCGCGCCAATGGCTGCGCGACTTCGTTGAATGCCTTGATGGTAGGATCGACTTCTTCGAGCCCGGTATCGACCGATACCGAATCGGCAATGCGATCGGCAAGGCCGCTGAGTAGCGTTCGCTGCGCTCGTTCTTCGCCTTCGTTGTTCGAGGTAAACCGCCCTCGTTCGTTGCGATTTCGCTGGCTGCTTGAGTTTTCGGCGTCCGCCGTTTCTCCCGTATCGCCTCCGACAAACCGCCCACGCGCATCCCGAACACGGCGCGCATTGGGTAGGACCGGTGATTGATCAGTGATGAATGGTTCTGGTTGAACGCTTCCGGCCTGATTGGCTCTAGGCGCACCCGCGCCTACGCCCGCCCGTGCATTGTCGGCGGCCGGCCCGCTTCCCGCCGACCTACGCGCCTGCGTACCCCTTGGCGCTGGCTCTGCCGTACCAGAACCGCGCGATGGCAATCCGCCTTGAGACTGAGCACCTGATGAGCTGAAACTTCTAGGTCTAGGCTCGGCCGGAATTGGAGAGCGATCCTGTGCACGGGGCGGAAGGTTGCCTAAGTTTCTTGTTCCACTGGTGCGGCCCCTTATAGACGCGCTTTTGATTGCGGCAATGTCTGCTCGAATCCCTTTGAGGATTTCAACTGATAGACGGATGTCATGAATAGCATCACCGATCAAGAAGCCTTGGGGGTCGTGTTGAAGTTGTTGCATGTGTCTTCCTGTCCTTTTTTAGTGGGCGGTCAGCGAAACCGGGCGAATTTGGGTGACGACTTGGTAAGCGACGAGCAGCAAGTGCCAGAAGGCGTCTCGGCTTTCCCGGTCATGGAACTGGATAGATTCTTGATCGAGCGCCGCGACTAAGCCAATCAGGGCCGTAGCCAAGGCGCTATCAACTGCGGCTTTATCACTCGCGTTAATCGAGCTCGCATTCGACAAAACACTCAGTTTTCTCAGTGTCTGGCTCTGCTCAAGGTGCCCAAGGTCCGGCAAGGTAATCTGATTGATGTTCATACCGTTTAGCCTCGTTTGATTTTTGCCCAATCGCCGCGGTCCCAGGCCGAGAGCGAGCACAGGGTCAGCGGAACGGACAGTTCCATGAAATTTCCAGACTCATCGATCGGGGATGACAACGGCTGCCCGATCGATTCGATCACCAGCGGCGCATAAGTGCGGCCTTTATAATGCATGCCGACCAGCGTCGGAGCTTCGGACGGCAATACAGCCTCGACCCATTCTTTGGTTCCGCGGATCGCGTCCAGAAGAGATAAAATTGTGCCGTCTTTTGCCAGTTTGATCGGTAAGGCCCATTCCATCAGCTGATCGAAGGGGGCCATGACTTCTCTTTGTGCATTGGCCCAGGCGCGAAACACCGCCGTGACCTGGAACTTAACCGGCGGCATGCCGTTGAAGACTTGTGTGGAATTCAGTTTGGTGATGCCGGTACGGCCTTCGAATTGTTGCAGGGATTTCCCGATTTCCATGTGATTGACGACCGGCTGGATAGCACCGGATTGCAGCATCGCGAACAGGGTCGGCGCTTTGGTTTCGGGGCCCATTTGCTCAAACGGACTCTGCCAGTTCAGCGTAGCCTCCAAGTTGGCTTCCGAGAGCGGCGCCTTGACGGTGGCGCCGCCCTTGCTTTTGCCCATTTTGTCCACTTCCCAAAACGAGGCGATCAAGTGGGGCGACAAGCCGCCCCATTCCGAAGACAGTTCACTCATGGCCGCACCTCATCGATCAGTTTACAGGCGGCCATGGCGCGGGCCTCGGGCGGTGCGGCTTCGTCTTCCATGATGCGTTCAAGCGTTTTAAGCGCCGCTTTCCGGATCGTCTGCGGTGACCGGGAACCCGCGGGCCGGCCGGTTTTGGGTTTCTGTTGAGTCTGCATTTTGTCTACCTATTTCCCATCAATCACTGTGGTATTCGCGTTTTATGCCGAGACGTTCATAGCGCCCTTCGATCAATTCCTTATGCTTTTGCGCCGATTTCTCAATCGATTGCCGAGAGATTTCGCGCAATTCATCCCAAGGAATCCTGGCGATATTGACCTCGACGGCTTCTACATGAATCGCTGGCCGGCCGAAGCCGCGGTCAAGCAGTTCTCGGCAGGCCGCAACAATAGTGTTGGCCGGCGCATCATCACTTCTGATAATCCGAATGAGCGCGTTAAGAACCTCTTCACCATGCTCGGCGGCACGTTGTTTTAACTCAAAGGTCGATTTATTGAGGACGCCTTTTTTACGTCCGGCGCCTGGTCTTTTACCGCCGTGTTTATTCATCATCCTCAATCCCGCGCTCTTCCAAAACCGCCAACTGACGCTGCCGAGATCGCTCCATGCGCTCCATCATCTCGGTTTCCAGTCGATGCAGCATTTCCGCATCTAGCTTGCCTGAAACGCTTGCATCAACAAAGACTGCCGGCCGGCCGTGGCCGCGGTCCAACAGCTTATCAGCGGCCGCTACCCTCGCTGAATGCGGCGCCGCTTCATCTTTCATTACCTCGACCAGAACCTTTACCGCATCCTCAGTGTGCTGGCCTGCCAACTCCTTGAGTGCCTGATTAGTTTTATTAGGAATACCAGGACGTCTCCCCGCTCCAGGGCGCCGACCACCATGTTGTGATTTTTTCATTAATGCAGAACTCCTTCCTTCAACATTTTGCGTCTTTCTTCCGCCAGCCGAGCATACTCAACAGTCTTGGCCATGTTTTTTTCGTAACGTTCCTTGAGAAGCGCGCTATCGACTGGCGCGAAATCTCCGACGACATCGACCGATATAGCAGGCTTGCCAAAGCCCCTATCCAGCAATTCTCTAGCGGCCGCCGTTATTGCGCTATGAGGTGCTTCCGGGTCACGCATGATTTTGACCAGCAGGTCGACAGCTTCTTTACCAAAGGTGCTCGCATACGACTTGATTTCGCGGGTCATTTTGTTCTGAATGCCGGCCTTACGCCCTGCACCGGGACGTTTACCCCCATGTCTTGATTTCGTTTTACCTGTCATCTTGATCTAAAAATTGATTGTTTATCAAAATTCGCAACCTCTAAAACTTAGGTTTGGCGCGGGTTTCAGGGCAACTTGAAAATTTCAGTCAGACTCCAACTTTGCCCGTGCTTGAGTTGCCTTTACATTAAGCATCCGTAACGCGTCGGCTGCCGCCTGGTGTTCCTGGTGTTTCCGATCGTTCACCGGATGGTGAGGATCACTCAAAGCATCGTCAATCACCTTCTCGGCCTCGCTCAGCGTCCGCAGTTTTTCCAGTTCGAAGCCCAGGCCCATCGCATCCTCGGCGGTTTCGGCCAGCAGCCTGAGCAACTTGGCGCCGCCACGCAGGTCGTCGAATTCTGGATTCAACTCGCGGACCCGTTCGACCTGCTGCAGATTCTCTTTCGATCGCCGCTGCGTGCGCTCAATAGTCGCTGACAGCTCCGCCTGTTTGGCGTGCAGCTTCTTGAATGCTTGGTCTTGGGCCTCCTGTTCCTGCTTCCAGTGGGCTTCCAGCCATTGGCTGACTTGGCATTCCTGAGCGGCCGCCGGATCGCGTTGCCAAAAATCCGAAGTGCCGAACAGAAAATCGATCGACACCAAATAGACCTCGGCTGCTTTCGGAATCAGCCACAACGGCACACTGTTGGTATCCGAAGCCGCTTCGATCTTCGCCAGCTTCGACGAATTGGCATATCCCAATAATTCGGCCGCCTTCTGTTGCGAATATCCGCACAACTCGCGCGCTCGAATCATCCGCTCGCCGAAGGTTCTTACTATCTCCGTTTGCCTTATCCGCTGCGAATGCTGAGCTTGCATACTATCCCGCCACCTGGCTACGAATCAGCGCACGGCGCGCTTCCTTGGCCTTCTCACTGGCTTTGTTTATGTGGTATTGCAACTGCGAGCTGGCCGGCAGTTTGTCGAAATTCGGATTCATTCCCTTAAAGGCGGTCAGCGCCTCGACAATCGCTTCGATTTCGGCCGGCAGCACGCCGACTGCCGCTGTCATCGCTTCGACTTGGTGTTCAAGCTGCATTTGCCTGACGGACCATTTAGCGAACATCTTGATTTGCTGCTGATGAATCCAGGCGCCGATTTCACGGCCAAGTTTCACCTCTTCGCAACATTCCCAATCAGTGCTAAAAGCCAGCAAATAGTCGCACGAGACATCAAAAATTAAGCTTGCCTGCCGGATGACCTTAACTGGAACGTGCCCAACATCGATGCAGTCTTCGATTCTTTTTAAGAACTCCGGTGTAATGCCCAAACGATTAGCCGCCTCCTGTTGCGTTATCTGGCACAACTTGCGGGCCTCAGTCATGCGTTCACCAAGCAACTTCAGGACAGCAACTTCTGACTTATCGATCGACATCGGCGCCGTCCGGTTAAGCCGCTGCCGCCTCTTTGGGAAGGAACTTCTCAACGGCCGTGCCGGCCAGAAGGCTGAAGTCGCAAAACGGAATCGATTTTAAAAATTCGTTGATATTGCGTTGTTCCAGCTCCAAAAGCGCCTTTTCCCGCGCCACACGAACCTCATCTTCAGCCTTTGGCGGTACGTCAAGCGGTCTAAATGATTCAACCGGAGTTCGCAACTGAATCGCCAGACGGCATCTTTCATCATATCGAAGTGACATCTCTCGAATTTCTGTGTCCTTTTTCGGAATCAGGTGTTCAAGTTTGCCAAGCCGACCAAGGCACTCACTGACGAGGCGGGGATCAACATTTTTTTCAGCCGCTTTGCCAGCGTCGATCAATTTTTGGTGATTTTGACGGGCCACTTCTAAGCCCGCGGAAAAGCCATCTAATTCAGCGCGCAGTTCATTGTCGCCGGCCAGTATTTCAAGGGTGAGTTCATCCAAGGTAGCGACCGCTTTGTCGATGACTGTTTGTGAGTAGATGGCATGATGGTATTTTTGCTTGTTGATTTGCATCTTGTTTCCTGTGTTTGAAAAAAAATCGGGATTTATTTGCAGTTTAATCCGGGTTTATCGCCGTTTATGGGGCGTTTTCCGGTTTTTAAATAAATCCTCCATATTGCCGCCGGCTGCAATATCGGTCAGCAGTTGAAGCAACCAAAGGAAATTCATCCGGGACAATTCTGAAGAAAAAGTTATGTCTCCCTGGTCGATAGCGCTGATGAAACCCTCAGCAAGCACGGAGCAGGATTTTTGCAAATAGTCTGGATCGTTGACGTCCTCAATACCGTCATCGTCAAGCGATTTGATATGCAAGAGTTCCATCAGTGTGGGCGATTTCTGCTCAGCCAGTTTCAAGAGTTTTGCCAGAAAAAAATTTGTTTCCGTCATGATGTTTTTGGGGGCCTGGTTAAATTCGATTATGTTGGAATTGCTCATTTGTAATCTCTTGGGGTTGATATTCATTTTTTGCTTTCACTTTCAGCGCGAGCCTGGCAAGTTCCGCCTGCCGCCCACACTGCCATCCATCGCGCCGGCAAGTAATTTGCCGCGCCCTCGCTTCATGACGGCCGCCAATGCTCAGCGCAGCACCAATTTCCGTCGCCGCGGACGGAATTCGACAATACGCCGGGAGCACCGCAGCGACAGCACAGCAGCAATGCCACGCGCTTGCGGATCAGTCCGCGTCGCTCATGTTCGGCAATCAATGCCTCGTGGTCGAGCGATAAGACCTTGAGACGTTCCTGCCGGGTCGCCTCGTCGGTTGCCGCTGAACGTATCGCATCGTCAAATGCAGCCCGGATGCTTTTAGGCATGTGTCCCGATTTAGGGAAATAGGCGGCCTCTGCATACTCAATTTCTTTTTTATTTTGCAGTCGTCGCTTTTTGGCCTTAATCGCCTGCAGCACGCCGGCAATGATCTCCGGCACGGTCGGCAGGAAGTTTGGTTTAGCCTGGACGCACAGTTCGTACCCGTCTGGGACACACTGTGCGTCCAAACCGCGTAGCTTGGCATATAACCGGCGCTTCAATTGCCTGATGTCATCATCCGTTTTGTAGCTGCCATTGAATTGCTGGGCGTAATCGGCTTGCATAGCACCGACAACGCACAGCACCATATTTTGCAACTCGTCAAAAATCGGTCGACCAGATTGCACGTTGTCTATTACTTGATTGTTCATCACGCTTGTCCTTTTTCAAATACCAGTCAGCTCGAAACCCCACCCAATTGCGCTCGATCGCGTAACGCACAGCATCCTGGATTGAGATGCCTGCCTTGATCGCTTCGCGGTTGAAACCGTCAAGAGCAGTCTTAGAAATTGACGCCTCTTTTACTTTACGGTGAGCGATGAAGTCGTTGGCCAATTGCCCATCAATACCGAATTGCTTTAACAGTTCCAAAACGTCGGATTTTTTTGCGCGATTACCTTTGGGTTCCTTGATAGGTTCTTTGATGGTTATATTGATAGGTTCTGGGTAGGAAAAACCGGACTGGTGGTAGTCTGGTTTTTCGGACTGGGGTAGTACGGTTTTTCCTACTGGGTAGTCCGGTTTTTCCGACTGGTCGGTTTTTACTGACGGGTCCGATTTTTCGCACTGGTGCCTGTCTGACACCCCGACCAGTTGGTATTTGTTTCCGAGACCTTGAACCCTAGTGACTTTTAATAGGCCTTGTGACTCCAATTCCTTGATGGCTGCAAAGACGGTTTCGCGGTGGAGGCAGGTATCTTTAACCAGTCGCTCAGTTGAAGGCCAGCATTCGTGGCTTTCGCCGGCACGGTCAGCCAGCGCAAGCAAGACCAGCTTACACGTGGGTTTCAAATGCTGTTTCCAAGCCCAGCGGGTAGCGTCAATGCTCATTGGCTGCCACCGAGAATCTGAGACGCCAAATTACGGTGCTCGGCCGTCAAACGGTAGATACCCGGCCGGCAGATGTGTCCGTCGCGGTCGACCACTTCGGTCAATTCGCAGGTCCATTGCCATCCGTTGCGGCGCAGTTGTGCCATCAGCTCGCCGGGATTCAGGACACCCGCAATATCTCGCATGTCCCGAGTGCTCACGCCTTCAAATTTGGCTAACGCTGTCAATGCGCGGCGCTGGCGGTTGGTCTTAATAACCGGCATCATTACGCCCCGTTGTTTTGGCGATCGACGCAGGCAAAAAACTCGGCTTCGTCGATCAAAACACGACGACCAACTTTTTTGAAGGCGGAGGAGAATCCGTTCGTTTCTTTGTTGAAAATCAAGTGACGCAACCCACCTTGCGGCGGCCAGGAATGGTGTTTGTTCCAGTCAGGAACCGGGATTAAGCGGGTTGCGGTTTGTGCGGTTTGTAATGCTTGTGTTGTCATAATTTGCCCTATTCAGTCGTGTTGATTGAATCGCCGCGAAGTGTTGTCAATCGCGGCTTGGGCAAATCTTATGAGGTGGGATTTACTGCTAAGCTTACCGGGTAAGTTTTTCTCTTAGCGGTAAACGTAGCGGTAAATTTTTCTCAGAATGGCGGGTTTGCTTTCAGGTTTGAGAGAGTTTTATCGAAGCTTGAGCGCTTCAAATTCTGTTCGTTTCCCTGTCGCGAGCACCATTCAATCAATTCGTGGGTTACTTCCTGAATGATCTCGTCTTCATCGTGGTTTTTATGCCGGTACCGGATTTCATCCCAAACTTGTTGCGCCGTCACTTTGCCCGACTTGCTAAGCAAGTGCTGATACGCCCGCCAAATCAGGCAGTGCAGCTGACTGATTCGCTCCCGATCCGTGCCGCCGATCTGGACAGTTTCAGTTAGCTTCGCCATTGACATAGCTGGCTCAGGGTCGGCATTCGACTTCCACTCAAAATCAATCCCTTTTTCAAGTTCAGTGTTACGTCGCTGTCTTTCTTCCTCCAATTCTGCCTCAATTAATTTTTCTCTTTCGGCCTGTAGTGCCAAACGTCTTCTTTTTTCTTCCTGGGCCGGCAATTCAACTCTCAAATAATGAATCAACGCGTCATTCATTGGCTTCCTCCGAAAATTTTGGCGTTCA
>Ga0207968_100835_pt1 | contig 10093 bp, 5 predicted proteins | sample LakWasMet21_HOW5_2_FD_183867 | JGI IMG/M metagenome (GOLD analysis project Ga0207968, IMG submission 183867) | Freshwater sediment methanotrophic microbial communities from Lake Washington under simulated oxygen tension - Sediment Metagenome... | ecosystem: Environmental > Aquatic > Freshwater >...
GACAGCAAATCCTGGCAGACGCCGAACAGGTTTTTCTGAAACAGACCCTGCAAACCCATCACGGCGATATCAAAGAAGTGGCGTCGGCAATGGGACTGACGACCCGAGCGGTATACGGAAAGCTGAAGAAATATCGTATGAGCGCTAGCGAGTTCAAAAAACGATGAATCACGAAAGCCATCAAGATCACTCGTGGGAACGCTCGGCAATCGTTCATGAAAGAAAACTTGTTAATATATCCCCTCAATAATTCCAAGCCTTGCAAAAAAAATATTTACAAAATTACTTTAATTTGTTTAAACTAAAATTGTAAAGTACGAGAACATTAAAGCCATTTTGTTAATAAAATGAACTGGCTTCCTATCATTTAGGTTTTGAAGTGGGGCTATTGCGCATGACTTCTGACTCAGACATCTCCGAAACTAAAATCATCTTAGGGCGAAAAATTAAGGGGCTTTCTTACACGACCCTTGCTGAGATCGAGAATTGGCCAACCCCAGATGAGGGGGCATTTTCTGATAACGATCGCTCGCTTTATCTGAAACGAAAAAACGCTGTGAAAATGTATTTTAGCGGCTGTTCCGACGAATCGTTACGCGAGAGCTGCGGTTTTTGTCTAGTTCATGTCTATAGAATGATAACCGAACGATGCCTGCAGACACATCCTGATGGACTCATTTATGGTTGGCGGGGGTTAATACCAAAACTACGAATTAAGCCCTATACCCGCAATAAAAAGGTAGATATTGACGAATTTGGGAATGGTGCTGCCGGGGCAATGCAATTGGTGCTGGATCTTCATCCTGATCTACGTAAGAGTTTTGAAAAACGTATCCTTTCAAGCGACTCATCTACAAAGTTAGTTAGTACCAAGCGCCCACGCCAATCGAATTGGAAATGGTTCCTGAATGAACTTCGCAAACTTGGCTACGAACACCGCAATCAATGGCCCTTTAACACACAAAACAGGGGATATGTAACCGTTGGTAATTATATAAATAATGTTTTAGCGGCCAATCCAGAGCAAGCTGCACGGGTGTTAGGAGGGCCTGACACTGTAAAAAAGCTTATTACTGGGGATGGCGTTGACCGCCCGGTCTTTAACATTTTTCAACGGGTAGAAATGGACGCGCATAAAATCGATGGAAGGTTTTGCGTGATGATACCTGATATGGACGGTGGCTATATTCCAAAAATAATCCATCGGATATGGGTCATTGTTATATTGGAGATATGTTCTCGCGCGGTATTAGGCTATTACCTAAGCATGGGTAAAGAAGTTTCTAAAGATGATGTATTAAGAACAATAAAAATGGCACTTACTCGATGGCAACCTAGAACGCTTTCATTTAGCGATCATGCTTATCAGGACGGCGCAGCGTTGCCTTCTGGTATTTCAGATCAATATGTCGGCATTTGTTGGGATGAAACAAGTGTCGATGGGGCACTTGCTGAAACTTGTATTCACGTTGAAACTATTCTAAAAGATGTTGTTGGCTCAAAATTATTGTCTCCAAAATCAGGCTTTTCAAGCCGTCGCAGCAAAGATGATCGGCCATTTATTGAATCATTCTTTCGCAATTTAGCGTCAGAAGGGTTTCAGAGATTATCAAATAGTACGGGTGCTAAACCTAGCGAAAAAAATGGCAGAGATCCTGATAAGATTGCCTTTGCCAGCCAATTCCAGTTGGAGCATGCAGAAGAACTACTTGATGTGATAATAGCAAATTACAACGCTACACCACATACTGGACTTGGGCACAGGACCCCGCTTGAATATATGCGATTCATTAGCTCAAGAGCGGACGTGTCGCTCCGGCGTGCAGATGCAAATTCTGTTCAAGGTATACTAACGCACAGAAAAAAATGCCGTGTTAATGGAAGCCTTAAGGATGGACGAAAACCCTATGTTAATTTCGAAGGAGCAAGATATACCAATGAAATACTGCAGCAGCGATTTGATTTGGTCAATAGTTACATATGGGTAATCAATCATCTAGAAGACGATGCAAGAGTGGCACAGGCTTCAACTCTTGATGGGCAGATACTTGGAATACTAAGAGCTAGTCCGCCGTGGCACAAATTACCGCACAGTATAAAAGTACGTAGTGCAATTAATGCTGCTCTACGGAGAGGGAAATTTTTGATTTCGTCAGATGTTGACGCTGTTGAAGCCTTTCTAGAATATTCTGAGTCACAACCCAATGGCAAATTGCCGATCCATCCTACTTATCTTGAAATACGTCGTATATTAGCGCAACAGGCAAATCAAAATATTGGTCAAACTGTTTTAGAAACAGCATTATCCTTAGCCTCAAAAAATACACCAACCGCTCCCCCAGAAAAATCCCCCTCCAGCTCTACCGGTACTAGTAATCTTCCACCTAGGCGTATGGCCGAATCAGATTGAGGTTTTCTATGGAAAATAAAATTGATCATCGTCATCCTATTTTACGCCAACGTTATGCAATATTCACCCCACCAATGGACACAATGATCCATACGATTGGGGATTGGATTGATCAAGGAGTAAGTGGTGGTCACATTTATGGGCCATCGAGGTTTGGTAAATCGAGAACTATTCAGTTTTTTTTAAAAAAATATTTAGATAATCGATTTAAACGTACACTCCCCTTAGTTGTGTGGGTTAGGCGTGAAACTTCAATGAGCGAAGGGGAGTTCTGGAATGAATTATTAGGCGCTACAAAATACAAATTCCAAGATCCTCTAAAACAGAAATCAAAAATTGTCGCTAAATTTTTATTTGAACAGCAATTACTTACGTTGGCTAGATTGGCTCGCGGAAACTATGTTCTACTACTGATTGACGAAGCTCATGACATGACATTAAAGGAATGGAAGTGGCTGCTTGGACTTCAAAACGCGTTAGATTTCCAGGGAATACGGTTTTGTGTATTTTCGATCGGCTCATACGGACTTCAATATCAACCTGATTACCTTGCCAGAACCGGTAATCCGCATATTGCAGCTCGTTTTTACGCCTGTGATACGCGATTTTATGGAATTCGCTCAAGCAGCGAATTAAGCTTTGTTTTAACTGGATACGATCTTGATTCAGAGTGGCCAAAGAACAGTGGAATTAGTTACCTCCAATATTTTGCACCAGATGCCTTTGCAGATGGGCGTCGTTTGAGCGAATGCGCAGAAGCGATTTGGACAGCATTTGAACAATTACTCCCACCTAGCATAAAGACAAAGCCAAAAATATCAGTTGAAATTCCAATGCTACACATCTCATATGCGATCGAACTAGCGCTTCGAAGGCTTGGAAATAGTGAAGATTGGCAGTCGGTTACTGAATATAAAAGCTGGCTTAATATGATTTCCAAATCAGGGTTTACCGATCACATGCGAAAAATTTCTTAATGATGTACATACTTTAAATAAAAAAGAATCTAAACGCATGGATAAAAAAAGATACCAGTGCGCTTCCCAATTAAACATAAATTGGGGGAGGGGGCGTTTAAACAGACATGAGTCTTTCTTTGGATTTGCAGCGAAATTTTGTCGGCTTAATTGTCTAAAGCCAAAACAATTTAGAGAGTTTTGGAAGTCGTTGTTTGTTAACCATGAAAATAGACTTAATTACATGGCCCGTATGCTGGACGAGCCCCTCCCGGTTGTAAAAACTGTTTTTTGCGATCGATTTATCGATTGGTCAAGACTCACATACGAATTAAATAATTTTAACATTAATTTCGATAAAATTACATTTTGCCCAGAATGTATAGCTGAAGGTTATCATGGAAATTTTCACGAAAGCACCTGGCTAAAAAAATGCCCAATACATCGAATTGATCTTGCTAGTGAAGATATTTCTTATTCGGTAATCTTTAAGTTGGATCGATATATTGTAAAATTGTTATCTTTACTGGATTTAAAGTGCCCCGGCTGGGAAACTTTAGACGGAAAGTATTCTTCTCGTGACAGCATAAGTCAGAACATTCGTTTTATGAGATTCCTAGATTGGCGAAGAGCAACTGAAAGCAATATAAAAAATCACCATACTTTTTTAGCAGCATTTGGCTGTAATACAGCTTTACCTTATTTTCCCTTTTGTCAGTTTGTTAGTGATCATGATCAGCTCATGATAATGATTAAGTTAGGTTTAGCACATCCCATGGAAGATGACTTATGCGAGCTATTTGTTGATAGTGTTCTGAATACTAATGTGGAAATCATCTGTTTTTTTAGGGACAACACAAATATTTTAAAAAAAATATCAGGATTATTTAATTATGGCGATTTATTTGATTTGTTTATATTCGTTAATTCGCTAAGATGCGAGCCAATATTGGTAACGCAACTAGTTAAAAACGAAATTGATAAAGTAAAGCTCACTCATGAGAAATGCAATTGCTGTTGGGGGATTTTTACTCATGGTGGTTTGGTGAAATGCTTGCCAGGAGAACTTAAATATTATTCTAATTGTTTATGCCCTTACGAGTATGCAGCAAAAGAGCTAAATGATAAATGGCTGAAATTATCTCAAGACGATAGCATTTTTACTGCTGAAAATTGGATTCGCTATGGTTTGCTTGCACATAGAGCCAATGATATTGGCATGACATCAGTTGTAGGTTACACCACGAAAGAACGCAAGCCTATTCTAGTGTTTAATTGGCCTGATCAAATAAATGATGCGCTAAATGTTATATTGGAAAAAATAGTAATTGCTAATATAGAAGAGCTTAGAAATTGGTTGTCATCTATAGATACGGGAAATGCACCAAACCTCCGTGAACGGTTTGGCCCAAATATCTATCTAGTCCAAAATCAAGACTTAGACCTACAATTAATCAGCTGGCCGCCAAGAAAAACAAATAGAGGTTCCCATTTGTCAGATCGTTTATCAAAAATTTGATGAAACAACATCCGGTGAACAGTTGGGCCGGAAGGTGCTTATGAATTACAAAGAGTAAACGGTTATGAAGTGATTACCAATCTGGGAAGTCGCAGCATTGTTTCTTTAAAACCGATATCTTAGAGGTGGTACAGAAAAATTGAACAGCCGGTTAAGTGGAACACCTGCGACTTTTGAATGTCCAGAAGGACGATAAAACGGAGCAGAAGATGTCAATCAAAACGAGAAGAAAACATTTACCGGCTTTCAAAGCCAAGGTTGCCATGGCTGCGCTGGCGGGTGATAAAACCCTGGCGCAACTCACGCAGGAGTTCGAAGTTCACCCGAACCAGATTACCGAGTGGTAAGCGACAACTGACGGAACGGGCGGCCGAACCCACAGAATCGGCGTCGCCCGCCGTCGATCTGCAGGCGTTACATGCCAAGATCGGCCAGTTAAAGCATGATGGCTTCAAGAAGAAACGTTTTAGCCGCACTGTTGCGAAAGGCGGATCGGTCATTTAATCCCAAAATTTACAAAAATGACAGACGGGATGAATTCCGGAAAACGTATCTCAAAAACGGCCATTTTTGAGAGATAGCAACGGGAAAAAATCGGCCCAAAACTGCCTTTTAAGGCTTTGTTTAAACGACAAGAAAGGGGGCGTTAGCGAACATCCAGTTGATTCGTGCTAGCCTATTAGACATGGCCGGACCAACTAAAAAAATGATGCCGAAAACATCTGGTAGAAAGAAGCAAACTCCCGCGACTCTGCGGTCGCTGAGCGGTGCGGGATTTGAGTTTGAGGATCTGATTAGCGCTTGGCTTCAGGTGAAGATGCTAATAGGTGAACCGATTCCCGAAATCGGTGGTACCAGTACCCAACTTCAAGCGCAGGTTTCATCACTTGGTTGGCACATCGACGACCTTTTGTTAACGACACAGAGTAACGCAGGATCAATTAGGAGACTGGCTATCTCAGCGAAGGGTAATTTGCAAGCCACCGCTTCAGGCCTACCAGCAGACTTCGTGAAGCGTGCGTGGGAACAGTGGCATGATCCGCAGAGCCCCATGAACCGATCGAGCGACAGCCTAGCGCTGGTGACACGCGGGACCGATTATCGTGTTTTCTACCCGAACTGGAGGGAAGTGAAGAACGCATGCACCGGCACCGACGTCGCGCTCACCATAAGCCGTATCCGGAGTAACCCAAAGCAATCAAAAGTTTTCAGCAGCGTTCAGATGCCGGACCAGAGCGGCCTCGCGGCATCCGACGAAGAAACAATTGAACTCATTCGGCGACTACATGTGTTGCCTGTAGATTTGCAGTTTGCATATTCCGAGACGAAGAACCAGTCGATTGCACAATGTCGACAGCTTTTGGAGAGCAAGGACGCAATGGAAGCGGAAAATCTCTGGCAAAGGCTCATCAATGTTGCGACGGAAGTGCGCGTTAGCCGCGGTACTATTACACTCCAATATCTATGGTCATTGCTTCGCGAGGAGTTTGACCTTCGCCACCATCCTGACTACGCGCGCGATTGGGAGACGATTTCCAACATTACATCCGACTACAAGGCGCGGATAGAGACGGAGCTACTATCAGGCTACAGCGTTCCGCGGATGGAAGAGAAATTGAAGTTCGAAAATACGATTTCCGCGAATGCGATTACAGTGGTATTTGGAGAGTCGGGATCCGGAAAATCGGCGCTTGTCAAGAACGTGCTCGACTCGCAGTTCGAGGAATGGACGCAGGTTTGGTTTGGTCCGGAGGAACTAAAAATGGCGCTCAGTGCAGCGCGTCGTGGCACGCTTCCCCTCAGGCATGAATTGGCACGTGTTCTCAACGCGACGGTTAATCCGAAAAATATTCTCGTTGTGGACTCCGCAGAACGAATCGACCCAGCAGAGTTCGGCATCATTCGGCAACTCCTCCAAATCATCCTTGCTTCCACTGGACAGGTCGATGATTGCGCATGGCGTATTGTCATTATCACCCAGACTCAGAGCTGGGTTGAAAATGCCGAGGTCATGCTTGGGGGGCGTCAGGCCGCGCCGGTTGAGTTGGAGCTTCTCAAAAACTCAGATGTCAAATTAGCGCTACTAGTGTCACCCTCCCTTGGCTGGCTGACGGGTCATGACGATACCGTCTCAACGCTTACAAACCTGAAGACCTTGGCCTGGGTAATCAAGGCAAGTACAGCGTTTGGCTCTAATGTGAATGGCCTGGTATCTCATAATGCTATTGCCGATCGCTTGTGGAACTACTGGACGGGAAATCAACCCAGCCTTATGAGGCTTATGATGAGTCTCGCGAAGCGAGAAGCATCCTTCGAAAGAAGCTTCGCGCTCACTGATCTGGATGCGGCCGACGTTGTGATATTGGAGCCGTGGCCAGACAAATTACCTCTCCACCTGAACCAGTGTACCAACCGCATTGAGTTCGAGCACGACCTTGCGGCCGATTGGGCTCGCTTCCAGTTCCTCAAACAGATTTGGACTGACACTACTCAATGGTCAGCGCTTGCAGAAAATCCCCTCTGGACCAATGGGCTTCGGATGCTGGGCCAGTTTCTATTGCGGAAGCCTGCGGGGAGCGGAACGGCTTGGGATATTGCGTTTCAGGCTACTCAAGAAATCGAACTGTACTTGGCGGGAGATATCCTTCTCGATGCGCTTTGTCTCGACCCTGAGGCCGAGCGGTTCCTGACCGAGCGTGTCAACTTGCTTCTGGCCAATGATGCGAAGCACTTAACGAGGCTGCTCATCCGGTTCCACCACATCGGCACCGTGCCAGCTGGCGGCGTAATGGGCACGGCGGCGTCGCTCGGCTTGTACCTGGAGACGCAGTATCGCTCGATCATCATCGGGCGCTGGCCTCCGGTCCTTCGATTCCTCATCTCGCAGCGAGAGAAGCTGAGTAATCTGGCGTCATCCGCCGTCGCCAAGGTCATCCAGACTTGGCTTACCGGGATGCCCCGCGAGCTCGGGAATGGAACGCCGGTGCCGTTTCGTCGCGAGCTGGCCGATATAGCCTTGGCCATGGCGCGTACGGTCCAGGTAAAAAAAGGGCATAGAGACATGTTTCTGACCTATGAGTCACTGCTCTATACGGCTCCGCTCGCTGGAGCTGCAGATTTGCCTGACGAGGTCGGGGCCTGGGCACTTGAACTTGCTGGCCGGAAGAAGGTGGCCAGCGAAGTCAGCACGAGGATTGCCCAAGCTCTTCATCAACAAGCGGAGCAACATGAAGCGCGTCTGCGAACCGACCCTGCATACAAAGCCAGGCATGAGGGAAAGCGCCAGATTCCATTTTCGCTTAGTTCGTTCCGAGAACATTTGATTCCATGGCCCTTAGGTGCGCAATGGCAGGTGGACATAGACTTCCGGGAAACCTGCTTCAAGAAGAACGGTCTTCAGCCATTGATGTACACTTGTCCAGATGTCGCGGCTGAGGTGCTGCTTGCCCTCATAATCGAAGACCAACCAGAGCGAGAGCACGGTTCAAGCCGATATAAGATCGAGTTAGGACTTGAATGGGCACGGGATGGCTACCCGACAGCCTTCTGGAAGAGCCCGTTCTTCACATTCCTTCAGATTGCGACGGATGTAGCGCTCAAGGCACTCATCGCGCTTGTCAATTTCTGCACCGAGCGGTGGAGTACGGAAGTGATGGGCGAGCGCGAGGGACCTGTTCCTGGGCTAAAGATCCAGCTTGCAGAAGGTGGAGAGAGAACCTTTGCCGGTGGGTGGCAGGTTTTCGATTGGACCCAGACCAATTCGCACCACAACGGCAATCTTTTTTGCGCACTCGACGCGCTCGAGCGATGGCTTACGCTTCAACTCGATGCCGGCATCGATGTCACGCCGTATGTCGAGCAGATACTCCGAAATGGTGAATCGTCAGCTCTTGTTGGCCTGCTGGTCAATGTGGGAAAGTTCCGTCCGTCTCTTTTCTCGGGTGCGCTTGCACCGTTATTGACGGACCCACACGTGTTCTTTTGGGACAGTTATCGTGTAGAAAATATCGGTGCGAAGTTCGACAACTGGAGCTGGGCTCGGGCTGGCGAAGAGATATCCAATCTCGCTCGTGATTGGACGCTGGCGCCCCACCGACAGAAGTCTCTGCAAGACGTCGTTGTTGAACTCCTAAAAACCAATACCACCGTTTCAGATCGACTCCTCACGCTGATTTCGAGTTGGGCTCTTCCTGAAGATCCAGAGGCTGCCTGGGAGTTCAGGCTACTTTTTGCGGCGCTCAACCGCCACAACTACAGACCTATCACCCACCCCGAAACGGGCGAGGAAGTTCTGGCTTTTGCTTGTCCAGCCGATCTGAGCCTTGATGTCCAATCGTGGCAGGGCGAGAATGCAAAGCCTATGCAATACCTGCTGCTGCCAAGACGCTGCGAACAGCTACTCCAGGCGCAGCAAATTGTGAGAGATAATGACGCGGCCTACTTGTTCAATTTGCTGAAAGAGTGTGAGGCCGACTTGGTAGTAGATGAAAACGAAAAGGCCAAATGCATGCTCGCACTTGCGGCGACACTGATTGTATTAGCAGATAACTGGCTGGAGAAGACGGCGGGCGCGAAGGAGGACACCCAGTCAATTGTCCGAACAGCCGTTGACGAAATTGCCTCCACTGCCGAAGAATTCCGCAGCATCCGGGTCGGGCATGCCCGCGACGATCTGAAGTTCGCGGCCTACGCAGCCATGCATCTTTGGTTGAAAAATGACGAACTGGCTCTCGAGTGGGAGGCGTCGGTGCTTCGGCTGCTCACGAGCGGAGACTCCGCGACTGCTGGCACGATCGTTAGTATCGCCTATGCTTATCGCCAGCAGCTTGGCTCCGCATGGTGGCGGCTCTTACAAGCGGGTGTGTTGTGGTCGGGACTGGTCCTTTTGTTGCCCCATCACGGAGAGATTGACGGCATGAAACGGACGTGGGGTATCTGGCTATCAAGGCTGAGGCGCTTTCCCTTGCGGGGCAAAAATGCAACGGCCAATGACCTAAAGCCAGCGCGTGTCGCCGCCGCCTCAGAACGGCTGGACTTTTACCGGCGCATGCGAGCCTTCATATCCGGCGATAAACTGTGGTTGAAATGGTTTAATTAAACCGGACACTTCTAAAGACAGATTTATAATGTCAACAGAGGTGAATATGAGCAATCAAAATAAACGTAAACGACCCAAATACACGCTTGAATTTAAACAAGACGCGGCAA
>Ga0207968_100840_pt1 | contig 10035 bp, 10 predicted proteins | sample LakWasMet21_HOW5_2_FD_183867 | JGI IMG/M metagenome (GOLD analysis project Ga0207968, IMG submission 183867) | Freshwater sediment methanotrophic microbial communities from Lake Washington under simulated oxygen tension - Sediment Metagenome... | ecosystem: Environmental > Aquatic > Freshwater >...
ATTCCTTCGGTCTACCTGAGCGCGCTGGACCCTCTGCCCGAGCACGGCAGCGGCTGGCGCAAGCTGTGGAAGGGCGTCGGCCTGATCATGCTGGCTTACGGCCTGTTATTGCTGATCGGCGTCAGCGCCGGCGGCGCCAATCCTTTGAAACCCTTGCAGGGCATCTTGATCGGCGGCGCGAGCGCCGCCGCGCCCAAACCGGAAGGCCTCGCCTTTCGCCGGGTCGCTAACCTGAAGGAACTCGAACAACGGCTTCAGGAAGCGAGCGCCGAGGGTCGCACCGTGATGTTCGATTTTTATGCGGACTGGTGCATCTCCTGCAAGGAAATGGAAGCCTATACCTTTACCGATCCGGCCGTGAAGAAGCAGCTGAGCGAGTTCGTGCTGTTGCAGGCCGATGTGACGCAAAATTCGGCGGAAGATCAGGCCCTGCTCGCCAAGTTCCAGCTGATCGGCCCGCCGGCGATCCTGTTTTTCGGCCCCGATCGCCAGGAGCGCGCCGCGCAGCGGGTGATCGGCTATCAGGACAGCGGCGTCTTCATCGCAACATTACAACGGGTCAAGCCATGAAAAACGCGGCCATCGTCATTTTGATCGGACTCGTCGGGCTGGTTGGCGGTCTTGCGCTGCGCTACAGCATGTATCCGGCCCCGACAGCCGAGGCCGCGCCCCTGCCTGACTTCACCTTGCCCGATGTCTCCGGCCAGACCCGTGCGATCGGCGAATGGAAAGGCAAGGTTCTCGTGATCAATTTCTGGGCGACCTGGTGTCCTTCCTGCCGCGAGGAAATGCCCGATCTGGTCGCCTTGCAGCAGCGCTATGCGGGGCAGGGCGTGCAGGTGCTCGGCATCGCGCTCGAGGACAAGGAGCCGGTCGAAGACTATCTTAAATCGACCCGGATCAATTATCCGACTTTGATCGCCGGCGATCAGGGCATGGCGCTGGCCGCGCAAATGGGCAACCTGGCCGAGGCGGTTCCGTTTACGGTCGTGGTCGATCGCAAGGGCATGATCCGGCACCGTCAACTCGGCAAATTTTCGCAGCCGGCGCTGGCAAACAAGATCGATCAGGCCTTGCGGTAAGTGCGGCATCGGTAACTATTTTTTGCGGAATAGCGGCAAAACGCCAGCGTATTGACGCTATCTTCCCGGAAAATTAATATATTTAGGATACACTCTGCAAATTGTCTGGGAATTATGGGATAATTTCTGCCGTTTTTCACTTGCAGGTTGCAGTCATGGCGACGATTACCGTTTTGAACGGGCCAAATCTGAATTTATTGGGAATCCGCGAGCCCGGCCATTACGGTAACAAAACGCTGGACGACATCAAGGAGACCTTGACCGGCATGGCCGAAGGCTTCAAGTATCGACTGGTGTTTCATCAAACCAACGCCGAACATGAAATCGTCGGGCAGGTGCATCAGGCTTATCATGACCGGGTCGATTTTATCATCATCAATCCGGCCGCCTTCACGCATACCAGCGTCGCCCTGCGCGACGCCCTGCTCGCGACCCGAATTCCGTTCATCGAGGTGCATCTTTCGAACGTGCACGCGCGTGAACCGTTTAGAAAACACTCCTATTTTTCGGACATCGCGAAGGGCGTGATTTCCGGATTGGGGGCTACAGGATACGAACTGGCCTTATTGGCCGCACATCAGATATTAGCCGAGAGACATTAATCATGGATATTAGAAAAATAAAAAAACTGATTGAGATTATCGAAGAATCGGGCATCGCCGAGATTGAAATCAAGGAGGGCGAGGAGTTCGTTCGCATCAGCCGCTATTCCGCAGCGCCCGCGCCGGTCGCCTATGCGCCGCAGCCGGTGGCGCCGATTGCGGCCGCGGCCGCTCCCGCCGCGCCTGCCGGCGAAGAAGTGATCACCGGGCATGTCGTCAAGTCGCCGATGGTCGGCACCTTCTACCGCTCCGCGTCGCCGGGCGCGAAGTCGTTCACCGATGTCGGCCAGAAGGTGCAGGTGGGCGACACCCTCTGCATCATCGAGGCGATGAAGATCCTGAATCAGATCGAGGCGGACAAGAGCGGCACGATCACCAAGATCCTGGTCGAGAACGCCGAGCCTGTCGAATACGGTCAGCCGCTGTTTGTGATCGAATAACGGAGCACTTTATGTTCGACAAAATTGTGATCGCCAATCGTGGCGAAATCGCGCTCCGGATATTGCGCGCCTGCCGGGAACTCGGCGTGAAGGTCGTCGCGGTGCATTCGGAAGCGGACCGCAATCTGAAGCATGTGCGCCTGGCGGACGAGTCGGTCTGCATCGGCCCGGCGCCGTCGGTCGACAGCTATCTGAACATTCCCGCGATCATCAGCGCGGCCGAGGTCACCGACGCCGAAGCGATCCATCCGGGCTACGGCTTCCTGGCCGAAAACGCCGATTTTTCGGAAAAGGTCAAACAAAGCGGCTTCGTGTTCATCGGTCCGAACGCGGATACGATCCGCTTGATGGGCGACAAGATCTCGGCGAAGAAAGCGATGATCGCGGCCGGCATTCCCTGCGTGCCGGGCAACGGCGATCCGCTCTCGGACAATCCGGAGAAGAACCTGAAGCTCGCGCGCGAGATCGGCTATCCGGTCATCATCAAGGCGGCCGGCGGCGGCGGCGGACGCGGCATGCGCACGGTCCATACCGAAGCGGCGCTGCTGAACGCGATCAATATGACCAAGGCCGAAGCGGCCAGCGCCTTCGGCAACGCGACGGTCTATATGGAAAAATTCCTCGAAGACCCGCGCCATATCGAATTCCAGGTGTTCGCCGACTCTCACGGCAACGCGATCCATCTGGGCGAGCGCGACTGTTCGATGCAGCGCCGCCACCAGAAAGTCGTCGAGGAAGCGCCCGCCCCCGGCATCACCGAGGCGCAGCGTAAACTGATCGGCGAGCGCTGCGCGAAGGCCTGCATCGACATCGGTTATCTGGGCGCCGGCACCTTCGAATTCCTCTATGAAAAAGGCGAGTTTTATTTCATCGAGATGAACACCCGGGTGCAGGTCGAGCATCCGGTCACCGAAATGGTGACCGGTTTCGACATCGTGAAGGAACAACTGCGCGTCGCGGCCGGCGAGCCGTTGTCGATCCGGCAGGATCAGGTCAAGATGACCGGCCATGCGATCGAGTGCCGTCTGAATGCCGAAGACCCGAGGACTTTCATGCCGTGTCCCGGCACGATCGACCAGTTCCACATGCCCGGCGGTCCCGGCATCCGCTGCGAGACGCACATCTATAACGGTTACAAGGTGCCGCCGTATTACGATTCGATGATCGGCAAGCTGATCGCGCACGGCGAAGACCGGCAGAGCGCGATCGCGCGGATGAATACCGCGCTCAGCGAGATCATCATCGAAGGCATCAAGACCAATATTCCGCTGCAGCAGGACATCATGAGCGACAGCGCGTTCGCGGCGGGCGGGCAGAATATCCATTATCTGGAAAAGAAGCTCGGGCTTTATTAATCTGATAGTGCTCCCACTCTCGTCGTCAATGCCGCTACGTTAAGAGCAGCTTCGTGCCTTCTCCCTCCGGGTGAAGGCCGGGATGACGACTGCAAGGATGCAGGAGTTAGAGCAATGCGGGAGCTATTGCCGAGGGGATCAAAATAAAGTATTTTTCCTTATTTTGCACCTCCTCACCCCAACCCTCTCCAGCAGGAGAGGGAGCTTTACCGCTTCCCATTCGAATGAATGGAACGTTCAATTTTCAACACGACTCTCCGCATGGCCTGGCAACAAATTACCGTGATTACCGATGAAAAGACCGCCCCCGACGTCGCCGACCTGTTCAGCGATCTCGGCGCGGTGTCGGTGACCTATATGGATGCCGAAGACGAACCGGTGTACGAACCCGCGATCGGCGAAACCAAGATCTGGAGCAACACCGAAGTGATCGCGCTGTACGAGCTGGATGCGGATATCGACGGCGTGACTTCGCGTGTGCGCCAGGCATTCGACGCGGCCCTGCTGCGCGACTGGCGGCAGGAACGGATCGAGGATCAGGCCTGGGAACGCGCCTGGATGGAATATTATCAGCCGATGAAATTCGGCGACAAACTCTGGGTCTGCCCGACCGGCCAGGAACAACACGAGCGAGGCACGGTCTGCATGCTGCTCGATCCGGGCCTCGCCTTCGGTACCGGCACGCATCCGACCACCGCGCTCTGCCTCGAATGGCTGGCGGAGCACGACCTCGCCGGCAAGACCGTGATCGATTACGGCTGCGGCTCCGGCATTCTCGCGGTCGCCGCGGTGCTGCTCGGCGCCAAGGTCGCGCATGCAGTCGATATCGATCCGCAGGCATTGACCGCGACTTTGTCGAACGCCGAAAAGAATGCGGTGCAGGACAAGATCAAGGTCTATCTGCCGGAGCAATTGCCGACGATGCAGGCGGACATCGTGCTGGCCAATATATTGGCGAAGCCTTTGTGCGAACTCAGTACGCGCATTTCCGAGCTGGTCGCTTCGGGCGGCGCGCTGGTGCTGTCCGGCATTCTGGCCGAACAGACCGAGCAGGTCGCGGACGCCTACCGCGCGTTGATCGAATTGAACGTGCCGACGCGGCAGGACGACTGGATTCGCCTGGACGGCCTGAAGCGCTAACCACGATGTTTACGCGCTGCCCCGAATGCCTGACCACGCAAAGGATTACGCCGGTGGCGCTACGCAGCGGCCGGGGCATGGTGCGCTGCAACCGCTGCGCCGCGACGTTCGATGCGCTGGCGACCTTGGCCGAGACCGAAATGCTGGCGGCCGCTGATGCAGCGCCGTCGCCGGAACCGTGGATCGAAAACCACGACCGCTGGCAGAAGGTCTGGCTGATCGGGCTGCCGCTGGGCGTGGTGCTGTTGCTTGTGCAAGGGTTTTATTTTGAAGGCGGACGCGCGCTGCAGAACCCGAAGTTTCGCTTGGCGCTCGAAAAACTTTGCGGCGTGTTGCACTGCGGCCTGCCGGACTACCGGAATCTGGCCGAATTGAGCGTCTTGCACAATTCGTTCAGTCCCTTGCCGAACGGGCATTATGCGTTCAAGCTGGTGGTGAGCAACGACGCCGAATTTTCGATGCGCTATCCGGTAATCGGCCTGACCTTGCTGTCTTACGAGGGCCAGCCGTTCGCGCAGCGGCTGTTTCAGCCGCGCGAGTATCTTGCCGGGCAGCAAAATGCGTATCTGGCCGCGAACAGCGCGGCCGAAATCAGCCTTGAAATCGCCGCACCGAAAACGAAGGTCGGCGGTTTTCATTTCGATCTCAGCTATTAAACGATGGACATTCCCGAGCTTTTTTTAAAGAAAAATGAAGACAAGCGCCTCAGACTCGGACACTTGTGGGTCTTCAGCAATGAAGTCGACAGCAAGCGTTCGCCGCTGAGCCTGTTTGCGCCCGGCGCTCTGGCGCGAGTCGTCGCGCATGACGGCAAACCGCTCGGCACCGCCTATGTGAATCCGAATGCGCTGATTTGCGCGCGTCTGTTGTCGCGCAAGCCGAACCTGAAATGCGGCGCGAATTTCTTCAAGGAGCGGATCGAGACCGCGTTGGCGCTGCGCGAAACGGTGTTCGACAAACCCTATTACCGGCTCGTGTTCGGCGAAAGCGACGGCCTGCCGGGGCTCGTGATCGACCGTTTCGGCCAGGTGCTGTCGGTGCAGATCACCACCGCCGGCATCGAGCAGCGCAAGGACATGCTGCTGGCCGCGCTGGTCGACGTGTTCGATCCTACCGCGATCGTGCTAAAGAACGACAACAGCCAGCGCCAGCTCGAAGGGCTGGATAGGGAATCGGCGGTCGCTTATGGCGATTTGCCGGCGTCCTTGATCATCGAGGAAAACGGTGCAAAATTCAGGATCGACATCCTAAAGGGTCAAAAGACCGGCTGGTTCTATGATCACCGGATGAGCCGGGCCGAATTGGCCCGTATCGCGAAGGGCAGGCGTGTCTTGGATTTGTTTTCGTACACCGGCGCCTGGGCGATTCCCGCCGCGCTCGCCGGCGCGCTCGAGGTCACCTGTGTGGACGGTTCCGAGGCGGCGCTTGGCTTGGCGCGCGAAAATGCGGCCTTAAACGGTGTCGAGGACCGGGTGCGGTTCGCGCACAGCGACGTGTTCGATTTTTTGAAAGAGGCGCGCCAGGAACGCCGGCTCTATGATATGATCGTGCTCGATCCGCCGGCGCTGATCAAGCGCAAGAAGGATTACCAACAGGGCTACGAGGCGTATCGCCGTCTCAATCATCTGGCGTTACAGGTGCTCGCGAAAAACGGCGTGTTGATCTCCGCCTCCTGTTCGTTCCATTTGAGCCGCGATGATCTGCATGAAATCCTGCGCTCCTCCGGCCGCCATATCGACCGGCATTTGGCCTTTATCGCCCAGGGAGGGCAGGGGCCGGATCATCCGATCGATCCCGCGATCCCGGAGACCCAGTATTTGAAAACCTTTTTCTGTTCGGTTTCGTCCGCCTTATAAAGTCATTGAGGCATCTGGATGACCAAGGTAGAATACCGGGAATCTTGCGTTCTATGCGGCCAGCCTGTCGAAATCACGGGCTTTACGTTGAATACGCCCGACGGAATGTTAAAGTTTTGCTGCGCCGGCTGCCTGAGCATTTATCAACTGCTTAACGATAAGAATCTGTTATCGGCAAGCACATCACCACAAAAAAAAGAGGATAAAGACTAAATGAAAGCCTGCGAATCATGTTCCGGCCGCGCCGAAATCGGCAAATATCATAAACAGGTTCCGGTTTGGCGCCGGGCGATCGGTCTGGTATTCGTGTATCTGCCGATCATTACCTTGCCGTTCGTGTTTATCAGCGCTTATCTGACTTATTATCATCTGATTTTGATCGGCGGCCGCAATATCAAGCGATTTTCGGATTTTTTGCCGGATCGCGCCAGCCACCGTTACGATTTGAAAACCCAGATCACGATGGACGGTTCGTTCAAGGCCAGCCTTTCGCAGTCGAAGCTGTACTGGATCCTGAACTGCACCTGGTATTGCCCGGTCAGCGTCGCGGTATTCGAATGGCATGCCTACCTGGTCAAGATCGTCGAGAACTGGTGGTGCCCGTTCGCGCACGAAAAGAAGGAAGGTTACAGCAACGGCAAGATCGATCAGTCTTTCTGGCATATTTATCCTGAGGACCGCGTCAAATTGAATCCGGGAGACCTGAACAATCCGATCTGGAACGAAGAGGCCGAAGCGGCCAAAAACAGCACCGGTTCCGCCGGCTGATCGAGTTGAATTCCGGCGCGTCGGCCGGAGAATAGCATGGGAACGGCGCCTTCGCCGCCGTTCCCCCGGACTCGGACGGCCAGCAAAGATCCTGGCTCACGAGCATAAGCCTGCATTGGCAGGACGCCGGTTCCCGGCATGATTTTCCCGACCGCGCCGCGGGTTTTACTTTCTGTTTTTTTATCCATGTGGAACCCGATGCGGATAGGTCCTTACCCACTCGCGAATAATGTGCTGTTGGCGCCGATGGCCGGCATTACCGACCGTCCGTTCCGCGAAATTTGTAAACGCTTCGGCGCGGGGCTCACCGTGTCGGAAATGACCGCCTCGAATCCGGCCTTGCGCCTGCATGCAAGAACGCTGCTGAAAGCGGACGGCGAAGGCGAGAGCGGCCTGCGCTCGGTGCAGATCGTCGGCACCGACCCGGTGCAGATGGCGGAGGCCGCCCGCTTCAATGTCGAACGCGGCGCCCATCTCATCGACATCAACATGGGCTGTCCCGCCAAGAAGGTCTGCTCGGTCGCGGCGGGTTCCGCGTTGCTGAAAGACGAGGCGCTGGTCGGCAGGATTCTCGACGCGGTGATCGCTGCGATCGCGGTGCCGGTCACCTTGAAGATTCGGACCGGCTGGGATCCTGAGAATCGAAACGCCGTCAACATCGCAAAAATCGCCGAAAATGCCGGCATCGCCGCCTTGACCGTGCACGGCCGGACCCGCGCCTGTAAACTCAACGGCGAGGCGGAGTATGACACGATCGCCGAGGTCAAGCAGGCGGTGCGAATTCCGGTGATCGCGAACGGCGACATCGACAGCCCCGAAAAAGCCCGCTTCGTACTCGATGCGACCGGCGCCGACGGGGTGATGATCGGCCGCGCGGCGTGCGGGAATCCCTGGCTGTTCGAACAGATCCGGCATTTTTTTCACGACGGCGAGAAACACTGGAAGCCGGCCCCGGCGACTATACTGGATACGATAGAGACGCATCTCGAACAATTGTATGGTTTCTATGGCGACTCGGCCGGTGTTAAAATCGCCCGCAAACACATCGGCTGGTATCTGGGGCCTTTCAGCGCGATTGGCCAGGATATCAGGCAGGCGCTGAATGCGGCGACGATGCCAGCAGAGCAATTGCGTTTGATGCGCTCGGCATTGGACTTTTTAACGGCAACGCCGGGTTGATCATCCCATGGAACCATCCCCAGAGAGTTTTAACCGCGAGCACGGCGGCCAGATAGAACACGGAGATATTGATTTGGACTCTAACGCTACTCATTCGATTCCCTTATCGGCGCATGTCAAGCAGGCCGTCGATCTGTATTTTGCCCAGATGAAGGATCACGACGTGGTCAATCTGTACGAGATCGTGATGAGCGAGGTCGAAAAACCCTTGCTTGAGTCGGCCTTGCGTCATTCCGGTTATAATCAGACCAAGGCCGCGAAGGCCTTGGGGTTGAGTCGCAGCACCCTGCGCAAAAAGCTCGAACAGCACGGCCTGTCTTGAACGGGACCGAGCCCCGTGCCCGATTTATCCACCTAGCTATGTACCGATGAACAAAACCATTACCCGCGCGCTCGTCAGCGTTTCCGACAAAACCGGCATCGTCGCTTTTTGCCGCCAGCTCAGCGAGCTCGGCATCGTGATCCTTTCCACCGGCGGCACCGCCAAGACGCTGGCCGAACATAACATCCCTGTCACCGACGTCTCCGACCATACGGGCTTTCCGGAGATGATGGACGGCCGCGTCAAGACGCTGCATCCGAAGATTCACGGCGGCATCCTGGGCCGGCGCGGCATCGACGATGACGTGATGGCCGCGCACGGCATCGATCCGATCGATCTGGTCGTGGTCAATTTGTATCCGTTCGAGCAGACGATCAGTAGGCCCGATTGCGATCTCGAAACCGCGATCGAAAACATCGACATCGGCGGTCCGACGATGATCCGCGCGGCCGCGAAAAACTACAACGATGTCGCGGTCGTGGTCGAGCCGGCCGATTACGATGCGGTGCTGGCCGAGCTGAAAGCCCAGCACAACAGTCTGAGCCTTCAGACTCGCTTCCGATTGTCGCTGACCAGTTTTGCGCACACCGCGCGCTACGACACCTCGATCGCGACTTATCTGGCCAAGATCAACGAACAGCCGTTTCCGGAAACTTTGAATTTGCAGTTCTATCTGAAAGAAACGATGCGCTACGGCGAAAACCCGCATCAGGGCGCGGCCTTCTATCAGGAAAAAAATCCCGCTTCCGGCACGATCGCGGCGGCGGCGCAGTTGCAGGGCAAGGCCTTATCCTACAACAACATCGCCGATGCGGACGCGGCGCTCGAGTGCGTCAAATCCTTCGACCAGAAGCCGACTTGCGTGATCGTGAAGCACGCGAACCCCTGCGGCGTCGCCGAGTCCGATTCGCTGCTGGCCGCCTATGACGGAGCTTATGCGACCGATCCGACTTCGGCCTTCGGCGGCATCATCGCGTTCAACCGCGAACTCGACGAAGCCACCGCGGCCGCGATCATTGGCCGCCAGTTTGTCGAAGTGATCATCGCGCCGTCGGTCAGCGCCGGGGCGCGGAATGTACTGTCTGCGAAACAGAACGTGCGCGTGCTCGAAGTCGGCGCCTGGCAAAGCAGCGAGACGTCAGGCTTCGATTTCAAGCGCGTCGCGGGCGGCCTGTTGGTGCAGAACCGGGATAACGGCCAAATCGGCGTGAGCGACATCAAGGTCGTCAGCAAGCGCGCGCCGACCGCCGAGGAACTCAGCGATCTGTTGTTCGTCTGGAAAGTCGCGAAA
>Ga0207968_100842_pt1 | contig 10022 bp, 9 predicted proteins | sample LakWasMet21_HOW5_2_FD_183867 | JGI IMG/M metagenome (GOLD analysis project Ga0207968, IMG submission 183867) | Freshwater sediment methanotrophic microbial communities from Lake Washington under simulated oxygen tension - Sediment Metagenome... | ecosystem: Environmental > Aquatic > Freshwater >...
GCGCGGCCAGTTGCAGGTCGTCATTCAGCCATTGCTTGCGTTTGCCGTGTTTGTATTCGACCGGAAAGACGCTGCCGTCGGGATGGAACTCGACCACATCGCAGCGTCCGCTCAATCCCAAACGCTCCGACCACACCGGCAGCGCAAACTCCACGCGCACGCCGGCTTTGATTTCGTGCGCCAGCTGATCGACGCGCTCATGCTCGCGGCTGCCGCTCTCGGTGTGCACATTGTCGGTAAACTCGCCTTCCGCGTGGATCAGATAGCAGCGCCTCGGGCAGTAGGCGTACTGGTTTAGCGCGGAAATGGGAATCGACTCAGGCGGATTCATCGCCGATCTCCCGCAACAGCGGCCGGCTGCGTAGCGTATTGCCGTCGAAGAGGATGAACGTTGTGCAACAAGTGAACGCTCATACCGCGATTTTGCCGACAGCGATAAACTTTTCTTCTCGAAACAATTCAGCGGCAAACGAAAGCGCCGCCAAAACATCTTCGCGGGTAAGATGCGGATAAGCGGACAAAATATCTTCGGTCGTCCAACCGTCGGCCACCCGATCGAGGATCAGTTCGACCGAGATGCGCGTGCCTTTGATGATCGGTTTTCCGACGAGAACATCGGGATCGACGGTGATGCGATTTTTCCAGTTCATGACTACCTCAAATGTTATGCCGCTTATTTTCCAGACGGCGCGAAGGTTTATTAATCCATATTAATGACTTCATCGCCTGATCGAGCGGGCTGTAGTGTCGATGATCATTTGTACACCTCTTTTCTGTGTCCTATCTCCACAACAAGGATTAGCAATTGTTCATCCTGATGTTGGGTCAGAATTCGATAGTTACCTACTCGGTAAGCCCAATACTCAGACAATGTACCCTGCAAAGCTTTTCCTATTTGCTTCGGGTTATCCATTCTCACCAGTCTGTTTTCCAGGAAACTGATAATCCGTTGTTTAACGGGTTTATCGAGCGTGGAAAACTGCTTGGCAGCCATGTTGGTAAATTTAACCTGCCAAGTCATTATCTTGCTTTATCTGATCCAGCGATAAGCTCACACCGCTGTCAAGATACTCGGCATAAGATTGATCCGCACGCTTGATCCTGTCTTGTTCATCCTGATAATCATGAATAAACGACTCAATCAACTGTTGAACGGTTTGGCTAGTCTGTGCGGCTATTTCTTGTAGTTGGTTTTCGGTTTGCGGATTCAGGATAATCATGGGTTTCCTCTTGATTATTTGGTTTGTGCAGTCGAGAGAAGTTACAAACCCAGTCCCGGCTGTTAGTGTAAATATTGAAAAGCATTGGAGCGATTACTTAATAATAAGTTCTACACCCGCTGGCAATCGGTCTTTATAAACAGTTAATTGATAATCGGAAAATTTACGTGGTGCTTCAATTCCTTCCGCTTTTTTGATGTCGATAATCGCCCCTAAATCCAGAAGTTTATGCGCTGGCGCACAACCCAGCATCGCCTGTTTCTTGCGTTGTTCCAAATCGGTATCAGTGCCGACGTGTTTAAAAACATACAGCCCGCGGCAAGACATCATGCCTTTGCTGGCCGAACGGTCATGGTCGTACATATTCAGCAGGGCTTCCCAAAACAGATCCAAATCCGCTTCGCTGAAACCGGTGTCTTGCGCCAGATTGGCGCTGATAAATCCTTTCGCGGCATATAAACCGTAGGGAATCAGGTTTTTGCGTCCCATCGTGCGCAGTTGGTCTTCGGGTTGTTCGCGTTCCCATTTTTGAAAATCGTCCAGGCTCTTTGCTGCCTTGACATCTTCGGTCACCGCCATTCGGGTCACCGAAATGTCCAACGGCAACACTTTATCCAGCGATCGGGCAAACGAAAATTGCACGGCGCCGCGCACTTGTCCGGCATTGGCGCCGGTGCTCATCACGGCGCCAAAGGTGCGGACATCATAGAAGTTCTTGCACATCCAGTCGCGCGCCAGTCTGACTTTATCCTTGGATGCTTTGCCTTTTTCGGGAATTTCGCCGTTGGCCTGCAAGTGCGATTCGGCAATCGGACGGTTCAAATTGGTCGCATGCTGAATAAAAATTTGATACTCGGGTTCAGAGTTTTTGGCCACCTGAACATAATTCCTCACCCGACGTTTTAGCGCGACATCCGAAACCAGTCCGTACATATCTTCCGGATCTATGCGCGGGGCGTTGCCCGCATCGGGATCGCCGTTCGGATTGCCGTTTTCACAATCGAACAAGAATAAAAATTCGTAACGGTTTTCGATGCTCATCAGTTTTCTCCTTGCGCTTCGTTTTGTTTTGCTTGTTTTTTGGCTTTGTTTTCTGCCATGCGCGCCCTGTTTTCGGCCAATTGCTGGTAGTAACCCAGCGCAAACAGGCTTTGTTCTTCCAAATCCAGCGTTTTGGGGATTTGGGTCATTGCATTCATGATTTCGGCTATACGATTTTCAAATTCAAACGCCAGACCGCCTCCGAGTTTGTTCAAATGGTTTTTCGCGTTGCTCATCAACTGGCCGATGCGTAAAGCCGGAGCCTGGCTGGTTGCGGTGTAATAGCGTTGCACGACTCCCGCGCCGACATCGCCTAACGCGGCATATTGCAAATCGGACAGCACGGCGAGCAAACGCCCGCATTGATAGGCGGAGCTTGGGTGTGCCGGGTTCAATTGGTGGCTCATGTGAATATCTCCTTTATTGCGGATATGAAAAGCCTTGATCAAGCCCATGCGGGCATGATTTTGCGGCTCTTCGTTAATGACGGCTTTACGCGATTCCAAAACGGCCTGACTAAAAGCTGCGAACGGAATCGGTTTATTTTTATTCAGCGCGGTGCGCCAGAGTTCGTTTATTAATGGCGCGGGAGCGTCTTTCAGTTCCCGCACCAGACTACCGACGACCGCAAGAAATTTAAACGGTGGCACAGCCTTGCCGCCATCTCTGGCAATGATTTGCAGATCATCAAACCAGGCACAGATATGTTCCAGCAATTCGGTCAGCCGGCCTTGCTGCCAGTCGCGTACCATGACGCGGCCGGATTGGCCTGATACGGTCAACACGAAATAATGATTATCGAGCAAGTCTGGACGTTGACCGGTTTTAATGGCGGATAACAGCAGTTTGGGACGAGTCTCTTGCCCAGCCGGCGGTTCGCTGGGATTCTCAAGCTCGGCAAACATATTATCTTCGTCGTGTTCCAACGCATGCCCGAACCAATAAACGGCCAAACTGTTTATCAAGCGGACACTTTGCTCGGCAATCAGATGATTGAAAGCCTCTGCATAATTTTTCGCGGTGACTTCATCGGTAGCGGCATTAGCAGATTTTTTCAGGCCGTAAGACTGGAATGCCTCTTTGTCAAAACCGATAAACACGTCGCCGGTTCCCAATCCGCCAACGGAGGACAAACCCTTAATTTTCGGGTGTGTTTCGACCGGTTTAATCGCACACCCCGTCAATAAGCATCGCATAACCTGAACATCGGAAGCAGAGCCTTCTTCTCCGTTTCCGTTGATTTGTCGACGCTGTTTACGCCACCAGTCATGCCAAAGCGTTGACTTGACGGGATATTGATCGGTGATCAATAACGTTGCACTATCGGTTGATTTTGGTTTTGGCTGCCGCTCTTCTATGAGCGTTCGCAACGCTTGCAATTGCTCATCACTGCTCAGCGCCAAGGCGGTAATGTGCAAATCCGGGCAATCGGCTCCGGCTTGTTCGAGTAACTGAACAAAATAGTCATGCTTCGTTTTAAATTTTTGCGCCTCGTTTTCAGGCGTATCCTGCTTATAAAAAAGCGCGACAACCGCCAACGATTCAATCAAAAACTGACTACGAGTCACCCCACCCGCAATCATTTCGCCTTGCGACAAATCCGGGCTACGGGGAAAGGGTAAGCCGTTTTTACCATCGCCCACCGGAACGATGCCATTGATTTGCGCTTTCCTGTCGATCACGATCGCCCACTTTACCGTTTTAACGCTAAAACCCGGTTCGGACTGTAACCCCGCTCCCTCCGCAAAAGCCAACACTTCATTCAACATGGCCCGCTCCGTCCACTTTATGAACCGAATCGCTATGGTATTCAGGCACTTCCAATACACCACCTTTCAATTGCGCATGAAACACGCTGATAGAGGGGGCAGCTTGATTGTCATTCGCCTTGTGCAAGTCGAACACATCGTAAAGCATCCAACCCAAATCGAGGTCCAGATCGACCGGCGCCTTGTCTGGCAGCGTGTTTACCAATTCAAAATACGCCGGAAACTCCCGGCAACCGAAGAAAGGCTGATAAAAACATTTTCCCTGAGCGGCGCGCCGTTCGAACTGGGCATTTAAAGCGTTCAAATTGGCGTGTGGGTCCCGGCATTGAATATGCGCATAAATGCGGTAGCGAACATTTTTCAGCGCCATCGTTTGCCGCTGCGTCCGCCCTTTTTGATCGGTTCCCAGCTCGGCCTGCGTGCCGTCTGCCCATAAAGGGCTGATTTCCTTGGTGCCATTCATCCATTTCTGTACTTCGGCGGTCGAGGCTTTATCCTTCACTTCATTACGGCGCAGAGCGATATATTTGGGCGAATGGAGCAGTTCGATCCGTTCCACTTGCCAGTAAAAGTTGTATTCCTTTTTGAAATAGATCGCGTCGAAGATGCCGCGCGCGGCGGAAGGCGTGAGGATCGGGTAGCTATAGCGTTCCACTTTCATTTCCGGCCTGCTGAAACAGGCGAAATCGCCCCATACTTCCAGGCAGTGTGTTCGGTTACTCATAATGATTGCTCCGTAATATTTTTCATGCGATCCAACAGTTCAGGCTGTCAGGTTTCCGATACCCGAGTTTTTCATCGTAATCATGCAAGTTGCCCGCAATAAACCAGTCTTCTTGCCGATAGTGTTTACCTTGTCTGAAAGCTTGTACCGGCAACAAACTATCCCATACCGGATCATCCGGTTTTGGCCGGTAAATGCTGATGCTTGAACTGCGCGCACGGTTTATCCACTTTGCGCTCAAGCCTTGTTGTTCGGCCTGCAACTTGAGTTCTTCAAAACGTTCAAGATCGTAAGGAACCACGATGTTAATGGCGTCGTTTTTAATCAACCGGTAATGGCGCGCGACCTCCGGGAAATTCAGATTTTTGATCGCATCATAGAGCGGTTTGCCAAGCTGCCCGGGGTCCGCCACCGTATAAAGACGCTTGTAATAGCGTTGAATGACATCGGGGTTGTATAAATCGAAGACGTCGCCCAGCTCGTTTTTAAGACTTAATGCGACACCCGCGGCCTGTTCATAGGCTGAGTCAGGATACAAGCGGCCATCGCAAGCGGGCGTAAAGATAACCGTTTGCCCAACCTCCAAACGCCCTTCTCGGTTGCAGCGTCCGGCCGCCTGAATGATGGCATCCAACGGCGCAAACGCGCGATAGACAACCGGAAAATCGACATCGACACCCGCCTCGATACATTGGGTCGCAATCAATCTGCAAGGCTGGCCGTTTTTTAAACGTTGACTGACTTCCGCCAGTATTGATTGTCTGTGCAGAGGACATAGATTGGTCGAAAGATGAAACAGATCAGGAGTCGTTTCCAGCGCCTGCCATAGCTCATGCGCATGACGCTTCAAATTGACGATGCATACCACTTGCGAATGCGTTTGCAACATAGCGGCCAATGCTTGCCAGGTTGGTTTCTGGTCCATCCATGTGTAGTGCACCCGCCGCAATGCATCGGCCATTGCCGCATGGTCTGCAACGATCGTTTGCGGTTGCCAACCAGCCGGAGCTTGTGCTTGCACCTGCTCATGCAAATGATCGAACGCGGGTTGTGTCGCCGTGGCGAAAACAATGCTGCTATGCCAGTGCTGTGCGATATGGGAAAGGGCTGCCAAACTGGGAATTGCCAGGGCTGTCGGTAATGTTTGGACCTCATCGAACAAGACTACGGCATTGGCGATTCGATGAATTTTCCGGCAGCCGGAAGGGCGATTAGAAAACAACGATTCCAGAAACTGCACACTGGTAGTAATGACAATTGGCGCATCCCAGTTTTCCGACAGTAATCGCTGCCGTCTGTTTTGTTGCTGACTCTCTTCACTTCCTTCCGCATCGCTTTTGGCTGTTTCCGCGCCCAAGCCGGCCATGCTGTGATGTTCCAACACAAAATCTTCGCCTAAATCGGCAAAAATTTCCCGGTAAATGGCCACCGTTTGTTCGATGATGCTCAGATACGGGACGACGAGAATAATGCGTTCCAGCTGATTTCGTTCTGCGTGTCGCAAGGCAAAACTTAACATACTCAAGGTTTTTCCGCTGCCGGTTGGCGCGGTCAAGGTAAACACCCCGGCTTTCTGATCTGCGCCTTGTAGGCAAGCATGCAGCAACTGCTGTCGTATTTTATGTAGATTTTCAGTTTGATTCGGCAGTGACGACTTATTTTTGATAAAAGCTGACAATTTTTCTGAAGCGCGTTGAGCCAAGCCTTGCTGGTTCAATTTGAGTCCTGGCAAACGCGGCGATTTGCCATGCTCATCGCCGTTGAAATGCGCCTCGGTGTCGATAAAATCGGCATCAACCAATGCCGAAAACAGCCGCCGAATGTCCAGCATGTTATCGACTCGCGCTTCCGACACGCCTAAAAATCCGGAAAAAAGCCTTTGCTTGGGTTTGATGCAGCGCAGGCCGTCTGCCTCCAGACAGTTCTCCAGTAAATCGACATCGGACTCGCTGAGAGAGAGATTTTGTGGATGCTGACGAGACAATACATCGGGCTGCAATTTTTTCAAATCGTCTTTTTGCATGCTCTGTAAGCCGACATGGTGGCCTTGAATCGCCAAAGCTGCCGCCAGAGCACCGCCTTTTCTGATTGCCAAATATGCCCCTTGCGACCAATGATCCAGACCTTGATCTTGTCCATGCAAACGATTCTGAAACCGCTCGCCGTATTTGCCTAAATCATGCAGCAGCCCCGCCAATTCAGCTTCCTCCTCGCCTTTCCAATCGGCCACATAAGACCTGGCCAACTTAGCTACAGATGCGAGATGCTCTCTTAACAAATGCCATCGATTAACGTCATTACCGCTATGAGCGTAGTATTCTTTCATTTCATTCCTTAGCCGCGCGATTGGTGTTAATCTATGGCATAACAAAAAATTAAGTTTATATGTAAATATAATTTACATAAAAGTTAACATCATTACTCAGCCGATGCAACATAATTTTAAAAGGGAACAGCAGCAACGATTAACCCTGCTCGAAGCGACGGTGTTCTGGAGCGGCGAGGTGTCGACGGCCGCACTGATGGGCAATTTCGGCATCAGCCGGGTGCAGGCGTCTAAGGATTTGACGACTTATCAGGGCTTATGCCCCAGTAACATCCGCTATGACAAGCACAAGAAGCGCTATGTGATCACGGATGCGTTTACGCCGGCTTTCATGACCGGCACGGCCGCCGAATTCTTGCAGGTACTGAAAACCCATCAAAGCCAGGACAACGGCTTCATCGTGCCGTTGATCGAGAATCTGCCGGCGGTCGAAGTGCTCGAACCGGTGTTTAGAAAAATCGACCGCGCGATCTTGCAGACGGTCAATCAGGCGATTGTGCAACGCAAGGAGATTCAGGTTCGCTATCAGTCGATGAGCAATCACCTGCCCCAGGACTATTCTTTGAGTCCGCATACCCTGGTATTTGACGGCTTGCGCTGGCATATGCGGGCTTTCAGCCAAAGCCACGGGCAATATCGCGATTTCGTGCTGTCCCGCATTGTCAGCGCCGAGACTGTCGGCGCGGCGGTGAAAGACCGGGACGAAGACCGGATCTGGAATACCTATGTCCAGGCCGTGATTGCGCCGCATCCGGGCCTGACCGAGTCACAGCGGGCGGCGATAGAGTTTGATTATGCGATGGAAAACGGCGAATTGAAGTTACGCCTTCGCGCGGCCTTGCTGAATTATTATCTATCGGCGATCAGAATCGGCCCCGATGATCTACAGAGGCCCGCGCATGCGCAGCAAATCATTCTGGCGAACCGCGAGGAATTGGAGGTCTATCTATGGGACTGAGCTGTTAACGTAGCGGACCAACTCTGCTTCGGACGGCAGCAAAGCCGGTTACGATTCTCGTCCCCAAGTAAGCGCAACCGGACTGTCTGTGATGGGTTATTCGACACCATCGATTTCGGGCGAACTTGTCTCACATTTATCAACCGCCGTAACCGAATAAGCCGTGGTGCTCGGATCGGCGTTTATCGCCCGCAGTTTTTTGATGAAGTCGCTGAAAGCATTGGGTTCGACAAAAGAGCCTTCTTGAACGCAACCCAAAAAACCGCCTTCGATCCCATAACCGTAAACGATAAAGCGCGAAATCACGTTTTCCGCAACCGCTTCGCCGATGGTCTCGCGCACCTTGAGGTAAGCGTCTTCGTCCACCGCCGGCCCGATGCCGTTGATAGAGATTTCCGCCGCATTGCCTGCAAATGCAGCCTCTTCCTCGCATTCTGTTTCGCTGGCATCCGGCCAAGCGCGGAGCCGCTGAAAACCTAATTTGGAGGCAGCGCGGAGCTTTTGGGCGGGAATATCGAAGAGATTCAGGCGGCCGGTTTTGGCGCCGCAGACGGCGGTATAAAACAAACCGTTATTGCCGCAACGCGCGTTCTTAGCCGGAATTTTCGCTTGCACCAGATATTCTTTCATGGCTATTGGACTGATGCCGGAGCTTTCACACTGGATAGAACCATCAGACTTTGCTACTGTGACCCACTTAGTCTCCGCCTGAACGGAAAACGCCGAAGTTAAGCCGACAAAAAGCAATCCATGAAGCTTCAACTGATTCATAATTTCTCCCACTAGAGCCATACTTTTTTATAAATGATAGGACATGATCAGCGCCGAACCGGTCAAATCCCGAAGGTTGCGGCCTCTTCTCATGCAGAATTGAGCAAGAACGGACGGGGCAATAAGTAAGACAAGCCTGCGTCGACCAGGTCAACTCAGCCCGAATGATAATTAGGTTCATCGAATAATGCAATAGCCGATGACGACAAGGAAAAACCATCAGGAATGGGATAAGCCGGTCCCTTCTTCCTCCGGGAGAAGGCTAGGATGACGACTGCAAGGATGCAGGAGCTATTGCCGAGGAATCAAAATAAAGTATTTTTCCTTATTTTATCCCCCTCACCCCAAAAACACTGGGAGAGGGAGTTTTGCCCTTAACTTAATAGAAGTGACGCCGAAACGCGGGAACGATGAGCGATCGATGATTACTTACCCAGCCGCTTCTCGGTTTCCAGGATCCGCTGCGTCGTTTGCAGCACCGTATCCGGATTCAGGCTCATCGAATCGATGCCGACTTCGACCAGAAACTCGGCCATTTCCGGATAATCGGAAGGCGCCTGGCCGCAAAGCCCCGAGTGGCGGCCGTTGCGGCGCGCGCCGGCGACCGCGAGGCGGATCATTTCCTTCACGCCCGGATCGCGCTCGTCGAAATCGGCTGCGACGATTTCGGAGTCGCGGTCGACGCCGAGCGTCAATTGTGTCAAGTCGTTCGAGCCGATCGAGAAGCCGTCGAAATGCTTGGCGAATTCGTCGATCTGGATCACGTTGTTCGGAATCTCGCACATCACATAGATTTGAAGCCCATTGTCGCCGCGCTTCAGGCCCAGCTCGGCCATATATTCAAGCACCTTCTCGGCCTCGCCGACGCGCCGGCAGAACGGAATCATCAGGATCACGTTGCTCAGCCCCATTACCTCGCGCACATGCTTCATCGCCGCGCATTCGAGCGCGAAGCCTTCGGCATAAGCCGGGTGGATATAACGCGAGGCGCCGCGGAAGCCGATCATCGGGTTCGCCTCGTCGAATTCGAACCAGCGGCCGCCGAGCAGCGTCGCGTATTCGTTGGTCTTGAAGTCGGACATCCGGACCACGACCGGCTTCGGATAAAACGCCGCCGCGATCGTGCCGACGCCTTCGGCCAGACGCTGGATGAAGAAATCCTTACCGCTGTCGAACTGCTGAGTCAAGGTTTTCAGTTGCTCCTTCTCGGCTT
>Ga0207968_100846_pt1 | contig 9985 bp, 7 predicted proteins | sample LakWasMet21_HOW5_2_FD_183867 | JGI IMG/M metagenome (GOLD analysis project Ga0207968, IMG submission 183867) | Freshwater sediment methanotrophic microbial communities from Lake Washington under simulated oxygen tension - Sediment Metagenome... | ecosystem: Environmental > Aquatic > Freshwater >...
GAAATCAATACGAACTTAGCAACATCATTGTCTTTACAAGCTTTGGCAATAGTATGTGTGCCAATTACATTGTTAGATAATGCCTCCCAAACGTTACCATTTTCCATCATCGGCACATGCTTATAGGCTGCCGCATGGAACACAACTGATGGCTTATACTGCGCTAATATATAGTTAATTTGAGTGTTATTTTTTACATCAGTAGTCAAATAAATCAATTTAGTGGGTAAACCCAATGCACTTAACTCCTGCTCTAGCTGATAGAGAGAGAATTCTGAAATATCCAAACAAATCAAAAGACTAGGCTGATACTTTACAATCTGACGGCATAACTCAGAGCCAATAGAACCGCCAGCCCCGCTCACCATGACAACCTTCTGATCAATCAACATCTGCAAGCCTGAGCTATCAAGTTTAACAGCATCACGGCCTAACAAATCCTCCACGTCCACCTTGCGGATTTGCGACACGCTGACCTTGCCACTCATCAAGTCATCAATCGCAGGTACGGTCATGACCTCTAGCTCAAGCGCATTTGCTGACTCAATGGCCTCTCTGCGCTTTTGATGATGCACTGAAGGCATTGCAACGATGACATACTTAACACTTAAGTACCTGCTTACCGATGCCAATTGCTCTATTGTGCCTCTAACTTTCACACCAAATATTTCACGTCCCTGCATGGTTAAATCATCATCCAGCAACGCGACCACTCTCCATTGCGGGCTACGAGCCAAGTCTTTAACCAATGCGATGGCAGCCTCACCTGCCCCCAACACAATCACTGGTTCCCCCTGCCTCAAGGTCGTGCCATATAGCACATGCTCTTTCCAAGCACGGTAAGCAAAACGGCTTCCGCCCATGAACAATATTAACAATAGCGGATCTAGCACCAACACCGAACGAGGAGTCACAACATCAGTCTTGAGCATAAAAAAGAATGCGGCCAACAGCACAGCAGCAGAACTTACCGCTAAAAAAATACGCTTTAAATCAGAAACACTGGCAAAACGCCAAACACCACGATACAAGCCAAAGCCAACAAACACACCCACTTGCAACATCACCACCCACCCTATCGTGGCTAACATTTCTAATGCAAAATCAGCAGGAATTGAAAAATTAAAACGCAACAAATAGGCAACAACCCACGCAAATGCAGCTGCAACAATATCGTGAAATATCGCCAAAAGAGTACGCGGATTTGTCATTGTTTTTTTCATTTAGTAATTAAGTATCGTACATTTTAATGCGTGCTGCCATTCTAATGCTGAATGCCATCTCTTCTTAAAACTTTTACAAAAGTTAAAACAATAATTTTCACATCAAACCACAATGATTGCCGCTGCATATAAACCACATCTAAATTAACTTTATCAGGGATTGGCAACTCATCCCGCCCGTTAATTTGGGCCCAGCCAGTTAAGCCTGGCACAAGTGCATCCACCCCATACTGGGTACGTAAAGCAATTAAATCATCCTGATTAAACAATGCAGGACGCGGCCCCACAAAGCTCATATCCCCTTTAATAATACTCAACAACTGAGGCAACTCATCCAAACTAGATTTTCTTAAAAAAGAGCCAATTGGTGTCAAAAATTGCTGGGGGTTATTGAGTAAATGTGTAGCAACTGCAGGCGTATCAACCCGCATAGAGCGAAATTTAGGCATCTTAAAAATAATATTGTGACGCCCTACCCGATCAGACCAATATAACGCAGGACCTTTTGAGGTAACACGCACTATCAGCCAAACCAATAAAAAGGGGGTAAATAAAAGCAGTGCAGCAAAGCATGATAAGCACAAATCAAAAACACGTTTAATCATAATTTTTATCTTTTACTGTCGCTTTCAAGCCATCATCCATAGAAAATGGAGGCACCCAACCTAACTCACGGCGTATTTTACTGCTATCCACCTGCAAAGAGCCAAGCAAACGATCTACTTGCTCAGATTTTCTGAATAATTTAGCGGCTAGTTTTAATAAGATAACTGGGCATAAAAATAAATGTGGTTTTTTACCCATAGCAAAAGCGAGCTTACGCAATAAATCTGAGATAGCAACATCCTCGCCATCACTCACTAAATACGTATTACCAGCGGCAGCTGGGTGTGTTGCACATAACATCAGTGCATCCACCAAATTTTTTACATAAATCAAACTGCGCTTATTATTAACAGATGCAAATGGAAGCGGCACACCTTTGGCAACCACAGAAATCATCTGCGCAAAATTACCTTTTACGCCAGCTCCATACACCAATGGCGGGCGTACTATCACCACCTCGAGTCCTGTATCTTTTGCAACTTGGTGCAATGCCTGCTCAGCCTCCCATTTAGAAATCCCATAAAAGTCTTGAGGCGCTGCATTGTATTGCTCTGTATATGCCTCCCCCTTACGTGTTCCCTCTCCGTTCACTTTAATAGAACTCACGTAAACAAATCGTCTTACACCTGCAGCCGCGGCACTACGTGCTAAGCGTTCTGTTCCTGCAACGTTCACATGACGAAACTCAGCCAAGGGGTCATCAGAAACCTCACGCATCACATGCACACGCGCAGCAAGATGAACAACAATATCGCATCCCTCTAAAGCTAATCCCCAATCAGGCATGCCATTAATGTCACTCACTACAACATTTTTAATATTAGGTAATGGCGTGCCAGAAAGCCTTGTTGTGCCACGAACAACCAAGCCGCGCGTCAATGCTTCTGCGCAAAAATCCTGCCCTACAAAACCATTAGCACCAGTCACCATGATGCGATTAATACCAACTCTCAAACTCGTATCCTAAAATAAACCAAAAACAATCATCAATCCCAAAATAAAACGGTCAGATAGTTTCCGCCGAGCTTGTGGAGAAAATCGCAATAACTTTAAACGAGAAAGTAAATCTGATTTTTCGAGCAAACCTGAAATAGTCAGTAACTTAGGATTATTGGATAACTGATAAGAGACAGCTAAAATCTTTAACACTTCTCCTTTATACCAGCCATTAGATATTTTTCTTAATCGAGAAAGTTTAGCTTTTAAGCCACTATTCGCGCCAACTACATTTTTTTCATGCTGTCGATACTGCAAAGAGGGCTTTGAATCAATGAACCATTTTTTACCAGAAGCTCTACAGACCGCATATACAAGCCAATCATGCAAAGCTACCTGAGTAGCAATGCTTGCAGGATCACTTAGCAGCCTTCTCACTTCGCTCACGAGCGTGGACGACATCAAGAACGTGCATCCAGGCCCTGCAGACTCAAATAAATAATCTAACTCTCGTTGAGGCTGAGCCTTATCAATTAACTTAGTATCTCCGTCCGGCCAAAATGCCATGACATTAGATGAAACAGCATCAACGTTATTTTGCTGCATTAACTGAACATGCCGAATAAGCTTATCTTGCTCCCAAATATCATCTTGGTCGGCAAAGCTTACATAATCAAATTCAGAAAAGTTTACATCTTGTAGCAATCTGAAAAAGTTCTTCGCTGCACTGCCAAAACGTTCACCATGCGGCAAAACAACTACGCGGCTATCCATTTGCGCATGAGCGTCTACCCAAGCTTCGGTATCATCGATGGAAGCATCGACACTCACAAATACAAATACAGCAACACCAATTTGCTTAAGGATAGAGTCCAACTGTTCAGGCAAATAGTACGTCCCATTGTAGGTTGCTAAACAAACAGCAATCTTTGGATGCATCGGTTTACTCACTTGTTAACCTCTTTACTAGACCCAGAACTTAGTAAAAATCTTATTACGTAGAAAATAAACACCTCGCCTAAAATCACCATACCAGACACGCCCTAAAACAGTTACCACACCACCCCAAACAATCGCTAACGACCGAGGCAAATATAAAATTGGAGCTAAACATATATGGTACAACCAGCGCTTACCTAATCTCTCTTTTAATCTGTTAATGTTAGCTACTTGGTCACCAGTTCGCGTCAATCGCTGGCGAAGTAAACAGTTAGGGAAATACCCGAGGAGCATGTGAGTCTCAAATGCATAAATATTTTCGGATGTCAGTCCTAAATATTTATATCGATCAAAAATTTTAGACAACTCCTCAACAAATACTTTAATAAAATCATAACCACCAGAGTTATTACGTTTACAAGCCACGTAATAGTTTTTTGTATATAGGCTAATTGGACCTAACAATGCTGCTTGTATAACAAGATGAACTTGCACTAAATTACCGCCACAAAACTCTTTTGCATCAACATTCGACAGTATGCTCTTATTGATAACACAGGAAGATATTAGAGAAACCAATTGCCCTATAGCAACTAAAAAATCAGCTCCATTCGTATACTCCTGATCGCAACCAACCAAGCCAGGATACTCCTTACGAAAGTCACCATCAAACCCATATGGGCGTAAACAAATTACACCATATTCCCTTCGCTCTAACATACTAATTAACCAAGCTAACGCACCATCAATAAGCAAATCATCATCACCTAAAATCAAGACATACTTACCTCGTGCCTCATTAAAGCATTGAGCAATATTTCTATCCGAACCTATATTTTCAGTATTTCTGGAATACCTTAGAGGCAAGCCATCACCTAAAAAAGATCTGACAATCGCTTCAGTATGATCTGGAGATGCATTATCATAAATAGAAATTTCAACCTCACGATTAATATTGTTAAGTTGAGGAACAAGTTGAGATAGACAAAGCTTTAGCCATTCAGCACGGTTAAATGTTGGTATCGCAATAGTAAGTAAAATGTTTTGCATATAGATTTAATGTTCTTCAATCGGTCGGTACAAAGCTAAATTCAATTTAGCCAAAGCCTGTAGTAGCTAATAACTTGCACAGCAAGCTCCCAATCAAGCATGCCACTCCTTCCGTAACCGTACCCATAACCAAACAGAAACGGGTAGCCCGAAGATTGCATTTACAGCAACTAGCACCGCAACAACTCCTGCAGATCCCCATATGGGTGCCGCCCATATTGCCGCACTTGCGGTCAAAAGTGCGCCAATCACCGATGGCCACATGAATGGTTCGCGGCGATGAGCCCTCAGATAAACAGCAAGGAGTCCCGACACATGTGTAAGTAAAACAGCTAAAAGTAAGCCAGCTGTTTCAATAATAGGCAGAAATCGAACACCATAAGAAGTCAAATCTAAAGCAACTCTGGTTAACATAAAACCTAATGCGCCCACCACAAAAGCCAGCAAAGAAAAAATAAACGCCCCCTTAAAATTTCGCTCCAAGCCAAGCCAGTCCCGGTCGCCTGCAGCCTTTGCAAGTTCTGGTACACGACTGGTTATCCATGCCATAGCTAGTAAACTTAACATGCTCGCCACTGTCATTGTTAATCCCATTTGACCAGCTACAATTGGGGTTTGGGTTTTGAATAGCAATGGCACATGCATTTGCATCAGAAAATATCCGCATAGCCAACTTACTCCTAATCGCCACTGCATAGGCCAAATTTCAATACGCCAGTGGAAAATTACATGCGTAGCTCGAAACGCTTGGACAATTAGAAATGGTCGCCATATAGCTACCCAAATGGCACCTACCAATACTCCCATCGCAGGCATCATAGCAACGGCGTACAGCCCTCCGCCCAAGTCCAAAGTTACCCAAACGGCAACTGCCCCCAATACGCTTTGTGCTAACCGCAAACCATAAACTTCACTAACTTTTCCAGTACCTTCAACTATTGAAAGAATTGGCAAAACAAGCAAGCTTGCACTTGTAGCAATCACGAGCACTAACCAAGCACCATGCCAATTATAAGTTAGGGAGTGAGGTGTGGCAGTAAGAAAAAACAAACCTATCGGGTATGCTGCAAGAAAAATAGCTGCTGCAAAAAAATACCATATAAAAGACTTATGAACCAATGCAACAAACCGCTCAGGAGCATTTCCAGAAAGCCTTCCTTTATTTTCCCAGGCTAATCCATTAAACTCATGTGCGGCCACTTGAACTAGCACTGTTGATAAACCCATATCCAGAATCGTTTGAAGCGCAGCCAAGCTAGCAAATGTATAGTAATACCCTTGCTCTGCTGGGCTTAAAAAATGAGCAATACATGCTAGTGTTATAAGCCCAGCAATTGCCTGCCATGCACGAAAACCAAAAATTGCTAATGTAGCGGAGTTAAACTTTGCCAAATGATAATGCCTAATCTAATATAGTTGACTTACTTTAAAGTCGAGAACGGGACTCACCCAGCTTTACCGTAGGCATCCCATGAAGTTTTCTATAAATCAACCTAAGCCATCTAGCAAGCAACCCAGGCATTATAGCGTAAGCTAACATAGCAACAAATACGGGAGCGCGCGCGCCCTTACCAGAACCAAGCATTGATAAAAGATATTGCGACTGTGGAACGCCAATGCCTTTAGCGTTAAGTGCAACTTTACTAAACCAACTCAGTTGTTTAAAGACACCTCGACGATGCATAGTCATTAGATACGAAATTTCTCGCAGAAATGATGCCTTTAAATAAGGCTGTTTTAGATATCGCGCAGAAGCATACCATGATGCATACAACTCAAGGTCTCCAAAAAAATACCCAGGCTCAGTGCTAGGGGTATGAGTCATATAATTTTGGTTAAGACTATATACTATTGCACCTGATTCTGAACCATTCATGACAGCAACGAGTTGTGGAAAAGAGTTGCTAATATTTTGGTATGCTTCAGGCAGACATTTGGTAACTAATGATCTACGTATAATAGTCGCTGAAATCATGCTTGTGCTTGAGAAAAAAAGCTTTTCCGAGCTTGCAAGATCATTAGCCAAAATATATTTACCACGAGAAGCATCATCCACTAACCAGCCTAAGCGAATGATATCTGCCCTTTTTTCAGCTAGCACAACATTAAGCTCAGCCGCTCCTGCAAAAAGCCAAGCATCATCATCTCCTATCACCCAGTGATATTCTGACTGGGCAATCTCAACTGCACGCATAATGTTGGCATTACCACCTATATTCCAAGTGTTACGATGATAGTGAAGTTTAGGCCAATCTCGCTGAAATGAACTAACAACCTCCATAGTTTCATCTGTAGAGGCATTATCAAGCACATGAAAAATCTTGTCACCCCAGCCTGCAGAGTAAAAAGCACTCAGGGTCTCGAACAACTTGGCAGAGCGGTTATAGGTAATTAATACAGGCTCAACTAGTTGAGTGAGAACATTTCCATCCATTTTAATTATTCCAATTTAAATAGCTCCAACTTAATAGAGTAAATTTATCACCTTTTTCAGACGAAACATACGACCTAATACTAATATCAATAGTTAAAAATACTAGATTTAAAAGGGTAAGCTTATCTAGATAAGATCTTGTCAATTAACAGTGGTGTCAATTAGCATCCATAAATTCCCAGATCCAAAGTCTGACGAATAAACGACTTTCCATTGGTTTCTCTTAACTTTATTTAAAATAAACGAATCAAGCTCTCTTTGAGGAAGGGAGTTTCCATGATTGAAAATAACCTCATGATCCCTTAAATTATCCAATTGCTGCTGATAAAAAATGAAATTAGGTGGCCTTTTAGCCAACTCACTAATTAATAAATTGACTTTAGATCTGGGCGTAGTATCAAAAAAGGTTTGAACGTAGCCGTGCCACACATCAATACCACAAAAATAATTTGCGAATGGAAATGGAATTGATAATAAGGAAGCGTCTCTTGCTTCTGTCAATTTACAAACTGGGGCTATAAACTTATAAAGTTCGCTGCCAACGAAAAGTGGGCCTAACACTCTACTTTCAACAAACATTCTATTTTCAGAGATAAGAGCTGGCGCTCTGTAACTATGCCAAGAGTATGGGTTTAAAGTCTTGTAAGCAAGACCCAGCATCGCAACAAAAAATAGAAATACACTAGTACTGAATGTTGCATGTGCCTTTAGATTAACAATATTAAAAAAACACAAAATTAACAATGCAAACGGAAAATATAAGCCAAAATGATAACCTCCTGAACTTAACGATCCTGAAATAAAAAGCAAGGCTGGAACTATTAATATGAGCTCTATATAAAATATATTATATGTACCGCTAGAAAATTTTTTGTAAGTAGTGTACTGAATAATGCGCAATGTACAAAAAGAAAACAACACGACCACTGAAAGTGCTGTTAATAAAACAATTATATCGAGCCCTTTTGAAAAGGAGACAAGAAAAAGTACTGCATTTATTATTAAAATAAATACTAAACCAATTAATTTAACTATAACGCTTTCTTTCAACAGCACTTTGCTAAAGACAAGTGATACAAAAACATTCGTAAAAATCACCAAATACTCTTTCCATTTAGGTGGATAGTAAAGATATTCAAATGAGTTCTTAATCAAATGGATAGGAGCTGAAAGTAAGCCTGAACCGCCTTTTGATCCGGCAGCATCGATGATAGTTGAACTTAACCAAGTAGATACATTTTCATTAATCATGATAAAAATAGTACCAAGGACTAAGGTCATTGATGAAAAATTAATGAAAATATCTCTACGAAGACTCGGCTTCCATCGACATATATATAATAGGTACGTCGAGATTATCAGCATAAACCCATCAGTTACTCGCGTCAAAATACAGAGCGCTAATACTACCCCAGATAAATATATATAAATATTTTTACTATTATCCTTATCATTTTCGATGTAATTAATTAAAAAATATAGATTCATTAGTACTAAAGTATTAGTAAAAACATGATAATCATCAAAACGATAGGCCTCAAAATGAATACTAATAAAGAAAACACATAGAAAAAGAATAGCTTTGAATAACTGACTTTGTTTAGACCTTGCAACTAACAAATAGATAAAAGTGACGTAAAAACCCAAAACAATTAAAAAAATTATTTTTTGTCCATAAAATGAATTACCAAAAATTGATATACCAAGAGCATTTACAAGGATGAATACGGGTTGTTGGACTAAATGCAAATCAGAATATAATCTTTGCCCTTTTAAAAAAGACTGCGCATAAAAGAACCACGTTCCATCACCTGCCGCAACAACTGTGAATAAAAGCAGGCATCCAAATAGAAAACAGAGTAAGGATGTTAATATTAAAAGATTTGATTTAATATAGTTGTTGCCAATTTTAATTTTAAAAATGTTCACGTAAATCCATTATGCTAAATTGAAATCTATATATTTAAAGATAAATAAGTAAAAACATGATAAGACTTATTAAGCTTCCAATTAAACCTTTTATATTCTTCTGAATAATTTTTAATGCTTATTACAGATACTTTGATAAGTAGAATCAAGCTATATCTAAATATTATCTAGGGTAAATAAACCAGAATTAGATACTTAAACTTTAAAAATTCTATATAAAACATATTTTCATGCAAAAACATAATGATTTATTAATCTAGTGTGCTTGACTTTATTGAATCAGAAAGCTTAAGGCTACACCTAGATTCAATAACTAAAAAAAGTAAAAAAGTTATATTAAGCATAGGTTTTAAAAAGTTATTAAGTCCTAACGACCAGCTCACTTCAACAAAAGAATTCGACAAAAATGAAAGCTGATGACCTAAATTTTCTTGCACTGTCAAGGGGAAAAAGTCAATGGTAGTATAAATCAGGGCTAGCATTGCCAAGTAAAACCACCTAAAACGCATCGCATAAAAAACCGGAATTAGTGTGAAGTATAGTATCAACGTATAACCACCAACCGATATACTTAAGTTACTGATGATTACAACTAATATAGCAATAACATGTTGATCAGTATTTTTTTTACTAGTCTTGAAAAGCGTAACTAGTGCGATTAAAATTATTGACCATTTGAAAAGCTCAATTGTACTCGAAAATAATTGAGGGTATGGGAAGACGTTAAACAATCTACTACTTTCAAAATTGACATCTCTAAAAACTGCCGCATAAGCAGAAACGCTTGATTGAACGCTTAATACATCCCTTAAGGGAAGTAAGTGATTGTCACTCGAAAAATTTAAAATATTTACAAAAAAAAGTAAAA
>Ga0207968_100849_pt1 | contig 9971 bp, 9 predicted proteins | sample LakWasMet21_HOW5_2_FD_183867 | JGI IMG/M metagenome (GOLD analysis project Ga0207968, IMG submission 183867) | Freshwater sediment methanotrophic microbial communities from Lake Washington under simulated oxygen tension - Sediment Metagenome... | ecosystem: Environmental > Aquatic > Freshwater >...
TTTAGTTTTACCTGGAACAGTGGCTTCATTATGCGCCATCACAGCACAATCAAATTCCCTGGTCAGAACTTCATTGCCCGACCAATGGTCGCAGTGATCGTGAGTATTGAGAATCGCGAGTAAGGCTTCGCCTTTTAGGGCGGAAAGGACTTCTCCTCCTCCAAAAGGATCGATACAGTATATTGCGCCATCATCAAATCTTATTAGATAACAAAAATTGCGAAGTGTATTCTTGTAGAAGATTTGCTGAATTTTCATAATGCCCATACTATAGTTCATAAGAAGACAAAAAAATAGAAGGATTGCATATGCACGCTAACTTATTTACCAAATTTTTCCTCCTCGCACTTTTCCTGAAAAGTCTGGTTGAAAGTATTTTAGATAAAAGAAATCTCGACCATATTGTGAAAAACCGCAACGCTGTACCGGCTAAATTTGCTTCATCGATCACGCTTGCGGAGCACCAGAAAGCTGCTGATTATTCGGCCGAAAAAATCAAAGTAAGCCAATATTTTCATCTTTTTGATCTGGTGATCTTTCTCCTTTGGACATTGGGAGGTGGTTTGGAATTTTTGAACCGCTTTGCCATGACTTTTGGTCGCTCTGAAATTTCAACGGGACTCGTGTTCTTTGGTTTACTTGGATTAATTTCCAGTGTGCTCGCCTTGCCACATAGTCTCTATTTTACTTTTGTCATAGAAGAAAAATATGGATTCAACAAAACAACTTTGAAAACTTACATCATGGATAGACTTAAAGGTGCAGTCCTGGCCGTTGTCATCGGTGGCCCTATAGCCTGGTCAATATTGAAAATTATGGAAAAGCTCGGCAACGCCTGGTGGGTTTATGCTTTTGTTTTCTTGAGCATCGTTCAACTCCTGCTCATTTTTATATATCCAACTTTCATTGCGCCTATCTTCAATAAATTTTCTCCGTTACAGGAAGGCGAAGTAAAAGAAAAAATCGTTCACCTTCTTGAAAGATGTGGCTTTAAAAGTTCCGGTCTTTTTGTCATGGATGCTTCGACCAGAAGCGGACACGGCAACGCCTACTTCACCGGATTTGGTAAAAATAAGCGGGTCGTTTTTTTCGACACTCTCATCAACACTCTTGATGCTGAAGAAGTCGAAGCCGTTCTCGCGCATGAGCTTGGCCACATGAAAAAGAAACACATTCTCAAAGGAATGATTAAAGGCTTTGTTATGAGTTTTATCGGCTTTGCCGTCCTGGGATACTTGAAAAATGACTTTGCTTTTTTTCAGGGACACGGTGTTCAGACACCTTCAAATTATATGGCACTCACTCTCTTCTCAATGGTCGCGGGAGTCTATACTTATTTCCTGACTCCGGTCATGGCTTGGTTTTCAAGAAAGAATGAATACGAGGCAGATGAATTTGCTTCAAAACATGCCAAGGCAGAAAAGCTGATTACGGCGCTGGTGAAAATGTATCGCGACAATGCAAGTTCTCTCACTCCGGATCCAGTGTATAGCAAGTTTTACTTCTCGCATCCACCGGCCCTGGAGCGCGTGACTTATCTGGAAAAGCTTAAACCTCTGGCTTAAAGAGAACTTCACCGAAAATCGTTTTTAAGTGATCAAAGTATGGCTTGCGGTATTTTTCGATCTCATTGTGGATTTCATGATAAGCGCCGTCGAAAACTTTGAAATTGAACGATTTATCTACATTCGTAAAATAATCAATCACTGCTTTAGAGCCCACAACTCTATCTGCACTTCCGACTGAAGCAAAGCTTGGACATTTTGAACGAATAGGTCTGGAAAAAGTATCCTGGGCCGTTTTCATCAACTCAAAAATGAGCTTCGATTGAAGTTTTACAGAATTCAATTCATCGCGGATATATTCTTCTTTAACGCGAGGGTCGTGCGATAAATAAGTAAGATCAACAAGACCGCCGACTGGAAACGAATAAGGAATCTCACAAGCACCTTTGAAAAAAGCCGCAGGTAAAACTTTCAGAACTTCTCCAAAAACACCATGGGCGCCACAAGGTGGTGCATTGATAATAAAACGTTCAGGGTAACGAGCTTCTTCGACGTAATTTTGCATAAAAGCACTTGCGATCAAGGCGCCCATTGAATGTCCGAAAAGAACGTAGCGATCCATTCTATAGCGTTCGGAAAGAAAACGGATGATTTCCTTCAGATCTTCCATATAAAGCTCAAAATGATCAACGTAAGCGCGTCTGCCGGTGCTTCTTCCATGACCGCGCAGATCGAATTGAAAAACATTGAAGTCGTGGCCGAATAATTCCGGAATATACTTATGCCGTTCCATATGTTCGCCGATGCCATGAACTGCGACGATCCAGACAGGGCTTCCGCTTTCTTTTATCTGTACATAGAGTTCTGCGCCATCGCGCATTTTCAGAAACTTTTTATCCATGAACATAAGAGCATCCTCTTTAAACTTTTTTCCAATGACATTGTACAACCCAAAAATTGTACAATAGGATACTCACTTATGCGACTGAACAAATTTGTCCCTTTTTTACTGGCGCTCGTCATCCATTTGCTGCCTTTGGGTTATTTCCTATTCACTAAAAACACTTTTGAAGCTCCAGGAGTTTCTCAGAACTCCCAACAGCAACTGCAAGGAATTGACCTGACAGGGTTCAGCACGACTAAGAAAAAATCAACGCCTGCGGGCCTTAAGCCCACTTCTTCAGTTAACCCGACCTCTCCATCGTTAAAGACAGGAACAACTAAAGCAACAGACAGCGCAGACCCGGGCGCCTCTCAGGGCCCCTCTTCTGGAACAATTGGTACTTCTAGTTCAGGAACCGGATCACCTGAGTCTCTGATTCTTTCTTCCGTCGATCCCGTCTATCCTCCTCTTGCCCGTCAAAAAGGCCTGGAGGGTTCTGTCAGACTTAAGGCCCGGTATGACAATCAAGGGGTCATTACTCAAGTTGATATCGTCAATTCCAGTGGAACAAAAATGCTGGATGAATCAGCGAAGAAAGCACTGATGGGTTGGAAACTCAAAGCGGGTTCAGAAGGGAGCTTTGAAAAAACATTTCAATTTAAGCTGAACAACTAGGGACAGACAGCATCCATATCGACATTCACTTTGCTCATTCTGAATTTAATCATTTTCCAGTTATGGTCTTCACTACCCTCTTCTTTGTAATGGCAAAGATAGTTCGCGACCATTTCCGTCTCACGTGTTGTCAGATGCATTTGAGGAAGTTTTTCCATTACACTGATCGCTGTATTGGGATCATCAGAGGAAAATGACTTGGCAATGGAATTGAGAAGTCTGCTGTGTGCGTCCTCTGAGATGTCGCCTGACATTTGCACAAGAGCATCGGCCTTGGCGTTACCTTTGTAGTTGTCGACAATTTTCAAAAGATTTTCAGATGAATTTTCTTTGGGATTATATTTCTTTAAAATTTCTACTGCGAGTACCTGAACTTTTTCATTTGAATTATCTGTAAGCTCTTTAATAACATCCCAGTCGACATCATTGGCAAGCGACGGATCCTTTTCAAAACTCTCTTTCAATATTTCTAGATTGCGTCCGAGAAGAATATGTCCCGGAGTTTTTGTGTCATCAAAGTATGCATCATTTTCATCTTTTCTTTCCATTCCGCAAAAATCTTTTTTCAAGCAACTTGTGAGATCGTACACTGATTGCTTACTGACTTTAAAAAGTTTTTTCGGATTGGAATTCAAACTCATCAGTTGCTTTACCGGCAGAGAAAAATCGTTGATGGCAGTCCAACTTTCATTCATCAAAACATCTTTGCTGATATTTTTCTCCAGAGCTTTTTTATCTTTTTCAAGAATTGACTCTGTTTTTACGGCAGCAGGAACTTCTGCAATAGTTCGCGAACGAGTGCCGGTCTGGCCCTTTACAACCAGACCGGCGCACGCTGCTAAAGAAAGAACATAAATCAGTTTTAATTTCATTCTTTAATTATCTTCCTAAAAGTTTATTTAAAGCAGATCTTTCGTTTTTGTATTCTTTCAGGTTTTTCACAATTTCTTTAATGGCTTCTGCGGCCGCCCCGTCTACTCTGATATCTCCTACGTAATCAACAGGAATGACTCCGCTGAAGTTAAGAATTTTGTCGAGGTTTTTTGCAAAATTGGCATCGTGATTTTTGAATGGAGAATTTGGATCAGCAAAACGGCATGTCTGAGCAATTGAACCCGAGTTGTATTTTCCTGCCCATGTTCCTTTGATCAAGTTGATATAGCTGACTCTTCTTTTTGGAAGGCTTCTGTTATAAATACAAGAATAGTTCGAAACGTTTCTGTAGACAGGATCAAATCCATTAAGAAGATGGCTAAAGCCGTAGTTCAAAGTTCTCGTAACACTTTCATATTTTTTATTCGCTAAGAAATCATCAAAATGCCAGCGAATACTTACTTGCATCATAGAAAGGTCAGTTCCATCTCCACCGCGGATCATTTGTCTTACGCCAGTAGAAGATTTGATTTCTGAACACTCAGGAAAAAATGGCATTTTCGGATCTTTAAAATATTGCGCGAAAATTTTATAAGTTGTTTCACTGGATTTTTTCACCATGTTTCCGCTATTGGCTTCCTGAACACAAACATTGCCATCCACATTTCTGAAATGAATATAGACACCTTCATGAAGTGGAACAGTGAGGGCCATAGTTAAAAAAGCGTAATACGCCTGAGTATCGCCTGCTTCAAGATATTTTCCGGCCTTGGCATCAGCTTCTTTCAGGATAGATTTGATGACTTGTTGAAGATAAGCAGATTTTTCTGATGCTGAACTGGCATCGCGGAATTGTGGTCCATCAAGTTTAGCTGACGGGTTGATCGTGTACATCATTCTGTCTAAAACTTTAATTCTGTCTTCCGCATGAAGTGCTCCTGTTGAAAGAGCTAATGTCGCCATTCCTAAAACACACGATTTCAAAATCCCTTTTTTCATTATGGTCCCCCTCGTTTGCATAAAACCTGATTCGTTTTCCCCGACAATCGGAGCCCACTAGAAATACATCAGGTTTGAGGACGCGTTCAATGCACTTCATGGCATTGAAAAATGCATTCTCAGGGATAATAAATTTCTATGAAATCAGCGTGAATGAATCAGTGTTAACTGTTCAATGATGTGAGGATCCTTCACAATAAACGCTTTAAAAGGCGTCGTACTGTTATGAGTAATCCATGGGAAGAAAGTCGAACGATCATGGGTACCGATAAAAACATCGATATGAAATTCCTTAATCGCACCGCCCATATCTCCGGCAAAAAAATAACCGTCGTGAATAATGGTTTCAGTTTTTGAAACGGGAATGATCGATCCTCGAGCTTCAGGAATGTACACAACAGAGCCTGTGGGAATGATCAACGGATCAGTCGCTATTGTTCGGTATGGTCTAAGAATAAAATTACGGACACCGTCGCCAAACGGTCCATTGGCAAGCTTAAACTTTGTTTTCCCTAGATTAAACTTGTAATAAGCAGAGCAGTCATTGGGAAAGAGATCATTGCTCAAATCGTAGTTATAAGTACGAGGAGGTCTATTCTTTGAAATAATGCGAATGGAACCTTCAAGCGCGCTCTTGCACCATTGTTGCAGTGATAATTTCGGGCCAAGAATTTTCCCTTCATTATCTCGCAATGGAACATCACCTGAGCCATCGACAAATTGAGGCAAATGATAGTTGGTTGCCCACAAAAGGAGAGGCTCCCCTAACTCATGCACGGGAGCCTCTTCATAATTAAATTTATCAATCGGTTTAGGAACACCAGCGAAAACTGAACCAGTTAAAGCTATCGCCACCAAAAAAATTTTAAGCATGGGTCTGTTTTACCTTAGTGTAGTTCGCCTTCAATTGAAGAGAAATCGTCGCTGAAATCGAAACTTTTAACCATTTCGTTTGGATAAGTATGGAAACCTTCAAACTCGTAGTTGAATGCCTTCGGTCCACCCATATCAGTCATGATTGATTTAACCATATTGTTCTGAACAACTTTCGATCCGGAAATATCTGTCGACTGATTGAAAATACCAAAGAAGCTGATTCCATTTTGAGTATTCATCATACCTGCGAGAGTCGATGTGTGCATTAAAGTTCCAGTCTTTGCTACAAATGAATTTTTGTAATCAGCTGGAAAAATTCTGTTTCTGAAAGTTCCGCCGTCACTTCCTGGAACTGCTACAACATCTTCCATTTCTTTACTTTGAGATTCAACTTTTTCTTTCAGTTCAGAAATTAAATTAAGCATAATCTTGCATGAAGCGTAGTTATCTTTTCTCACGCCATCAATGAAAGTTGGCAAACCGCTGCCTGAATAAAAGCGGATTTTATCAGTGCCAAGCTCATAAGAATCCTGAAGATAGTTTGTAAATTTAGAACTTGCGCCAAGTTGACGATAAATTGTTTCTGCAACGTAGTTGTTTGACTTGATATTCATTTGCTTCAGGTATCTGTAAAGCGCTGGAGATGAAAGAGTGAGAACTTTAGCTTCTTCATCTTTCTCAAACGGGTTTGTTTCAGAATACTTGATGTTTGTAACTTCAAAGTTAATTTCATCAACAAAGCGACCGGCCTTAGCAAGGTCGCGGTAGTTTCTGTATTCAGATTTAGTATCAGCAGACCATGACTTCGAATTGAAATAATTTCTAAGGTGTCTTGTCACAGCAGCTGGAGAAACACTTGGATATTCATCAATCAAGTATTCTGCATCTGGAAAAACAATTGTGTTTTTATCAAACGTTATTGTGTCAAACTTTGTGTAACCTTGCTCATTCAACTGAGAAAGAAGATAAAACATTTTTTCATTTCCAAAAAATGGATCGTATGAGCCCTGGATATGTAGGTTGTTGCCTTTAATGAAAAGTTTTGTGTCGTATTTAAAATCAACGCCAAGCTTATCAACGGCCCAGAGAGAAACTAACAGTTTTGAAACTGAGGCTAAACGGATTCTCATGTCGACGTTCTTCCCTTCGACTTTTCCTTCTTCGTTTGTAAAGCAGTAAGCTTGATCAGCAGCTGCTAAACCTTCTGAGGAAAGTAGTTGCGACCATGTTTTGTCTGTTTTTTCGCTAGCGAATGCGTTTCCGACTAAAAGTGCGGCAATCAAAAGTGCTTTCATGATTTTTATTCCCTTTCTCTATTTATATTTTATTTTCTTAAATTATCAATCGACATCCATGGAGGAGTCACTTCATCCATAAACCCGCTGACTTCCACGATTTCATTTGGATGAGCGTAACCTTCAAGCACACCTGCATCGACAAAGAATGTTCCGTGCATGTTGATGTCTTTTACTCCGTAAACGTTTCCTTTGCGACCGACTTTTCTTGAAAGCTTGGAAAGTTTTTCTCCAGGAGTGTATTCAATAACATCTGGGTGTGTATCAACGTCGTAAGTTCCGACTTCAAGAACTTGATTCAAAGGATCTTTCGGATCAAGAATCAATTCACCACCAGCAAGCTTCGCCTGCCAGAAAGCATCGAGATCAGCACCGTTGATTTTAAGAGCATTGAGAACGAGATTTCTATCAACTGAATGGTTTCTTGATTTAGTTAAAACATAGTTCCATGGAGTTGTTTGATTTGGATATTGAGATAGCGAAGGATCAAGATAAGCTTCTTTTGCATAGATTTTGATAATAGGAGCACCAACATCAATCAGGTTTCTGAGGAATGCGATGGCTTCATTGTTATTTCTTGTACAACCTGAGCTTCTTGGGTCTGAGACCATATTGATAAGAGGTTTCTTAACACGCTTAATGAATTTATCTTTATCAGATCCCCATCCAAGAGTTCCGTGAGTCCATTGTCCGTAAGCTTCTGGAGCAACGAAAGCTGCATACCATCCGAAAGCTCCACGCATTTTTCCTACTGGTTTTCCTTTTTCATCAAGAGGCATAACTTTTTTAGAGAACCAGTCATTCCATGAAGCATCTGCTGATGGAGTTGCTGGATACCCATCGCGGTACCAAGCTGGGTAGTGAGATTCAGGATCCTGATAAAATTTTGACCAGCCCGTGACACGGTAACTTCCAAGAATAGAGCGTCCTTTTCCTGGCTCTTCTTTTGGATGATCTGTATCCTCACCTACGACAACTTCAGACTCCATAAGCATTTTTGCCGGACAAGAGTTATCAGCACAAACTCTTTCATAAGCGCGGATCGTTTCTGAAGCGACGTTAACAACAACAAAATATTTCCCGGTGAATTCTTTGTAATCAACTTTTTTAGGAGAAAGGTATTCGAAGGCCACGAAATATTTTTCTGATTTCGCAATCGGATCGTAAGTTTTTACGACTTGAACTTCGATATATTTATTGTTGTAGATTTGAGTCGGGTTGATAATTTTAACTTGATCATTCAAGCTAAGCTCGCCAAGAATTTTTGTATTCAAATCACCTGTCGCTCTTACTCTTACGCTGTTGCTGCTGATCCAGTAAACTTGTTGATCGTTAAAAACTGGTCCTGGTACCGGAGTTGGTTCTGTCGGTTGAGCGACAGGTCCTGGCACTGGTGCAGGTGTTTTTGTCTGGTCATCAGCATTTACTGAAGCTAATACGCTGGCCGCAAGCATGGCAGTTAGGATTACCTTATTCATTGAATATCTCCCCATTTTGATAAATGAATTTCAGGCGGAACTTATCTCTTTCGAAAGCGCCCCATCAAGTTAAGTGATCGCACTTTGTAATTTTTACAACCCGAAAAAGCAAGGAATAGATCAAAGAATAGGTAATGAGAATTGCGGTGCCATTGCGACACCTTGTAGATTTTTCAGAGTAAGTTTTAGGTAATTTTAAAGAGCGTCGGGAACTGGTTCCGCTTCTCTTTTTAAAGCATCAAACAATGGATCTTTACATACCCACTGCGATGTTTTTTGGGCGCATGCAATTAACTTTTTGCGAGGAAAGGTTGAGGCCTTCTTGTAAAGATCATCCTTTAGCTGGTTATTCTGAGCTATATCCGAATAAACGCCGCAATGACAATTGACTTCACAGTCGGTCAGATGTTTGTCGATGATGAGATATTTTCCGGATTGAATCTCTTCATCAAGTCGCGCATGCAGAGGTTGCATCAATGTAAGGGCCTCTGCAGATTTCAATCCGCAGGTCTCAGTTACTTCCTTCTCACCATCAGAAACGAGCGTGAGAAAATTGGCGATATCATCTAATTTTTCTACCTTCGAAAGGCCCGACGAAGAAATTTGCTTCGTCGAGCATGAGATAAGAAACAGACTTGAAAAAGAAAGAAATATTAGCGCTTTTATTTTTTTGCTCCATTCATTTCATCAACGATCTCTGGCAAAGTCACCCATCTGATTTCGTTAGAAGTTCCTTTGAAAGATTTTGACCATTCAACCAGTTTCTTTGAAGCAATTACTGATTGCGGATGAATGTCGTGGAAGAGAACAACTCCATGTCCTGCTGCCTGCATTTGCTTTTTAGAACGGGCAACAATTGAATCGGGGTCTTTATCCTGCCAGTCAAGCGTATCGACGTTCCAGAAAACGTGAATCATTTTTAAATCGGCAATCATTTGACGGATGCGAGGAACAGAGTTCCCTGCACCGTACGGACAACGGAAAAACTGCACCGGCTGTCCATAAGATTTTTGTTCAATTGAAGTTGATTGAACAATTTCTTTTTGCAATCCTGTAGCGTCCAGTTTTGGCAGCTGCGCGTGCGACCATGAATGGTTTGCTCTCGCGTGCCCTTTCTCGCCAACCAGATCGACAATGCTTTGATAGCGTATTACGTTTTGAGCAAGCCAGAAGAATGTGGCCTTAATTCCCAGGTCATCAAGATTTTTTACAATGGCAGCAGTATGAGTTGGATTTGGTCCATCATCATAAGTGAGTGCCCAGACCCCTTTTGGAAAAACTAATCCCATCACGTTTCCGCTTGAGGTCGTTGAAGGGAAAAATTTTAATTCTGATTGCGGCTCTCTTCCGGTTGCATCCACAAATTGCATTTTTTCAGTGATAGACT
>Ga0207968_100852_pt1 | contig 9948 bp, 6 predicted proteins | sample LakWasMet21_HOW5_2_FD_183867 | JGI IMG/M metagenome (GOLD analysis project Ga0207968, IMG submission 183867) | Freshwater sediment methanotrophic microbial communities from Lake Washington under simulated oxygen tension - Sediment Metagenome... | ecosystem: Environmental > Aquatic > Freshwater >...
AGCCTGGTAATGTTGGTGCAGATTTAGATGGGGTACTGAGAGGTATGCTCTGGTGTGGGTTATTAGCTGCCAGCAAAAGATTGCTGTGCGCCAGTGCGGAGGTAGCAAGCAAACCTAAGCCAGCTTGCTTGATAAAGCGGCGTCTATCTTCAAAAACCTCTTTGGGTGTTATTTCTGAGGGTAAAACATCGGTTTTTTGTAGAATAATCATAAGGATACCCAGTAGAAAATGTATGTTGTAAAAACATTAAACCAGCATGAATAATACGTGAATCAACTGTTTAGCTGTGACCGTCTAATTCATCATGAGTTTAACTAACATACCTTAGTCTGGGTTTAGTGATTATCCTTACAAAAAATCAGTAACTACATAAAGAGTAACTAAAGCCTGATCAAATCAAACCTTTAGTTTCTTTTTCAATTTCTTCTGCAAGCGCTTGGTCATGCGAGTTTTTTGCGATTGACTTAGCTTGGTCAACCAGCGTTTTTGCCGTTGCACTGTCGCCGGTTGCCGCCTTTACTTGTGCCAATATGCAATAACCATAGGCTTCGTAATAAGCACCACCCTGCTCTTTTGCAAATTTAATAATTTTATTCAGGGTGCGTTCTGCACGGTCATAGTTCTTAGCGGCAGCGTAATATCGGCCTAACTCAATACTGGCGTGTGCGTATTGGTCCAACGTACCTGATTTTTCATGCATCATAAAGGCTTTGATTTGAAACTCCAGCGCAGCATCATGCTGGTTTAACTTATGGTGAGCGAGTGCGATAGATTCAAAACTCTCACCACGTTCATTATCATTTGCAGTTAACGCGCTGCCAGCCAAATAAGAATCTAAAGCCTGCTGATACTTGCCGGAATTTAGATATACATTACCCTCGCTTTGATACGCCACACGCTCAAACGCCTTGCTTTTAATGCTTTTGGCCTGCTGCAGGCTTTGCTCATAACTAACAATCGCTTGCTCATACAAACCCGCGTCTTTATACGCATGCCCGGTAACCAGCGCGATAATCATTTTATCAAAGCCGTCAGTCGCCTGCTTTTCTGCTAAGTTAAACGATTTAATTGCATCGTCTAGCTTACCCTGTCCACTGTAAACACGCCCCTGGCATATCAACGCTTCTTTGTCATTTTTGTTTGTATCCAGCGCCTTATTCGCAAAGCTTAATGCTGCAGGAAAATCCGTTTGATCATACGCCTTACTGCATGCAGATGCATTGTCACTTGCAGCGTAAATAGTATTAAAAAACAGAGAGGTAGCTATTACAGTTAAAGTTTTATGTAGCTTCATTTTTGCTCGATGCTGTTAGATGAAATAAGTAACTATTATAAAAAAGTTGCCCACTGCTGCGACTTATCAGCAGTTGCAAAAAAATGTGGATTTAACAGCGATGGTTTAGCGTTATAACTTAGTGCCAGTGCCTGCATATCTACAATATCACCGCCAGCCTCTTGTAGCACGCAGTGCCCTGCTGCAGTATCCCACTCATATGTAGGCCCTAAACGTGGGTACACATCGGCTTTGCCTTCGGCTACCAAGCAGATTTTTAGAGAGCTGCCCAAACTGATAAGTTCAGGTTTAGCTAGGGTTGCCGTTTCTACGCCATGCAAAAACTTTTGGAATCGCTCATCTGAGTGTGACCTGCTACCTGCGACAGTGATCTGTGCTAAATTAAGCTGCTTTGCATAAATTCGCTCTGCGGGCGCCGCCCCTTGCTGCTTATAAGCCCCATGCCCTTTACTGGCATAGTAAGTTAAACCAGCAACCGGGGCATACACTACACCCATAATAGATTGATGCTGGCTAATTAAGGCAATATTAACGGTGAACTCTCCATTACGCTTAAGAAACTCGCGCGTGCCGTCTAATGGGTCAATTAACCAGTATGTTTGCCAGCTCAACCGTGAGCCTATATCAACCTCATCTGACTCTTCAGATAACACCGGGATATCAGGTGTGAGCTGGCTAAGCCTTGCAACTATAAGATCGTGCGCAGCAATATCTGCCTCTGTGAGTGGCGAGTTATCAGACTTCATTTCAAAGCCAAAGTCAGTGGAGTAAATTTGCATGATTGCTTCACCAGCATCTTTTGCAATGGCAATTACATCCGCTTGAAATTGATGGCCTTCATTGATCATGATGGTTCACCTTCCGCTAATACTGCTAATAGGCCTGCCTCATCAATAATCGCAATGCCCAATAATTGTGCTTTTTCCAACTTACTGCCTGCATCTGCACCGGCTACCACAAAGTCTGTTTTCTTTGAAACACTGCCTGCTACTTTGCCACCAGCCGCCTCAACCAGTGCTTTGGCATCATCGCGCGACAGGCTTGGCAAGGTGCCGGTTAGCACGAAGGTTTTACCAACAAGCTTACCGGTTACTTGCTGCCTGCCTTCTGTTTCTACCCAGTGTATTCCAGCATTTAACAATGCATCAATGACACTTTTATTATGTTCTTCCGTAAAGAAGTTTCTAATTGACTCAGCAACAATTGGGCCAACATCATTCACTTCTAGCAAATCTTCAATACTTGCCGCCATTAATGCCTTTAAATTACCAAAATGTTTGGCTAAGTCTTTAGCAGTGGCTTCGCCTACATTGCGCATGCCTAGCGCATAGATAAAGCGCGCAAGCGTGGTGTTTTTGCTGGTATTCAATGCATCTAAGATATTTTGAGCAGATTTTTCAGCCATGCGCTCAAGATTACTAAGTGTATGTAGATCTAGACTGTAAATATCCGCCAGCGTATGCACCAAGTTAGCCTCAACCAACTGGTCAACCAGCTTTTCACCTAAACCCTCAATATCCATGGCACGGCGTGAGGCATAATGCGTAATTGCCTGTTTACGCTGTGCAGGGCAAAACAAGCCACCAGTGCAACGCGCAACCGCTTCATCTTCCTGCTTGAGAATATGCGAGCCACACTCCGGGCACACAGTCGGCATTTCAAAACGACGTGCATGTGGCGGTCTATTGGCAAGCACTACACTCACCACTTCTGGAATCACATCCCCAGCCCTGCGTACACTGACCGTATCGCCAATTAAAATATCTTTACGGCGAATCTCATCTTCATTATGCAGCGTAGCATTAGTGACAGTCACGCCACCCACAAACACCGGCTTTAAGCGCGCAACTGGGGTTATCGCACCAGTTCTGCCGACCTGCACGGTAATGTCCTCCACCAGCGTAAGCGCTTCTTGTGCAGGAAACTTATGCGCCACAGCCCAGCGAGGGGCTCTAGACACAAAGCCCAACTCATCTTGCTGATTAAATTGATTGACCTTGTAGACCACGCCATCAATATCAAAAGGTAATTGCGGGCGCTGCTGGCCTATTTTTTCATAATACTCACTCAGCCCTTGCACGCCATGCACCACATCACGCACGCTGCTGACAGGGAAATGCAAGCTTGCCAAGTAATCCATGGCAGCGCCATGACTAGTTAGCACAGGAACACCTTCCGCCACACCTAAACCATAGGCAAAAAATGTGAGTGGGCGTGTAGCGGTCACTTTTGCATCGAGCTGACGCAAGCTACCTGCGGCTGCATTGCGCGGGTTTGCAAATAATTTTTCGCCTTTGGCCAACTGCGCTTGATTAAGTTTATCGAAGTCACGTTTCAACATGAGCACCTCACCGCGCACTTCTAGCAACTGCGGTGGATTTTCACAATTTAAACGCATAGGGATGGCGCGTAAGGTGCGCAGGTTATGCGTAACGTCTTCACCGGTGTAGCCATCGCCGCGCGTAGCGCCTTGGGTAAAAACACCGTGCTCGTAGGTTAAGGTGATAGCCAAGCCATCAAACTTTGGCTCTACAGCATACTCAACTTGCGCAACGCCCAACGCCTCGCGGATACGTTTATCAAAAGCCTCTAACTCACTTTGCTCAAACGCATTATTAAGTGAGAGCATGGCCTGACGATGTGTAATGCTGTTAAACGCATTATTAGCGGCACCGTTCACACGCTGAGTGGGTGATTCTGGCACCACTAGACTGGGATATTGATGTTCTAAAGCTTGCAGTTCACGATAAATTTTATCGTACTCACTATCAGGGACAGAAGGAGCGTCGAGCGCATAGTACTCATAGTCATAACGCGCGATTAACTCACGCAACTCTAAAACACGCTGCTCAGCGTCGCTTAACTTCGGATCTGACATTAAATCTAACCTTGAAACTTATGAGAACAATCTACGTGCACTGTCTGAGCCAGGCACAATGCCTCGCACTAACATGGTGGCGTAAATCACTTTGAGTTGCTGCCGAATTTTTTCAATCTGCATATCGCCTAGCGGTCTGTTGTTATCATCCACCAATACCGCATTTAAGCCTGTTTCCATATGCCTTGCGATTTGAACCATGTGATTGAATGCCTCAGTACAATGCATCACATGCGGGATATCTAGCTGAAAAGTAACTGCTTTCACTACACTGGTTCTTAACATTTCAGGGTTAAATGGGTAATTGTCTCGATTAAACATAACAAATGAAACAGATGGTGACGGCGCATTGGCTTGCGATGCATCAGCTTCAGCATAGTACTTAAACGCACCATCCGCCTCCAACACCAAACCCTGCGCCTCACTGAGGCCTCTTAATTTAGTACCAGTAAAAGCACCATGGTCGCCATGTACCAAGTGAAAGCCCATTGTTTTATCTACTTCAATACAAAACGCATCTAAGGCTGACGCGGCTAATAATGAGTCACCATTACTTTGCCATTCAACGTGGCCATCAATATCCAAGCCCAAGGTTTCTACCGCCAGCTGGAATCGATTTAAGACACTGCGAGTAACTGCACCGGCTCGATCAGCAAGCTGTAAGCTGCAGGTGATTTTTGTGGTGGTGTAATTAGCAATTTCTGGCTGCGTCGCTAATGCAGTTAACGGTACCCAATCCGTTTCTTGAATTAACGCATGTAAATGAATAGGTTTATCGTAATCTTCAAAGAAACCACCAATGCTTGCCGTCACGTTAGCAATGCTGGTTTCATTGGCTAAATAGATCACTGCAATTAAGTCCATCTGCGATTGCAGCATGGCGGGCAAGCTAGACTTTGTTACATCGCTGGTTACTGCGGCTTTAGGTGGTGCTACCGTTGCGAGCTTAGCTGGCGCAACAGGCTCAACATTTACATGATTAGCTACACTATCTGGCGCTGCTTGTACTACAGGCGCGGTATTGATTTGATTAAAAGCATCATTGAAAATTGCTTTAATTTCTTCATGCTGGGCTGGCTTGGTGTCTGTGTTGTGATTTACCTCTTCAGCCACATCATCCAAGTATGTGTCTGGCGCATGATGCGGCTCATGGCTTTGTCTAGCCACTAGCTCTGAATATGCCTCATCAATATCCTCTAAAGCATTTTCGTCATTGTCTGAGTTGGAGTCATTAAATGCGGTAAATTTACCGTCATGTTCAAAACGCTCTTTCAAGCGCTCGGTATCAATAGAAAAATTATCTTCTGCAAACTCACTTGCCACATCAGCACTAGCAGGCTCGTCACTGGCATTATCATTTAAAAGCGCGTCATTTTGTAATTGAGAGAAACTGCTTTCTACCTGCTGGTTGAACTTCCGTTCCTGCCACCAGTTAAACAAAAGCACGGCAGCAATGATTAGGGCACCAATAATGATTAATATGATTTGCAAATCGTTCATTTACATTAAACTCTCAACTAAATAACAGCCGCCATTAAGACGCTGTCTCAACCATTTTCACAGCCGCTTCCATATCTACGTCCACAATGCGTGAAACACCTGATTCCTGCATAGTAACACCGATTAATTGCTGCGCCATTTCCATTGTAATTTTATTATGACTCACATATAAAAACTGTGTTTTCTCAGACATTTTTTGCACCATCGCACAAAATCTCTCTGTATTGCTGTCATCCAGCGGCGCATCTACTTCATCCATCAGGCAAAATGGCGCAGGGTTCAACCTAAATAGCGCAAAAACCAAAGCTAGCGCGGTTAGCGCTTTTTCACCGCCTGACAATAAATGAATCGTACTGTTCTTTTTACCTGGGGGCTGCGCAAAAACCTGCATCCCGGTATCTAAAATCTCATCGCCTAACATCTCTAACTTAGCCTGCCCGCCACCAAACAAGGTGGTGAACAACTCATTAAAATGTTTATTGGCTTCATCAAACGTGTGCTGCAAACGGCTGCGCGTTTCACGGTCTATCTTATAGATCGCATCCTCTAGGGTTTTGCTTGCCTCATTCAAGTCTTGGCATTGGCTGTCAATATACTGTTTACGTGACTGCTCAGAGGCCAACTCTTCTATGGCAGCTAAATTCACGGCACCTAGCGCCTCAATATCCGATGTTAGTTTGGTCTTTTTTCTTTCCAGATCAGTAACTTTTAGCTCAGCGATTTGAGTCTCTGCGCCCTGCTTGAAATGAGCTTCAAGCGCAGCCTCCTCCATATTGGATGCCGCAAGCTCGGCCTGGCACTGCTCAAAATGAATGCGTGCTTCTTGTTCATTCAAACGGCTGGCTTCCAATCTATCCCGCAACGGGTGCAATTGCTGCTCTTGCTGCAACCGCGTACGCTCCTGCTGCTGCAAAAAGGTTTCGTTATCGCCCATTGCATTACGCAAGCTCACTAGCGACAATTCACGCTGCTGCTTGGTATTTAACGCCGCCTCTAAATTTGCTTTTAAAGCCTCCATCTTAGTTGCGGCCAATGTTGCCTCAACCTCTGCACACCGCAACTTTAGTGAGGAATTTTCCTCATGTAGAGATTTAATTTTAATCTCTAACTCATTGATATTATTTGTTATTAATTTTAAATTAAAACTTTTTTCTTGATGGGTACGCTCAATCACCTGCAATTGAGACCTAGCCTCATTTAATAAATCTTCTGCAGACTGTTTCTTGGATTCCAGCGACAGTTTTTCATACTGCAGCGTCGCAAGGCTTTCTGTAATTGTATTTAGTACCGTTTGCTTTTGCGCACTCTCCGCTTGCAGTTTCTGCAACTTTTCTTCAGCAAGGTTGCAATCAGCCTGCAACATGGCCTGACGCTGCATTGCGTTAGCCTGTTGCTGTTTAAGTTGCTGCAAATGTAGATTTAACTGATGCGCTTGCTGCGTTACAAGCTTTAGTTGCTGTTGATGCGTATGCTGCGTAGCGCGTAACTGCTGCATATTGTGCTCAAGCTGCAACAACTGCTCATTCTTGAGCGTCAACTCAGCTTGAGTTTCTGGTAACTGGTTTTGCAAACTAGTTAAGCGCGCTTGGCGCTCCAACACACCATGCAACCCTGACTGCTCGCCAAAATAAGTCACACTTTGCCGGGTATAAATATCACCGTGCTGATTCACAAGACATTCACCACGCTGCAATGAGCGTACAGCTTGCGTAACATCAGCATCACTATCTAATATATACACGCCAGCCAGCCAGTCTTGCAACACCGCATGGTAGCCAGGTTCCACATGCTCTACTAACGACAGCATCGTGGCATAAGACGTAGCCGCATCGCTAGCAACAGGATCAGAAGCTGACGCAGCAGCCAGCGTTACAGCAACCGGCGCCCTATCTGCCGCATCCACTTCAATCAACGATTGATCACATGCAATAGCATTAAGCTTTGCACCAAGAAATGCTTCAAAAGCTGACTCCCAGCCAGACTTGATGCGAACCATCTGCCACAGCCTTACGTTTTGCTCTTGCTGGTGACTTAAACCTGCGCGATTTAACCACGCGCTTAATGCGGATGCGTCATCCACCTTGCGCATAGACTGCTGTAACTTAGCTAATGAGTTAATTTCAGCCTCTAGCACATGTAGCGCACGCTGGTGCTGATGCACAGCATCTCTATGGTTTTTAATTTCCACATGCAAAACCTGCTCTTGCTGTGCTGCTTGAGTATTTTTCTGTTCCAACTCAGCAACTTGCAACGTCAATGTATTAAGTTCTGCTTGCTGTTCCACAAGCAAGCTATCGGCCGGTATCTGCAATGACGCATAACTTTGCTGCAAACGTTTTATCTGCTCATTAGTTTCTGCAATTGAACGAGACAAATGTGCCATATTTGCCTGCTCTAAACGCAAGCGCTGCTCTGTATTCAACCAGGTTGACTGACCGGCATTAAAAGCAGCGAGCGCTGCCTGATAAGCCTGCAACTGCAATGGCACAGCCGCACGCGCCGTATTCACGCCATCCTCGGCGTGCATAAATTCTGTATTCGCCTGAACAAGCTCGGCTTGGGCTAAACCGTGTGCACTCTCAACTTGGCTATGCTGCTGCGTATTCTTCTCTAACTGCACAGATAGCTGATGCAACTGTATCTGCAAGCGCTCTCTGGCGTCCGCGGTGTTTTTTACTTGATTTTCAAGGTTAGACACCTCTGCATTGGCTTCGTAATAAGCTGCCTGCGCCACGTTAACCGCCTCACTCGAGGCTACATGCTGCTGCCTGAGAGTTTCAAGCGTATTTTCACTATGCCGCAAACTTGCCATTTGCGCTTCCAGTTGATTGACCAACTGCTCAACGACACGTTGTGACTTTTCCCACTGTGCACTTGCGTCACGCTTTTTTAATAACCAAATCTGTGCCTTGGTGATATTTAAAGCTTGCTGCATTTGATTGTACTGTGCGGCTACGGCGGCCTGTGATTGCAAACGCACGATTTGCGTATCCAACTCGCGCAGAATATCCTCTACCCGTAACAGATTGTCACGTGTATCACGTAAGCGTTGCTCAGTCTCTTTGCGCCGCTCTTTATACTTACTAACCCCGGCGGCCTCTTCAAGGAACACGCGCATCTCTTCAGGACGCGCCTCCACAATGCGGCTGATGGTATTTTGCCCGATAATGGCATAGGCTCTGCCGCCCAAACCAGTGCCCAAAAACAAATCTGCCACGTCACGGCGACGCACCACACTATTATTAATGTAGTAAGTAGACCCCTTATCACGCTCAATCACCCGTTTTACGGAGATTTCTGCATATTGAGACCACTCACCGGCAGCGCTGCCCAAGCTATTATCAAACACCAACTCCACACTGGCTCTGGATATAGGCTTGCGGTTACCAGAACCATTAAAGATGACAGCATCCATGGCATCTGCACGCATTTCTTTGGCAGATGACTCCCCCAAAACCCAGCGCACAGACTCCATGACATTGGATTTACCGCAACCATTAGGGCCAACCACACCCACACGTTGCCCGTGGATATGCAGCGTTGTCGGGTCAACAAATGATTTGAAACCTGAGAGTTTGAGATGGGTTAAACGCAAAATGAACTTTTACTAAATAGGTTTGGATTAGGTTTCGATTAGATTTGGCTTTAGGGCGTTATAATAACGTTTTTTAAGCCAAAAGCTCTACTATCTATCATGACCGATCTATCACTAGGTGCAAAACCAACCGCACAGCCCTCTAAAACTTTAGAGACATTTGAAAGCCCAACAACGACACGTGACTTTCATATCCATATGGAAATCCCAGAGTTCACATGCTTGTGCCCTAAAACAGGCCAGCCTGATTTTGCTGTGATTTATTTAGATTACATTCCTGATCAGCTATGTGTAGAACTTAAAAGCCTAAAACTCTACATGTGGTCATTCCGTGATGAAGGCTGCTTCCATGAAGCCGTGACTAATCGCATACTGGATGATCTAGTTGCAGCGACACAACCTAAATTTATGCGCGTAACATCTAAGTTTTATGTCAGGGGCGGCGTATTTACCAACGTGATTGCCGAGCATCGCAAAGCAGGCTGGCAGCCACAACCGCGTGTTGAGTTAACACAATTTGAAAGTCAATCTAACATCCGCGGCTAAGCGCAAATATCAATAGAGATGGCGGCGGCTTAATTTGTGTAAATTCTTTTAGAATTTACACAAATTAGAAGGAAAGTGATTGACAAGCCCCGCGCCCATCTTTAATATGGCGCCTCGCTAACATTGCAACAGCT
>Ga0207968_100860_pt1 | contig 9816 bp, 4 predicted proteins | sample LakWasMet21_HOW5_2_FD_183867 | JGI IMG/M metagenome (GOLD analysis project Ga0207968, IMG submission 183867) | Freshwater sediment methanotrophic microbial communities from Lake Washington under simulated oxygen tension - Sediment Metagenome... | ecosystem: Environmental > Aquatic > Freshwater >...
GTACCCTTTATCAATGTAGCAGATGCGCGAATATTTCCGGACTCGGGTAAAGTTGTACTTTATAAAAATGCTGTGATGGATACTTTAGAAAACTCAAGTATCTTAGCAAATACTGTAACAAAATATCACACTATCCGAAATGTGACGGCTAATATTTTTGGTCGTAAAAATTATCTTGCAGAAGGAGAGTATCAATATTTAGATGAGAATAATAAAGCTTACCTCATTAAGTTCAATACGATAAAACCTGATACCAGTGGGCAAACCGTATCTGAAGGTCAAATTAGCGAGGATGCGAAATTCCAATTCAATGATTATTTTAGTTTTGCCGGTAAAGTATATTTATTTGCTTCTAATAAATTTTTAACCTACGATGGAGGGACTAAAATTGTACACAATTGTGGCAGAATTGGAAAAGCCTATTTAAAATTTAATGGTGAAATTGATCCAAAAGATATCTTAATTCCATTACCTGCAAAAGCCACTGATATGAATGGATTAGCTGTAGGTTCAGCTATTATATACGGTCCTGATACAAACATGGTGTATTCATCCTTCGTGTCATTAAGAGGTGGAAGAAAAGATATTGATGTAGCCGGAGCAGATGGTTTCTTAGGATTTAAACGAGAAACTGGAGAATATGTGATCACGAACAAAGAAAAATTTGTTGAGCAATCGTTACCTGGAGATTTAATCAGCTTAAATACATCTAATTGTAAAGTGTATGCTGAAGGTAAAATGAATTTGGGTGCAGATCTAGGGCAAGTTAAACTAAATTCTTTTGGTGTAGCCACACATAGTACGATTAATGATTCGGCTACTTTTGAATTAATGACCACCATTGATTTTTTCTTTGATAAAGGTGCTCTTAAAAAATTATTTAAAGATGCCGAGGTTTTTTTAGGAACATTGGCGCCAATAGATTTTGGAAATAAAGTATTTACTAAAGGAATTACGGAAATATTAGGCAAAGAAAAGGGCGATAAAGTAATTGCTGATTTAAATCTGAACGGAAGTATTAAAAAATTTCCGGATGAATTTGAAAAATCAATACTAATTAGTAATGTGGAAATGAAATATGACAAAACATCACGTTCATTTGTGTCGGTGGGTAAAATTGGCCTTGCAGCTATTGCTAAAAATGAATTATACAGACAAGTACCAGGTAATATTCAAATTAAGAAGCAAAAAGGAGGAGATATTTTAACCATATACTTTGAACTTGATCCTAACTCCTGGTACTACTTTACTTATTTTAAAGGAGTAATGAGCGCTGTAAGCAGCAACCCTGAGTTTAATAACATTATTAAAGAAATGAAACCAAAAGATAGAAAACAAGATGTGAAAGAGGGACCTAGCTACCAATTCAATCTTTGTAGCCCTGTAAAACGTGATCAATTTTTAAGGAAAATGAAAATGATGAATGCACAGGATGAATAATGAAATTTGATATTTTAAGTTTTTTAGTAAATAAAAAAGACCAACTGAAATAGTTGGTCTTTTTTATTTATAATCTTTGTCAGTTCTTACCTACTATGAGTCTTGTTAGCTAGAGCCTGTCGAGAACAATGACAACATCTTGACAGGCACGATGTGACATATCTAATTAAATACCAAAGGCATATTTTTAGGGGCTTTAATTTGATACACTAAAGTTAACTTTTTACTGTCTTTAGCTTGAATGGTGGTGCGCCAAGTTAAGATCCCAGTAACCTCATCATATTTAGCGCCCGATACTTCTTTTCGTTCGATGCTGATGGTTTTATCTTGTGTTAATGGTAATTGATCTTCTACTTCAATTTCTATTTTATTGGCACGAGAATTTTTCATCGTTATTTCATAAGTGTATTGGTGTATTTTATCATTATCTAAAAATTTCTCATAACATTTATCTTTTATTTTTTGACGTTTGATAGCGATATTTTTATCAATACCCAATGATAACTGAATTGTATCTTCTGTACCACCCGGCACTAAACTAGTTGCGCCAATATAAGAACCATCGTAATAAATAGAAGCTTCGCCTCCCATAGTAATAGCATCTTCCCAGTCAGGTAATACCGCCGTTAAATAAACATTGTTATTCAGTTTAGGGATAGATTTGTAACGGTATAATGTTTTTAAATCTTTAACTAGGATGGCGGCAAAATGTTGTTTACCATCACTTGGAATATTGTAGTTTAATTTTATTTCATATTCTGTTTCAATGATATTTTCACTTACAGTTGTATAATCAGAAGCATTTTTTGCTAAGCTATAACTATCATTATCTGCAGCTGTAGTACCAGTTACTGCTTTTTCGGTATCATAAATTCCATTTACAGAAGTAGGAACATTTGCATAACGATCTTTTTGGTTTAATTTTTTATGGTTATAATTAGTATAACCTAAATACCAAGGAGACAACACCGGTAAATTATAAGAGCGATTAGGATTAGCAGTAGACAATACTAATCTTACATTTCCCCAATCGACACCAGATTGTTGGTGAATTTGTGCTTTGTATGTTAACTTGATATTTTGCTCGTTTGAAATAGCTCTTAGATCATAAGACGGCGTCCAGCCCGCATTAGTAATATAATAATTTATATTAATAGTTGCTAATGTTGCCTGATCTGCTATCACATGAACCAAAATTCTGTAATCTACTTTTTCTACTTCACCTGTATTGTTTTGGTTAGCTAATTCATTACTCACTTCGTTTATACGTTCATTTAAAGCTAATTTTTTTGCTTCAATTTTTTCTCTTTCACGTTTTAATTTTAATTGCTCGGTATTGATATTAAACAATTTTTCTCTCAAATAAGTCAATCCATCTTTTAAAAGGAGAATACTATCTTTTTTTGATTGTCCTTTGTACAGATTATAATTCAGTAATACATTTTTTTCCATTGCTAAGGCATCTGATTTTGCTGTAATTTCTTCCAGTAAATAATTTAATTCCTGAATACTATCATTCACATGTTTTAACAATTTTTTATAACGTACATCGCCGAGAAGTTTTGCTTTATTCAATTCGGGATAATGTACAATATGTTGAATATCTGCGATGATGAAGTTTCCATTTCCGGAAGCCTGAATAGCAGAAGCATTAATGCAATTTTCTAAGCCGGTGAACATTAAAATATTTGGTCCCGCTACCAAATTAACCGAAGCATTACGATGTACCTGAGCGCCCTGTGTGTAAACGACAATTTTTTCGGGTTTAGACTTAACTGTTTTTTCAGTTTCTGCGGCTTTTGCATTAAATATGTTTAAACAAAATACCAATATGATCAAGTTTTTCATAAAATAGATTTTTAAATTTCTATTTAGATGCAAAAAAAATAGGATTCCATAAATAGACAATTTTTGTTCTGAAAAAACAGGCGCATTTAACTCAATTAATCTTCCCGTAACTCACGTATACCTAAGAGAGAGAAAACACCTTAATTCACAAATTTTATAGTTAAATCTTTTGCTACTTTTAAAAAAACATCAGCTCTACATTTTTTTAGAGAGATAATTGAAAAGAAAAAAACAAAAAAAATTATGAAGAAAATTATATTAGTATTCGGAATCTTAATTCTATTTTCCAATCACCGTTTATCGGCACAATTCACTCAAAATGGTGATACGCTTTCGGTTCAAACCTTTACATTCGGTTCTCCTCAGGACGCCTGGTTTAAATTTCCATCTGATACTATACGTATTGAGAAAATTTTAATGAAATACACCTTAAAATGTAACCCTGCGCAGAGTCCTGCATGCGGCGAATGGGATTATTCAACGCCTTTTTATCTTTATAAAAAAACTGGATTAACAGATTCAAGCGTAGTGCACCAATCTATTTATACTGTAAATGGATTAGCTCCAGACAGTGTTTCATATATGAATACTCCATCGTATTCATATTATCCAACCTGGCAATATAGCATAGCTCACACTGCTACTACATCTTTTAATTCTTATACCATAGGAACGGGAACTACGAATAGTAATTCTCCTTTTGGAGCAAATAATCCAGTTTCTCGTTCTCAATATTTATGGACAGCAAGTGAAATGAATACTGCTGGTGTAGCAGTAGGTAACATTACCGGATTACAATTTTATTTACAATCTCTGGGTAGTTCTTTAAAAAACTTAACTGTTCGCATTAAACACACGAGCTTAACTTCACTTAGCCAATCTACATTAAATACAACAGGCTTTACAACCGTTTATGCACTCAATACACAATTTAACACAACAGGATGGAACAGCTTACAATTTACTACACCATTTAATTGGGACGGTACTTCAAATTTATTAATTGAGATCGCCTATGATAATACACAAACAGGAACCGATAATGTTGTTGCATCATCGGTAACTTCTTTTACTTCAGGCTTAACAAACTCGGGTAGCGATCGTTCGGCCTCTTTTCATTCTACTGGTCAAGTTGAAGTTCCTTTAAATAATCAAGTTGCAGCTATTGACTCTGCTGTTACAGTTGCCTTTTGGGCTTACGGTACACCACAATACCAACCACAGCAAGGAGATTGTTTCGAAGCAGTAGATTCAGTTGGAAATAGAATTTTAAACTCACACACACCTTGGTCTGACAGCAACGTGTATTGGGACGCAGGTTTTAATGCAAGTTATGATAGAATAAACAAAGTTGCCACTACATCACAAATAGAAGGCCAATGGAACTATTGGACATTTACAAAAAATGTGGCTACAGGTTCTATGAAAGTATATTTAAACGGAACATTGTGGCACAGCGGAACGGGTAAGATCAAACGAATGAAGAATATTAAAAAGTTTAGAATTGGTGCGGGACATTGGAGCGGTAATACAACTTACGAAGGTCAAATGGATGAATTTGCAGTTTTCAATAAAGAACTTAGCCAAACAACCATACAAGCATACATGAATAAACAGATCGATGCTTCACACCCTAATTACAATAATCTTGTATTATATTATCATTTTGATGACGGTAACTATCTAACGGCAAATGATGCTGCTCCGGTAAGTCATCCACCTGCATTACTGGTAAATGGTGTAAATAACCCATTAAAAAAAGCAACAGATTTAGTTTATAATTTTTCAGAAACGAGTACGCGCCCTAATATTACATTTGAACAAGGTGTATATACCTCTCAAACATTTACAACATTAGTTGTTGACTCGGTAATGAAAACACCTATCCAAATTATTTCGTATAATGATTCAACGAATAACCCTGGTGTTGCTACTGATACTATTACCGTATGGCCATTTTATTACAATAATTATGTATACAACTCTCAAGGAATTGCTACCGATTCTACTTTAGTAACAGTGGATAGCACTATGCATTTAGTTTATTACAACTGGTATAAAAAATTTCCTCAAGTAATTAGATATGAAATAGCAAAATACATTACGCCTTATGGTAATGGTTTAAGTTTAGGAAATGGTTGGACATGGACGTTTGACCTTAGTGACTACAGAACATTATTAGCTGATAGCGTACATATAAGTGCCGGTGATTGGCGCGAATTATTAGACGTGAAATTTTTAATGATAAAAGGAACACCTCCACGCGATATAGTTGGAATAAAAAATTTATGGAATGGTAGCTTTAAGTATGGGGTTGTCAGTGATCCGATTGAAAGCCACTTACAACCAATGACATTATCAATTCCTTCTAATGCGGTAAACTCACGTTGGAAATCACGTGTTACCGGACATGGGATGGATAGCCCCGAAAATTGTGCGGAATTTTGTCCAAAAACGCATTATTACAAAGTAAATGGAACTCAACGATTTTCACAATTGATATGGAGAGATAATTGCGATTTAAACCCTCTCTATCCACAAGGTGGCACTTGGGTGTATGACCGTGCAAATTGGTGTCCGGGAGCAGAAGTTTGGACTTATGATTTTGAATTGACTCCGTTTGTGACTGCAGGAAATTCAGCAGTACTGGATCATGATGTTCAGGCTTATACAAGTGGTGGGCCATGGAACTCTTACGATATTGCTGATCAGATTGTGTATTTTGGAGCTCCTAATTTTGCTTTAGATGCCGCAATTGAAGACGTTATCTCTCCAAGTACAGATCAAATGCATTTACGTTACAATCAAAGTTGTGATAACCCTATTATAAAAATAAAAAATACCGGCTCAAGCAATTTAACTTCATTAACTATTACTTATGGATTAAATGGTGCAACACCATCGGTTTATAACTGGACCGGTAATTTAAAATTTTTGGAGATGGCTACCGTTAATTTAGGTGATTTTAACTGGATACCGGGAGCAACACATTTTGATGTAACTATTAGTAACCCTAACGGAGGAACGGATCAATATGCTAAGAATAACTCCAGAGTAGTACAATATACCTATCCTCCGGTTATGCCAAGTCAATTCATCATTGAGTTTAAAACAAATAATAATCCCGGCGAAAATGAATATACTTTGAAAAATTCTGCGGGTACTGTCATTCACTCAAGAAATGGCTTATCGCAAAATACAACGTATAAAGATACACTAACTCTTGCAAACGATTGTTATATGTTTGAATTAACAGATACAGGTGAAGACGGATTAACCTGGTGGGCTAATACAGGCCAAGGCAGTGGTTATATTCGTTTCAAAAAAGTAAGTTCACCTGTTATTCTTAAAAATTTTAATAGTGACTTTGGTGGACAGGTATATCAGCAATTTGCTGTTGGTTTAGTTACAGATGTTGAGGACTATATTTTTGTTAATCAAGCACAGTTTAATGTTTTTCCAAATCCATCTTTCGGAACTGTTTACATTAATATTGACATGCCGGAACGCTCCAGTGGAAAAGTAGAAATAACTGATGTTTTAGGCAGAAAAGTTTACGATTATCAATTTAAAAATACTATTGCAGAAAGTATTGAAGCCGATTTATCTAAATGTAACGCTGGAATATATTTTGTAACTTTAAAAACAGATAAAGAAACTCTTTCCCAAAAAGTTATTTTGGAGAAATAAAAGAAACTAATTTTAGTTTAAAATTTAAAATGCTTACCTATAACTTAATTGAAATAGGTAAGCATTTTTTGAAGATGGAACTTGAGTTAATAGCTTTATGAAGACAAATAAAGTATGTTCTATGAACATCGTAATAGTAAATATTACCTCGATAAACTATTGTTATAAGGAATACGATTAATGATAGAACGCCCAAGTGTAACTTCATCAGTATATTCCAACTCATCGCCTACAGCAATACCACGTGCAATAGCAGAAAGTGTTACTTCATAGGCTGCTAATTTTTTAAAGATGAAAAAGCTGGTTGTTTCACCTTCCATAGTAGCATTAAGTGCTAAAATAATTTCTTTTACCTCTTGCGTTGCTACTTTTGAAACTAAAGAATCTATAGTTAAATTACTTGGCCCCACTCCCTCCATTGGAGAAATTAGGCCGCCTAACACATGATATATGCCTTTATACAAGCCTGTATTTTCAATAGCCATCACATCTCTATAATCCTGAACAACGCAAACCAATTGATGATTTCGTATCGGGTTAGCGCATACTTCGCAAATATCATAATCAGAAATAGTATGACACTTTTTGCAAAATTTTAAATCGCTTTTAAGAGCTTTAAGAACTTCTGCAAAATTGGAAACATCTTGCGTATCCTGCTTAATTAAATGCAAAACATAACGCAAAGCTGATTTTTTACCAACTCCTGGTAGTCCAGAAAAATGATTGACTGCTTGTTCTATTAATTTAGAGGTAAATTCCATGGGACTGTTTAGATACAAAATATTTTAAACCACATAGATTCTTTATTGTAAAGGCTATATAGGCGAAGCCTTGCTTCTAACATAGTCATTATATGTAAAACATATTTTTATAATTGTATCCTTTATAAATAAATTTTATGATTTCTATATGGTTAAATAATTATTTAGTCAATTCTACATTCATTTCTATTTCTGCCTGGTAAGATGCCTTGTCATAAATTTCAATATTTTTAGTAGATGTTTTAAAGCCGGGTGCTTCAATACTCATTTGGTATTTTCCAGGAGGTAAAATTACTACAAATCTTCCATTTGCCGGATTAGGCAAATAATTACCTACTAATTCTTTAGAAATATTATCATTTACAGATATAAAAGCATCTGTATAATTTATCTCTTCATCATCTTTTCCTTTAAGCATTCCAATCACTACAGAATAATCTGATTCAACATCATTAAAACTTACACGGTAAATATCAAAATCTCCTTGTCCACCAGTTTTAGCTGTAGCAATGTAACCGTATTTACCATTTTTAGAAATACGAAAATTCATATCATCATCTGTAGTATTAATAGGGTATCCAATATTTTTTGGTTTTGAAAATGTGTTATTGGTCTCATCATAATTTGATTTAAAAATGTCATAACCACCCATACTTGTGTGGCCTTTGGATGAGAAATAGATTGTTTTACCATCGGGAGCCGTATTTGGAAAATCTTCATCAAATGCGGTATTAATATCAGCTCCGGCATTTTGTGGTTCAGACCATTTACCATTTACTAACTTTTTACAGATATAAATATCTGTTCCACCAAAACCACCTTTACGATTACTTGCAAAAAACAAAATGTTCCCATCTGCAGAAATTGAAGCGGCAATTTCTTCTCCCCCAGAATTAATTTTTGCATCTAATTTTTCGGGTTTAGAAAACACTCCTTCTGTATTCATTTTACTCATAAAAATATTTCCTTTACCTAAACCTTCGGGCATATACAATAACATATTTTCTCCATTAGCACTTAAACCAATCACTTCCATTCCCGCATTACCTGAGTTAATTGGTGCACCTATTGGCGTAGCTTTCATATATTCTCCGTTAATTACTTTGGAGATATAAATAGAATTATTATACATTCCGTTTGATAATTTTTCAGCATTTCTTTCAGGACGTTTGGTATTATACACAATAAACGATTCATTAGAAGTTACAAATGGATAATAATCGCTATAAACAGAATTTATATTTGTTCCTAAATTCTGAAAGATCACGTCTATCGGAAATTTCATTAATTCTTTTGCATTGATGCAATGTTGTATTTGTAAATCTGCATCAGCTAAATTATATACTGTTCCTTTTGCTTCTTCTTTAAATTTTTTAAACATAGCAATAGCATCATCAAAACGATTACCATAATGATATGCTCGAGCTAATAAATAATCGGCGTTAGGATCATGTTTCTCTTTGCGGGTAACAATTTCCAAGTATGGAATTGCTTTTGCTTTATTCACATTACTATTCAAATAACAAACCCCAACATTGTAATTATAAATTACATTTTTAGGATCTTGATTTAAAAGTTGTAGATAGTCTAGTAAAGCATCCTCGTAATTACCAAGTTTTAATTTTTCGGACGCTTCATCAGGACTAACTTTCGTTAACCCATCAGCCTGAGCCACTAAAAAATTAGCTAAACTCAAAAAAATCAAGAAAAAAATAGACGTTTTCATATAATATGTCGTTAAATAGATGACTAATTTATACAATTTATGAGAATTGACATGATATTGTGAAAAACTGTTGAAATAGTTTAATAATTAAGGCTAGCATTTGCTTAATATTGATTATTAGGTATATTTCAAAAGAACGATGGCTTCATATTTAAAAATAATTTGTTTAGTGATTTTTGTTATCAAATTCACTACTTCTTGTAATAATTCAAATAAAGAGACTGATAAACGAACAGTTTTTAATTACAATGAGATGGCAGGCGTTACCAGCTTAGATCCAGCAATGGCTAATAACCTGGAAAACATTTGGGCCGTTAACCAATTATTTAATGGTTTGGTTCAAATGAATGA
>Ga0207968_100863_pt1 | contig 9765 bp, 15 predicted proteins | sample LakWasMet21_HOW5_2_FD_183867 | JGI IMG/M metagenome (GOLD analysis project Ga0207968, IMG submission 183867) | Freshwater sediment methanotrophic microbial communities from Lake Washington under simulated oxygen tension - Sediment Metagenome... | ecosystem: Environmental > Aquatic > Freshwater >...
GCCTAACCCATCATTCAAGCGGGACGCCTAACGGCGCCCCTTAATTCAAACGTTAGCACTATGAATTTACACCCTAGTGATGTAGCAAAACTAACAGGCAATATCCCTTACCAAAAACTAATGAACTCAGGCGCAGGGGGGAGATTCTTGGAAAAAATGGCTAATGAAGGCACTGAACTTTCATACATGCTCAAGTTATACCCATCCGTGAAATATGAACCGCTTGATTTTTATTATGTATCTATTCAACTGGCTACTAATGCTACTGAAGCACTAATATCCGATCTATCTGATTTCTACACTTGGCGCGGCCAAGTCATGTCATCATTTATTGTATGTTTGGCACCTGCTCCTAAATTTAAACCATACATAGAAAAGATATTAGTAAAATCTAATGCAATAAATTCATGGATCGCTGAAATAGCATTATGTGAAATTAACAATCAAATTTCAGAAAAATATAAAAATCAGCAGTTATCGTTGAGAACAATTAGAAATTTAATTTCCCCTCTTAAAGGGCATGAAATGCACCCCCGCCTCGCTAGTCAACCATTACAATCAGTAAATATTGAGTCACTTAGAACTGCATATCGTCAAGGTGGGGTTAATGCATTCAATAAGGCTATAGGCGAGCTGTTTAGTGCTAACCTATCATTCAAGCGGGACGCCTAACGGCGACCCTTAATTCAAACGTTAGGAACATAATGGTAAACGTAAGCTTGGCCTTAGCTTTTATAATTTCGTGGGCATCATATTATTTTCCAAACTTGAGCTGGCTCTCACAGAAAATCGGATTACCACTTTTTCAAATTGCAGTGGTTTTATTTCCATTTATATTTTTAATCACTCTTTTCAAACTAACGTCTGCTAACAATTGGATTAAACTCAACAAACTAACTCTTGGTATGTTGGCCATCGCAAACTGCATTGTGGTACTCGCTCTTATTTTTCATACTGTACAACCATATTTCATGCCAACGGAACCCTCAGTCGAATCAATCATGCACCAAAGTTCTTTTGAGACTGTGCCGCAATTTATTAGCATGCTGTATCCATTTGCTAAAATACTTAGCCTAACTGGTATTTTTATTTTATTGCTCCAGTCGGCTCAAAAGCTCCTAACCCATCATTCAAGCGGGACTGGCTAAAGCCAGCCCCTTAATTCAAACGTTAGCGGTCATTTGCCCAAATATGAAAATTGTGTGTACCCTTGTATTGCTTTTAAACTTATCGGCTGCGCTTGCAGGTGACAATCCTCCAGTTTGGATTTTTGGAAAATACGAAAATAACCACACGATCTACACCAATTGCAACTCAGAAGTACAAGGCACCCCATGTGCCTGTGGCAACGGCAAGTTTGCTGACGACAACGGGTTTTGCTACAGCGACGTAATTGATACGTTGCTAATCAAAAAACACCAAGGAAAATACGACTCTTTAAGTGTCGAACTAAACTCTTTGGGTGCAAATGCACATACATGCAGCTATGAGAGAATTGGGAAAAGTATGCAGATAGGGCCGTGGTCAACAGTGATATAAAAGATTTTGACGAAAATTGCAGTATTGCATTAATTTTTAAGAAAAATCTTGTTTACCTTATCACAAGAACGGAGCAGTCGTGCCGAGACTTTTGTGGTATGAGGACTAGTATGGACGGGATTATTTTCAAAAAAACGCTAACCACTCATTCAAGCGGGACGCCTAATGGCGCCCCTTAATTCAAACGTTAGGCTTTTATGAAACTATATCGAAGCGATTGGACTGGAATAATTTGGGGAGTTATTCTTGGTGCATATCAACCATTTGCTATTCTGAATAATCCAGTAGTTCCTGGCTTCCCTCATCAAGGATTAATTCAAGTAATGGTCTTTGGCTTGATTGGTCCTCCTATACTAGCCCTAATATCTAAGTTATTTATCAACAACAACTCTTCTTTACAAGAAAAAATTGGAAGTTATGTCAATCTAGTTTTTATGATGGTAGCTTATGGAATCACTACGGGGGCAGTTGGCCTTGGCTACCATTTGCTTGTTGGTTTGCCTCATCTGGCATTAATGCCAATTGTATTTTTTGGGTCTGCTGGTTTTGGTTTTCTGGGCGCATATTTGATAAATCCTCAAGCAGCATATCGTCCAAATGAGTAAGCCTAACCCATCATTCAAGCGGAACTGGCTAAAGCCAGCCCCTTAATTCAAACGTTAGGAGTATATGAGTACAATTAGTGCAATCTTTTTCTACATCGCCATTCCTATCGGATTCGGCGTGTTATGGGCGCTCATATTGAAACCAGACCGTTGGTTCCATTCCATACTAATTGGCCTAGCTATCATCTTCTCAGGAATGACTAATTTATACTTCCAACTCCAAAACGACTCTTTTTTATCATTTAGTAACGCCATGACCTCTAGTGGCTTTGTCGCATCTTTCGGTTGGGGTCTACTTGCTCAGGGAGTTGTCACATTTTTCAGAGAGAAAAAAGCAACTCCTAACCCATCATTCAAGCGGGACGCCTAACGGTGCCCCTTAATTCAAACGTTAGAGGCTCGCTGCTTAGCATACTGTTATCTAGGGAAACTACCAAATGAACCGCTCCGCTATAGGGCTCTTCTTCCTCTTCTGTTCGCAATCGCTATTTGCTCAAACATCTACTGCTGATACCGCTATCAAAGATTTGTCGTTATGCGATGCAACGATATTCAGAACAATTAAGAAATACGAGTCAGATTTTCGCCTTCATGGACCAGTTGAAAGTGGGGGCAACATCGCGTACTTGAAGGTCCTTGACCGTACAGCAGAAGATAAGAACGTCGTGATATTTGAAAAGGCGATTGAGAGTAATGTCAGTTTGATTGGATACTTTGACGAAGTCGCTGATCTAGAGGCAATTGGGCAATACTATTCTTGGGGGTTTCTCGTGAATGGTGGCCCCGATAGCGTTGTGGCGGCCATAAAGCCTCTTGTTAGCGATGGCTCTCGGTTACGGCGAGATGGCAACGTCTTTGTGCGCTCGGAAATTCGCGACATCACATTACCGAACGGAGGCTGGATAAAGAACGACAAATTGTCTAGCGGAAAAATTCCAAGAAATCACGCTATCGAACGTGTGTTTCTTGTTGAGCCTGCTGGAGACAAATACCCTGGAATTTCCCGTGTAGGGTGTTCACTCCAGGGGGCCATTCCCGTAGAAATTCTCGCTTCCGAACGGCCAGACATTGAGGCTAAAGAGCTGTCGTCAAGCAGTATGGTGGCCAAGAGTGAAACCGTACCTCCGTTCGGTGTTGGTGATGTCATAGTCCCTTATCGCCATTACGACTCTGACAAGAAGGAGCTAATGCTTGGAGCTGAGCGGGGATCTGAAGGAACAAAGTGGAAAGTTCTAGAAATTGCCAAGACGTGCATCCGTCTGACGCTGATTGAAGGAGAGTTCAAACCGTGGTGGGCTAATGGCAAGACGTATATGCCCAGTACTTACACCGATTGTTTCTTTTCCAGCGGGAATTTCAAGTCAGCATTCCCAGAGTCTGGCGATCTTGACCAGATATTCAGTGAGTATAGAAAAAGCGACTGAATGCCGCGATTTCTAACCTCTCATTCCACCGGACCTGCGCGAAAATCCGCGCAGGCCGGTGAATTCAAACGTTGGGCATTTTCATGATTTTTCGTTATTCATTGCTTATAATCATATTTGTTTTTGTTATTCCCACCACCCACGCGGAAGAAAATGAAGCAGAGGCTCGTTGGGACAAATGTGAAGCTAATGCTTTTGCCCCACAAGAGGAAGTCGGTGTTGCTGGCGGTGCGGCAGCAGTACTCGTCGAGTGCGGAGAAAGACCGGTTGTAAAAACTACAAAAGGGTATCGTCTGTTATTATCTGATTGCAACTGGCTGTACAATCAACCACTTCATGAATGCAAAGAACCAATAAGTAAAGATTCCTGCAAAACAAACGATGACATGGACATGTTTTCAATGTCGTCTTGGCGTGGCATGTTTGATATTTCTAATAAAGTATTTAATAAACAAGAGTTCTTTAAACTTTGCAGACAAACCTGTTTATCAAAAATCACTACTCCTGACAGAGCAACATTTGGAAAAATGATTTGCGGTGAATAATAAATCTATGCCCAACCCATCATTCAAGCGGGACCTGCAAAAGCAGGCCCCTTAAATCAAACGTTAGACCTATTAAAAACATGACCGTTCCGGCAACGAAAGTTTATGAGGGTATTGAAGCCTCTCTACCAGACAAGGCCAGTGTTACTGAGCTATATGTTGGGGCTAGAGAAGCTGATGAATTTTTTTATTGGTCAAAGTCTTCTGATAAAGCCGTATTAAAACTTAAAGCTCTATTTCCCAAATTGGAAAAAATAACGATTGAAGATGATTATTTAGTTCAATCACAAATTGATGCGTTATCAACCCAGTTGCCTCCGATAGCAATTGAATGGACATATCGCATGCACATTGATGGTCGACACGGCAGATAACCAGCCTAACCCATCACTCACACAAGCTTATTAACTTAATAGACGCGTGAGTTGATTTACCTTTCTTTACAATGTTTCTCTGTTGTCCGTATTTCCCATGCCTAAGGTTTATTGTATTCTTTGCCCTAACCCATCATTCAAGCGGGACTGGCTAAAGCAGGCCCCTTAATTCAAACGTTAGGTGCTTGAAATGAATCGTCGAAACTTCCTTACCTTGATCCTTGCTTTATATGGTGCATCGCAAACAAAAATAGCTATGACTGAAGAAAACAATCAGGATATTCAACTACGCTCAGTAAAAGAAGTAGCAGAGAGATGTCTTGCACTTCTCGCCATCATTCAACATTCAAACAAACCTCAACAGAGCTTTATTTCATGGGTTAAAGAAAATAATATCGCCAGCTATTTCAGTCATGAAGAAAAGTTATTTTTTGAGACATCGCAGCCATCTCAAAATCAACTTGTTAAATTCAGTTGGCGAGTTGAAGCTTTGATGCCTCTATTGTGGGCACTAGGTCATATTGAGGAATTGCCACCCCTTAATGAACAAGCAAGTAATCTTAGAAGTCTTTCTGGAATTAAATTAGCAAATGATAATCCCAAGCAATTTGTCGCATTAGCGAAACTTAGAAAAGATAGTGTGATTCTTGAGGCCGAAGAAAATTTGTACTACCAGCATTGGCGAGTTAGAGATGCTCAGTTAAATCAAAAGGTAATGCCCAAAGAACTAGACCCAGATATAGTTTTTGAGCGTAGATATGCCCTTAGTTGGTTAACCGGATGGGGAGAAAACTGGGATGATGTTCCAACAGACACCTAACCCATCATTCAAGCGGGACTGGCTAAAGCCAGCCCTTTAATTCAAACGTTAGCCAAAGAGAGCCATCAATGTTTGGTAATTTATTTAAGAAGAAAAAACAAGAAACCAATTGGCACTACATTGTTGCTCAATTAAATGCAAAAATCCAACCAATGCACCGAGGTGAGTTTTTTGAAGATCCACTAGATGTGGAATTAAAAAAACTCTCAATTGGTCAAGTTAGCGGTGGTGGGACTATGCAAGACCCTAATGGCGAAATCGCTTATTGTGATATTGAGATTCAAGTTCATGATTCATCCGAAGAAACGGTAAAAAAGATCATAAGCTATCTTGAAAAGCTCGGTGCGCCGAAAAAATCAAAGTTAAAAATTGAATATACAGGGGAAGAAATAGAGTTTGGTGTAGCTGAAGGTCTAGCAGTTTATCTGAATGGTACCGAGCTAGATGCTGAGATATATCAAAACTGTGATTCAAATGTGGTTTACAGTGAGTTCGATAAACTACTATCCGGTGAAGGTCGCGTTCTAAGTTACTGGCAGGGGAATACTGAAACTGCATTTTATTTGTATGGTAAAACATATGTTGAAATGAACGCTAAAATTAGCGACTTTCTGGGTAGTTATCCTTTATGTCAAAAATGTAGGGTTGCTCAAATTGCATAATACGGCTAACCCCTCATTCAAGCGGGACTGGCTAAAGCCAGCCCCTTAATTCAAACGTTAGGGTTTTATGGTTCTATCAGAGCTCGCTGAGTTATGTGCACGATTTGAATTAGAGCAGGAGCAAATAGATGCATTCTGTCAAAGCTCTGGCATATCTAAATCTCAACTATTTGATGATTTAGCTAGATATGTTGCTCATGGCTACGCTAAGAACCAGTTAAGTTATGAATTTTGTGGCGTAATTATTAATGAGGTCTGGCGCATGTCCGAACTAAATCTATCAAACTATGCGTATTCAGTTTATATTGCATTCGACGAAGGCGAGTATTACCATCAAAATGACAGTCGTGATGTTGAACCAAACGAACTTTATACTCGTCCGTTAATTAAAAAAATTATTGCTAATGAGTAATCTCAACCCTAACCAATCATTCAAGCGGGACTGGCTAAAGCCAGCCCCTTAACTCAAACGTTAGGTAGCCAAATGCAACATGACATAGAAGAGTTGATTAAAAAGCTCCGTGACATTGCAAGCCGTAGCCCTAAAACTAAAGAAGAAATGCAGCTCGTTGAAGCTAAGTGCATAGAATTAATGCAACAAATTAAAAATCTAAACTTGGGTAATACATGTCCTGATGAGATTTGGCATTACCTTACTGATGCAGACATACGCTTCAAAGACCCTGAGTATGCTAAGTATCAGTTAATCAAATATTTAAGTGCATTAAAGGGGTGGCAATATGCAACCTAACACGTCCATCAAGCGGGACGCGCTAAAGCGCGCCCCTTATCTCAAACGTTAAAGCAGCGAGCTAAAAATATATGATTAAATTTTATAGTTGACGGTATTTTAAATAATAATTAATTATGTGCTTATGGTTGTTCGCTTAGCGAAGCTGTTGGATTGACCCGAGCCCACCATTTTAATGTTTCACAATGCATCAAAAAGTAGCTAAAAGCCATATATCTCGCGGTATGTGGCTTTTTTGTTGCATTTAGTGTCGCATGCCATTGCCTGACATACCCCAATCAGTGGGGGTAATCCATCATTTAATTGATAGTGTTACATATAGAAATTAAATTTTAAAAATCAACAACTCTAAATATTCTTAGCTTACAATCAATTTAGAATAAATAAAGTACGACAATAAAAATAATATAAGGGAAGAAAATATGTTCTGTCCAAAGTGTGGCACCTCTAATAATGACTCTTCAAAGTTTTGCTCTAGTTGTGGTAATTCATTATCTGCACTAGCCGGTTCTCAATCATCGAGTCAAGATTACTCAGTGAATCAGGGGGAGTTTTACAAGGCGGCCATAGGACCTAAAAATCAAGACTATTATCTAACTCGCTTTTTGCGTTTTGACCAAGAAGGAAAAGCAGGTGGCTCATGGCATTGGCCGGCGTTTTTCTTAACTTTTTATTGGTTGCTATACCGAAAAATGTGGCTAAACGCGCTAGTGTACTTTTTATCGCCTTATTTATTGCTAATCCCAGTAGGCATCATTTCTGTGGTGTTTGGTAAGGGTGGAGAGGTATTAGTTGGGCTGGGATATGTACTTTATCTGATTGCGATTTTTATCGTGCCACCTATTTATGCTAATGCTCTCTACTATAAGCATTGCAACAAAAAAATTGCTGAAGTAAAAACCAATACCAAGGATACTCAACGACAGTTAGGTGAAGTGTCTGGTAAAGGTGGTACTAGCAATGTAATTTTAATTTTTGTATGCATATTCATGTTTATAGCTGTTATAGGGATATTAGCTGCAATTGCAATTCCAGCTTACAGTGATTATACAAACAGAGTCCGGACGGCTCAGGCCGTAGTTATCGGTAAAACTGCTACTCTGGCAGTGACAGACTATTACTATAGCAACCAACAAGTACCCTCAGATTTGAGTGAAACTGGCTTTTTGATGCCTATTGATCCTAACGTGAGGAGTGTAGTAATTAACCCTAGTAATGGAGTCATAACTTTAACTTTAGCTAGTATTCCTCTCGATGGGAAAACCATTTTATTTGTTCCATCTTTAGATTCAAATAAACAAATTCAATGGAAATGCACGAGTCATAACATTGAAACACGCCGTTTGCCTCAAGAGTGTCGTTAGTAATTTCAGAGAAAATAACATATCAAAATCAATATCTTCAATATTGTTATATGGACGCGTGCGTCCGCTTAATATCTGTTAGGTTTAAACTTTGAAAGTTAGTTATTTCAAGATACTTTTATCTATAGCCACATTAATGTTGGGATGTGGCCTTTTCATTAAAGGTTTTGACGAATACAAACTTGATAAAGAGTACAAAGCCAATGGAGTTAAGACCGAAACAACCCTGATCGGGTATCAATATTGGGAAAATTATAGACATAGAGAAAAAGGTGATAGGCCAATATTTTCGTATACTTCATCAAAAGGAATCACCCATAAATATATTGCTTACGAATATGTTGCAGCTACTGAGTTTAATAAAAAGAAATTGGCCGCACAAAGGGTTGTTATTACGTATCTACCGCGTAACGAAGAAATAGCACGAGTTGATTCATGGTGTGGAAGTAAACAATACACAGGACTTTTCTGGGGGGCTGTTTTTGTCACACTTGGACTGTTGCTCTTGGTGCAACAGTTAAGCCTAACCCGTCATTCAAGCGGGACGCTTAACGGCGCCCCTTAATTAACACGTTAGCAATCAGGAGAGTCCATTTTGCCAGTGCATCACTTTGAATATTTAGCAAAAGACACTTGGGAGACTCTGCGTGATGCTAGTGCCTTTCATATTGCCCAAGGGGAAGAGACTATTACCGACAACCTATTGCTCTATCTTGCTCGGCAAAAACTCCCCAATCTTCGCGTGATCAAAACACCCAAGAATCTGGAGTCTGAAAAAGGGACTGATTGGGAATGGTGGATTGGCAATAGCCATGAGGGGTATGTTCGGTATGCGGTTCAGGCGAAAAAACTGGACGGAAGCAGCTATCGCTACTCCAGGCTGAATCACGTGGTAGGCAAGGTACCTAATCAAGAGTTCCAACATGTTGTCCTTAAAAACTACGCTACAGCTAATGACGCTGTTCCGCTTTATGCCCTGTACAACCATATTGAGTTGCCTGACTATACGTCCTTTTGGCAATGTCCACTACCGCAGGAAGTTGAGCAATTAGGAATAACAGTTACGCCATTAAAAAATGTCGAATCAGCAATTACGACTTGGGGTGAAAGGACTTTCGAATGCCTGCATAAACATACAGACACAATTCCTTTGAGGTGTCTAGTGAAGTGTCCGGATACTGTACCTAGGAAGGACTCGAAGGGCGCATTTCACCTAGAGAAGTTCGGAAGTCCAATCCGAGTCTTTCATGCAGACGAGGTTCCTTTTCTTCGATTGCAGACTGATTCAGTCTTGGAGTCTTTTCCCTCAAACGTCTACAACGCTAATTTAGGTATTTATCCCAAGAAAATTTTGGTGGTTACTCGTGAGAGCTAACCCATCCATCAAGCGGGGCTGGCTAAAGCCAGCCCCTTAATTCAAACGTTAGGTAGCATGTATCCAATGAGTGTAACTCGGTTCTATTGCCCCCAAGAACACGCAGCAGGGAACGCCTTGGTCAACTGGTCGGGACGCCCGCTTGAAGACCTCATTACGTTTGCGGAGACATACAGATCCACCGCATGCCGGCTTGTTCATGCGCACCGTGAATTGAAGCTCAACACGCCGGATCACCACGTCCTGCCGATCCTCTTTCTCTATAGGCACTCTCTGGAGCTGTTCCTTAAGGCGATCGTCTACCAC
>Ga0207968_100864_pt1 | contig 9763 bp, 7 predicted proteins | sample LakWasMet21_HOW5_2_FD_183867 | JGI IMG/M metagenome (GOLD analysis project Ga0207968, IMG submission 183867) | Freshwater sediment methanotrophic microbial communities from Lake Washington under simulated oxygen tension - Sediment Metagenome... | ecosystem: Environmental > Aquatic > Freshwater >...
GAAAGTTAGGTACCGAGATGATAGCGCAGGAATTAGAAGTTAGTTTGCACATGGCGTTTATGGACGCAAGACAAAAACGCCACGAGCTCATCACGGTTGAGCATTTGCTGCTCGCAATGATTGATAACCCAACCGCGGCAGAGGTTTTGCGTGCCTGCGGCGCCAAGTTAGAAACATTACGTACCGAGTTAAACCAATACATTGAAGAACACACCCCAACCGTGATTGGGCAAGATGATGTTGATACACAGCCAACCCTGGGCTTCCAACGCGTAATCCAACGCGCTATGTTGCACGTGCAGTCTTCAGGCAAAAAAGAAGTCACTGGCGCGAATGTGCTCGTAGCTATTTTTGGTGAAAAAGACTCACACGCCGTGTTCTTCCTACATCAACAAGGTATCACCCGCTTAGATATCGTCAACTTTATTTCACATGGCGTTTCAAAAATCGGCGAGACTGCTAAACCAGAAGGTGGCGAGCAAGAAGCCGAGGCAGAGGCAGCACCTAATGGCGCGCTTGAGAACTACACCCTCAACCTGAACTTACAGGTTGCTGCGGGGAAGATAGACCCACTGATTGGCCGTGCATCTGAGCTGGAGCGCGTGGTACAGACCCTATGCCGCCGCCGAAAAAACAATCCATTACTGGTAGGTGAAGCTGGCGTTGGTAAAACTGCGATTGCTGAAGGCTTGGCTCGCCGTATTGTAGAAAAAGATATCCCGGACGTACTTGCGAATGCTGTGGTGTACTCACTCGATATGGGCGCGTTGCTTGCAGGCACCAAATACCGTGGCGACTTTGAACAGCGCCTCAAAGCGGTGATGAAACAACTGGAAGAAAAACCAGACGCTATTCTGTTTATTGATGAAATTCATACCTTGATTGGCGCAGGCTCTGCCAGCGGCGGCACTTTGGATGCCAGCAATCTATTAAAACCGGCGTTATCTAATGGTTCACTCAAATGCATAGGCGCAACCACTTACCAAGAGTATCGCGGCATTTTCGAGAAAGACCACGCGCTATCTCGCCGCTTCCAAAAGGTAGATGTTGTAGAGCCTAGCGTTGCAGAAACCATTGAGATCCTCAAGGGACTTAAATCACGCTTTGAATCACACCATAGCGTGAAATATACAGTAGCGGCGCTCACCACAGCTGCAGAGTTATCTGCCAAATATATCAATGACCGTCACTTGCCAGACAAAGCGATTGATGTAATTGATGAGGCCGGCGCAGCGCAACGCATCTTGCCGAAATCTAAACAGAAGAAAGTGATTGGCAATAAAGAAATTGAAGACATTATTGCCAAAGTGGCACGTATTCCGCCCAAAAATATTTCTGCAGATGACCGCAGCGCGCTAAAAACACTAGAGCGCGACTTGAAAGCGGTGGTGTTTGGTCAAGATAAAGCCATTGAAGCGCTGTCTTCTGCTGTGAAAATGGCACGTAGCGGCTTGGGCCAAAACAACAAGCCGATTGGTAGCTTCTTATTCAGCGGGCCTACCGGTGTGGGGAAAACTGAAGTGGCTAAACAGTTGGCTTACATCATGGGCATAGAGCTGATTCGCTTTGATATGAGTGAGTACATGGAGCGCCATGCGGTGTCACGTCTGATTGGTGCGCCTCCGGGCTATGTGGGCTTTGAGCAAGGCGGCCTGATGACCGAAGCTATCACCAAGCATCCGTACTGCGTATTGCTATTAGATGAAATTGAAAAAGCGCATCCAGACATTTTCAACATTTTGTTGCAAGTGATGGATCACGGTACGCTTACCGATAATAATGGCCGTAAGGCAGACTTTAGAAACGTCACTATCATTATGACCACCAACGCTGGTGCAGAGAGCTTATCTAAATCCAACATGGGCTTCACCACAGCGAAACAAGCTGGTGATGAACAGGCCGATATTAAACGCTTATTCTCTCCTGAGTTCCGTAACAGGTTGGATGCTACAGTTTCGTTCACCGCGTTGTCACAAGATATTATTATCCGCGTTGTGGATAAATTCTTGATTCAGCTTGAAGACCAGTTGCATGAGAAAAAAGTTGAGGCAACATTTAGTGATGCACTCAAAACTTACCTTGGCAAGAAAGGGTTTGACCCACAAATGGGTGCACGCCCAATGGCAAGGTTGATTCAAGACACCATCCGTAAAGCACTGGCAGATGAATTGCTCTTTGGCAAACTGGCCAACGGCGGCAATGTGCACGTGGATATTGATGACAAAGACGAAGTAAAACTCATCTTTGAAGAAAATAATCAGAACGAAGCTAAGGACTTAGCAACCACTTAAATCTCACAGACTGCTTGTTGACCGGCAACGCGCAGTTGTGTTGCGGGGTGAGCAAACAGTCACCACTTGCTATTAAGGTACCCAGCCATGGTCGATGTCACTGCATCCACGCTACAAGTGGCTATTGAGATTTTTGCCACTTCGGCCTTTGCGCTTTCCGGGTTAGTTGCGGGTGCCAGAAAGAAGCTGGACGCCTTTGGCGTGTTTGTGGTCACAGGGGTCGCAGCCTTTGGTGGTGGCACCTTGCGTGATGTGCTGCTTGATCGGCGCCCTTTTTTTTGGGTTGATCACGCCAACTGGATATGGTTGCTGCTGTGCGTATGCATGCTGGCCATGTTGTTTATGCGCAATAAACATATACAGCTTACCGAGCGTGCCATCCTCATCCCCGACGCATTAGGCTTGGGTCTATACGCAGCGCTAGGCACCCAAATCGCATTACAGCAGCAATTACCCGTCATCGTCTGTACCTTAATGGGCGTGATGACTGCCGTGTTTGGTGGTGTATTACGAGATATCTTTTGCGACGAAATCCCTAAAGCCTTTAGTGATTACCAGCCGTATGCTGTGATTGCATTCTTTGGTGGCTTGCTGGTGTGCTTGCTTAATCAGCTCAACCTTGCGTCTTGGCTGTGTATTTTTATTCCTGCCACGCTGATGACGATATTACGTATCTTAGCGATTCATTATGAATGGCGCCTGCCACACTGGAAAATTGAATCAAATTAAACGCTATGCGATTAATAGCAAGCTGATTTACTACGCAGCATAAACTGAATGCTTATCCATAATGCTATTAAACAGCACAGACGACAGCATTAAATTCAGCCAGGCCTTTAACATAGGATAGTTTGCAGACGCAAACCATACCGCATCTACCGCAGAGAACTGGCGAATAAATGGGAAGATAGCAATATCAGCCAGCGTCAGCTTAGCCCCCATCAAAAAATCTGTTCGGCTTAGTTGCTGCTCCAGCTTGATTAAGAACACCTCGCCAAGGGCGCGATAATCCTCGATTGCTTGCTCAGGAAAGCGTATCGCGTATTTATAGCGATCTAAAGCCTGTTTAAAGCTGGTATCGTTTTCAGTAATGAGCTGTTGTGTTTGCGTGGCATCTGCTGCGAGCCAGCCATCAGGGTCATTTTGCTGCAATGCCCAATGCACGATATCTAAGCTTTGCTGAAGCACGGCACCATGCGCGGTTACCAATACCGGCACTGTGCCTTTGGGGGAGATTTCGAGCAAATGTGCAGGTTTATCGCGCAATGATATCTCGCGTATTTCTACTGCAATGCCAGCATACTTTAGCGCCATGCGCGCACGCATGGCATAAGGGCAACGGCGATAGGAGTATAAAATCGGCAGGCTCATCAGCAGAAAATGAAATTAGCCTAATGCCTGCGCTACGTCACGAATAAGCTGCGGGCCTTTATAGATTAAACCGCTGTATAACTGCACTAAGCTGGCACCGGCGGCGATTTTCTCTACCGCATCAGCACCGCTCAAAATACCGCCTACGCCAATAATCGGTAATGCGCCCTGTAAGCGCTGCGATAGCTGCTGAATCACCACTGTGGATTTATCTCGCACTGGCGCGCCGGACAGGCCGCCTGTTTCTGCTGCGTTTGGCATCCCCTGCACCGCATCGCGCGAAAGCGTGGTATTGGTCGCAATCACGCCATCTATGTTATGCGCCATGAGCAAGTCTGCAATTTCATTCACTTGTTCAAGCTCTAAATCCGGTGCAATTTTCAAAGCAATCGGCACATAGCGGCCAAACTGCTCGGCCAATTTCAACTGCTCGGCTTTTAATGTCGCGAGCAAATCTGACAACGCTTCTTTCTCTTGCAAAGCGCGTAAGTTTTTAGTGTTGGGTGAGGAGATATTGACCGTGATATAACTCGCATGAGCATAAACTTTACGCATACAAATCAAATAATCACTCACTGCATTTTCATTGGGCGTATCAAAGTTTTTACCGATATTAATGCCAAGCACGCCTTTATATTTGGCTGCTTTCACGTTTTCTATCAGGTTATCTACCCCTAGATTATTAAAACCAAAGCGATTCACGATACCTTGCGCTTCAGCTACGCGGAATAAACGTGGCTTAGGGTTGCCTGGCTGCGGCCTAGGGGTAATTGTTCCGACTTCAATAAAGCCAAACCCTAAGGCTGCCATACCATCAATCACCGCTGCATTTTTATCCAAGCCTGCAGCTAAACCAACCGCGTTGGGGAAAGTAATACCCATCACCTGTCTAGGCTGGCAAATCGGCGCCGCTGGATACAACTTCAAAGCGCCTAACCGCTCGGCAGTTTTTAAGCTTTTTAAAGTAAAGTCGTGAACAGATTCAGCATCAAACTGAAATAATAGAGGACGTGCAAGAGAGTAAATATTCATAACGTGATTTTACTGCATTCTTGAACATCCCCAAAATGAGGGTAAGTGCTCCTTGCTAAAAAAGAGAGCTATACCAGCTAACTAATACAGTTCTCTTTTAACACTAACAGCTAACCTCTCAGCCCAGCGCCACTTCCACCAAATTATCACTAAACGTAGTCGAGTGCCCCATATCCCCAAACTCAGCCGAGCTGATACAGTTCACCGTACCATTATTCAACTGCCGCCAATAACCAAGCGTAGCCACCACGATGCCTGCATTCACATCATCAGATATCCTCGCCACACCTTCAAACGCACCGCGGTCGTTAAACACTTTCACTACATCGCCTGCTTTAATATTACGCGCTGTAGCATCTAACTGATTAATCATCACAAACTGCTCGCCTTGCCCCTTAATTTTTTCTGTGACGTTGGCATAGCATGAGTTTAAAAAGCCATGGCTCTTAGGTGAAATAATATTCAAAGGGTACTTGGCGGCAAGTTCAGGATTGGTTGCTGGCGTTTCACGTGATGGTACGTAATCTGGCAGGCTATCTAAATCCTCCCCCGGTTGAAAACCATCGTACATTTGGCGGAATGGTCCTGCCACAAAATTCTTTGCGCCCTCTACTAGGAAATGACACTTTCCAGTAGGGGTAGGAAACTCACCTTTAGCATGGCGTGCCCGCGTATCTTTATCGCCAAACGCTTTTAATCGTGCAAAGCCGTGCTGGCGTAAATAATCTAAATCGATACCATCACAGGTAGGTGAATTCCAATCGACGTAATTCTCTAAACACTCGGTATCATTCCACTGGAAATTAGCATCGGTATAACCCATGCGTTTGGCTAGCTGTCTAAATATCTCATTATTGGGAATCGCTTCACCTGGTGGCTCTATACATTTTTGATTGTAGGTCAGATACAAATGACCCCACGATAGCACCATATCTTCCATCTCAGCCCCCATCGCAGCCGGCAAGATAATATCCGCGTAAGCCGCGGTGTCTGACATAAAGTGCTCAGCAACTACCAAGAATAAGTCTTCGCGCTCTAAGCCTTTAACGATCTTGTCGGTTTCCGGTGCTTGTGTGAGCGGATTAGTATTCCATACCATCATCGATTTAATCGGTGTTTTAAGGTCTAGCTCACCGGTGAGTGCACGCCCTAGTTGCAGGTTGTTCACTACTGGCGTTCCCTCTGGAATTAAATCTGGGCGTGAAATCACATCAAATTTATATGGGTGCTCCCAAACTGGAAACTGTAACGCACCGCCACCAACATGACGCCATGCACCAATAAGCGCAGGCAGGCTTGTGACAGCACGAATCGCTTGGCTACCCCCGTAACTTCTTTCTAGTGCAACGCCTAGGCGGATTACGGCTGGCGGAGTGGTCGCATATTCACGTGCAAATTTTCTAATATCAGCAACAGAGATACCGGTGATTTCCGCTGCCCATTCTGGCGTTCTGCTTTGAGCACGCTCGGCTAGCTCTTGATAACCTACGGTGTACTCATCAATGTAGTCTTGGTCTACCAAACCTTCACTAATAATCACATTCATCATGGCCATGGCTAACGCACCATCGGTGCCTGGTTTAGGTGCAATATGCCAATCGGCCTCTTTGGCAGTTTTAGACGCATAAGAATCCACCACCACGACTTTAGCGCCTCGTTTTTGCGCTTCATGGATGATGTGCCAATGATGTAAGTTAGTACTCACTGAGTTACACGCCCAGATGACGATATACTTGGCGTGCGCAAAGCTTTCTGGGTCCACCCCTGCTGTTGGCCCTACCGTTAGCAACCAGGCGGTACATGAACCTTCGCCACAGAAAGTACGCTCACACACCGTTGCACCCATACGGTTAAAAAATGCATCACCGCCATTGAGCCCATGCACCAAACCTTGGTTACCTAAGTAACTATTCGGCATAATGGCATGCGGCCCATCAGTATCAATAATCGCTTTCCACTTACTCGAAATCTCAGCTAAGGCCTCATCCCAAGAGATGCGCTTGAATTGCTTACTGCCTTTAGGGCCGGTACGTTTTAGCGGATACAGCAAACGGTCCGGGTGATAGTGACGCTTTTCGTAATCTTTTAATTTCACACACAAGCCGCCACGCGTCATGGGGTGAGATTTATTACCTGTCACTGAAATTAGTTTTTTATCTTTAACCGTGTACACCATGGAGCAGGTGTCTGGACAATCATGTGGGCATCCACCATGAAAGGTTTGAACAGGAGAGTCAGTAGTAGCGCTCATCATTAATAATCCTTAAAAAATAATATAGCGATGATTCGTGATATTAGTTTGCAACAGATTGATTTAATTTTTACACTTTTGCACTAATATATACTCACCTGTATAGTAATGCAATGGCATAATTGTTCACTGAATTTTTAATCAACACTGCACATGAATAATCTTAACCAACCACTACAACTGCTCGGTGGTATCACTGCCGGCGAATTTTTAGAACACTATTGGCATAAAAAGCCTTTACTGATTAAAAATGCAATCCCGGGATTTAAGGGACTATTGAGCCCAGATGAGCTAGCCGGGCTAGCTTGCGAAGACGAGGTTCAGTCGCGTATTGTGGAAGAAATTAAAGGCAAGTGGCATGCAAGCCACGGCCCATTTGATGAAAGTGACTTCGCAAACCTACCTGAAAAACCAGACCCTAAGCACCGCTGGACCTTGCTGGTACAGAGTGTGAACCATCACTTACCTGAAGCAGCTGAACTGCTGAGCCAATTTAATTTTATTCCGCATGCCAGGCTGGATGACCTGATGGTGAGCTACGCACCAGATGGCGGCGGCGTAGGGCCACATTTTGATAGTTATGATGTGTTTTTATTGCAAGGCCAAGGCAAGCGATTATGGCGCATTAGCGAGCAAACCGATTTAAGTTTGGTAGAAGGCGCCCCATTACGCATTTTAAAAAACTTTGATACAGCGCAAGAGTGGCTAGTTGAATCTGGCGACTTGCTCTATTTACCACCGCATTTAGCACACTGGGGCATTGCCGTGACAGATGGCGATACGGACTGCATGACCTACTCCATTGGATTTAGAGCGCCCAAAGTACAGGAGCTAGCCACCGAGTTTCTTGGCTTTATGCAAGATAAACTCAATAAAGATGCAAATGCCTTACCCGGCATCTATCAAGATGCTGATTTAACACTGCAAGAACACCCAGCCGAAATCGGCAGCAGCATGATCAGCAAAGTGGCCGACATTTTAAAAACCATTCAATGGTCAGATCAGCATGTAGCAGATTTCTTAGGCTCTTACTTATCCGAGCCTAAACCTGACGTGTTTTTCAACCCAAACAAAAAACTATCTTCACGTAAATTTCATGAAAATCTACTGCAGCATGGTATCTGCCTGGATTTAAAAAGCCAAATGCTGTTTACCGCTCAGTATTTTTATTTAAACGGCGAATCTATTGCCGCGACAGGCAGGTCAGCAAACTTGCTCACTGCGCTAGCTGACCACCGTAAACTGAGCAGTGATGACATTGCACAAGCAGGCGAATTGGAAGCTACCCTCATTGAGCAACTGCATGTCTGGTATCTGGCTGGCTACCTTTACTTTAATTAAGCATAGCGCGTATGATTACCATCATGAACAGCACATTGATGCCGGATAAAATCATTGTTGGTGAGCATTTGTATAACGAGGCCATTAAGCTCATTATACAAAGCGCCGAGCATGAGCTTTTAATCTTTGACCAAGATTTAAAGCTCGGTGAGTTCTCCAGCCTAGCTACCTATGAGCTGCTGCAGCAATTCTTAAGCCAGCACGTCACCAGCCACTTATCCATTATTTTGCATGATAGCGCTCATTTTCAAGACAAATGCCCCAGGCTGCTTAACCTGCTTAAAACCTTTGGGCACAAAATGCGCGTACACGTCACGAATCAGTCCGCAAAGCATGCAAAAGACTGTTTTATTCTGGCGGATGGCAAACACTACGTTAAGCGTATACATATCGATCAGGCACGATTTAAGTATGCTTATGATGATATTGCAACGGTTAAAGCACTTAACACCAGATTTGAAGAACTAACAGAGGCGATTCAAGACACGGTGAGCACCACACCATTAGGGTTATAAAGGCATTAACATGATTCGACTATTGATAAAAAATCGTGTGCTGTGGCTATTGATGGCATTGAGCCTCACGCTGCAAGGGCACGCTGCCAATGACTTTAAAATTTTCACCCTACAGTACCGCTTTGCCGAAGAGGTGTTACCGACGATACAAGCCGTGATTGGCAACCATGGCACAGCATCTGCCATACAAAACCAACTCATCGTACGTACCGATAGTAAAACGATGGCTGAAGTTGAGCAAACCCTTGCGAAGCTAGACACAGCACGTGAAAATTTCACCATTAGTGTAAAGCGCCAGAATAACTTTACAGGCACTAGCCGTAACAGCACAGTAAAAGGCCGCACCCGCATTGGCAATGCCACCATACAGACGGGGAATGATGCTAGAAACGGCAGAGACGGCATCCAAATCGGCATAGAAGACAACCAAACCAACTCTCAGCAAAGTAGCCAGCAGTTTATTCGGGTTACAGATGGCGCACCTGCCTACATCAGCGTAGGTGAATCCATTCCATACACCAGCGAATGGGTGTTACTCACACGCCGCTACGCCGTTAGGCAAGTCAGCACGCAATTTGTAGATATAGGCACAGGCTTTACAGTACGTGCCCGTAGCATAGGCAGCCAGGTTGAGCTTGAAATCACCCCTACATTTTCTAGCCTGCAACAGGATGGTCGTATAGAATTTGAGCAACTATCATCTACAGTACGAGCGCAGCGCGGTGAATGGGTTAATCTAGGCGGCATTATGCAAGACAAAGACGAAGTGAGTCGCGCGATTTTAACCAGCAGCAGCGGGCAATCTACCCAGAATAGCCAGCTTTTTATTCGTGTTGAATAATCATTTTTGGGCAAGCTGTATCAAAGCGGGAACTTTTTTACTATATTTCAGCTTAATATTTGAAATGTAGTGTTTTTTTTTTTAATTCCTGCTAGAATTTGCGCCACTCGATATAGTTATT
>Ga0207968_100866_pt1 | contig 9755 bp, 6 predicted proteins | sample LakWasMet21_HOW5_2_FD_183867 | JGI IMG/M metagenome (GOLD analysis project Ga0207968, IMG submission 183867) | Freshwater sediment methanotrophic microbial communities from Lake Washington under simulated oxygen tension - Sediment Metagenome... | ecosystem: Environmental > Aquatic > Freshwater >...
GGGTCGGTGGTTCAAATCCACCTATCGCCACCATGTAAAACAAGGGCTTAGGTTAATACCAAGCCCTTTTTTATTGCCCGAATTTTATCCTGATGCACTTTGAAAAAAACGCCACCAACACTTGCCACCATTTCAGGCATAAAAAAGCCGCTGTTACGCGGCAATAAATCAGCGTGGCGCTTACGCTAAATCCGCGTCAGTGGAAGGCAAGATAGGTTTGCGTAATATTGGTTTTTATTTTGCAGGAAGGTTTTTAGCGGCAAGAATGGGCGTTGAAGGTTGGTACTTGAAGATTAGAACGATTCGTGGAAACGTCAGTTTAAAAATGAATCTGCTTGTAGCCTGCCTTTCAAACAGCTCAACAATTTCCTCCTGCCACCCCAATCACTGAGTGTCAGCCTCGTTTGTCATAACCTTATAACGATCAATCATTTTTGTTGTACGGCGAGTCTTGGCTCTACTCTTTCCCGAAAAATTGTGCCTGACCATCTGGTTTCCAAATGAGGTATTTGGTCATGACTTTGTCGAAGAGGTGACTGGATAGAAATCGATTCAGCCATTGTTGACGTGCTGGATAAGGGGACTCCTCAAACCACACACTATCCACAGCCGCAAACTGGCGAATAAACGGTAGAATAGCGGCATCAGCCAATGCAAAATGATTACCGCACAAAAATGACTGTTGATTCAATCGTCGCTCCAGCTCTGCCAGAAACAACTCCCCTTGCTGCCGATATTCCAATTCAGAACGTTCTGGATAACGATCTGAATATTTATAGCGATCCAGATGATATTTAAACTCTCCGTCATTCCAGAGGATCAGTTCCTTAGCCTGTTGAATTTCGCCGTTTTCTAACCAGTGTTCGGGATCGTGTTGCTGCAAGGCCCATAACATAATGTCTAGGCTCTCATCTATAACGACACTGTTCTGAAGCTGCAACACCGGCACAGTTCCCTTGGGCGATGCCAGCAATAGGGCCTCAGGTTTATTGTTCAATTCGATTTCCCGCAATTCCACCGTTATTTGCGCGGTCGCTATCGCCAATCGTGCTCGCATGGCGTAAGGACAGCGGCGAAAGCTGTATAAAACAGGATAAGAGTTATCTTTAATCAAAGCGGGTGAGGGCATTTGTAATCGGGCTTGTAAGATTTGGACATTGTTGGTTTTTGGCTGCACTTGAAGGAAGGGGCCTGTGCCGTTAGTATGGTCTAATAGTTTTGTAAAATTTGAAAGTTGGGTAGTTTATCAACACTAACTATTTGCCATAAATAATAAGGACATACCCACCCAATGGTTGACAAGAAAAGTCTCTCCGAACGTGACATTTGTACCAAATTCATCACCCCGGCTCTCACTGCCGCTGGATGGGATTTACATAGCCAGATCCGTGAAGAAGTTAGCTTTACCAAAGGCCGCATCATCGTGCGCGGCAAGCTACATACCCGCGGTGAACAAAAGCGCGCAGATTACATTCTGTATTACAAATCGAATATTCCGCTGGCAGTTATTGAGGCCAAGACCAATAGCTACAGTGTCGGCGCCGGTATGCAGCAAGCCTTAAACTATGCCGAAACGCTTGGTGTGCCGTTCGTGTTCAGCTCCAATGGCGATGCCTTCCTGATGCATGACCGCACTGGACTAGCTGATAAGACCGAGCAGGAACTGGCGCTTAATGCTTTCCCATCCCCCGCACAACTCTGGCAGGCCTATTGTCAATGGAAACAGTTAAATACCGCTGATGCTCGCCACACCGTAGAAATGCCGTATTACGATGACGGCACCGGTCGCGCTCCGCGTTATTACCAAGCTAATGCCATCAACAACACCGTCGAGGCCGTGGCCTTAGGCCAGCAGCGGATTTTGCTGGTGATGGCGACCGGCACCGGCAAAACTTACACCGCATTCCAGATCATCTGGCGCTTGTGGAAGTCGGGCACCAAAAAACGCATCCTGTTTTTGGCTGACCGCAACATCTTGGTTGATCAAACCAAAAACAACGATTTCAAGCCGTTTGGCGCGGCGATGACCAAAATCAGCAAACGCCAGATCGATAAAAGTTACGAGATTTACCTGTCCTTATATCAGGCCGTCACCGGCAGCGAAGAAGAGCAAAACATTTACAAACAATTCTCACCGGATTTTTTTGATCTGATTGTCATCGACGAATGCCACCGCGGCAGTGCCGCCGAAGATTCTGCATGGCGCGAGATACTGGCTTACTTTTCTTCCGCCACCCATATCGGTTTAACCGCTACACCTAAAGAAACCAAGGATGTTTCCAGCATTTATTACTTTGGTGAACCGATCTACAGCTACACCCTCAAGCAAGGCATTGAAGACGGCTTTTTGGCTCCTTATAAAGTGGTGCGTATCGACATCGACAAAGACTTGCAAGGCTGGCGACCCAGCCAAGGCCAGACCGATAAAAACGGCCAATTGATTGAAGACCGCGTCTATAACCAGATTGATATGGACCGCACCCTGGTGTTGGAAAAACGCACCGAACTGGTCGCCAAGAAAATCACCGAGTTCTTGCAGGCGACCGATCCTTACGCCAAAACCATCGTCTTTTGTGATGACATCGACCATGCCGAACGCATGCGCCAAGCCTTGGTCAACCTCAATCCTGAGCGAGTTAAAGAAAGCCGGAAATACATCATGCGCATTACCGGCGATGAAATCGAAGGCAAAGCAGAGCTGGATAACTTCATTAACCCCGAAGAGCGTTACCCGGTGATCGCCACCACCTCCAAACTGATGACCACCGGCGTCGATGCCCAAACCTGCAAGCTGGTAGTGCTGGATCAACACATCAAATCCATGACCGAGTTTAAACAAATCATCGGCCGCGGTACTCGCATTAATGAAGATTACGGCAAGTTTTGGTTCACCATCATGGATTTCAAAAAGGCCACTGAGCTGTTTGCCGACAAAGATTTTGATGGCGAACCGGTGATGATTTACGAACCCAAAGGCGATCAATCCCCCGTGCCGCCTGATGATGACTCCGAAACTATCCTGGATGAAAACGGCAACCCTCTTCCACCTACTGGCTCCACAGCCGCTGAACCCTGTGAAGATGAGTTTGGCGAGGGCGAGGATGATTCCGGCACCAAACGCACCAAATACATCCTGGGCGATGTCACCGTCTACGTGGTTGCCGAGCGTGTGCAATATTACGGACCGGAAGGCAAACTGATTACCGAATCCCTCAAGGATTACACCCGCTCAACTGTGCGTAAAGATTACGCCTCGCTTGATCAATTCCTGCTGCGCTGGAGCAAAGCCGATCGTAAGGCCGCTATCCTGCGTGAACTGGAAGAACACGGCGTGTTGCTGGAGCCGCTGGCCGACGAAGTCGGTAAAGACTTTGATGCCTTTGACCTGATCTGCCATGTCGCCTTTGACCAACCACCACTGACCCGCCGCGAACGTGCCGAACAGGTTAAAAAGCGCAACTACTTTGCCAAATACGGCGAGCAAGCCCGCAAGGTGCTGGAAATTTTGCTGGATAAATACGCCGACACTGGCATAGAAAACATCGAAGACATTAAAATTCTCACCCTCGACCCATTCAAAACCATGGGCACCGCCAGCGAATTGGTGTCTGCCTTTGGCGGCAAACCCGCTTACATGGCAGCCCTGCAAGAATTAGAAACACATCTGTATGCGTGAAATCCCCCTCCGCTTCGCTCCTCCCCCTTTGTCAAAGGGGACGTATCTATTCCCCCTTTGAAAAAGGGGGGCTAGGGGGGATTTTCAAAATAATCGCAGGACACAAAAGCTTGCCCACTTTTCAGCCTTTAACATAAAAATAACAAACCCCAACTTATGAGCATTTCTTCCACCATCAAATCCATTCAAGACATTATGCGGAAAGACGTGGGTGTCGATGGCGATGCCCAACGCCTCAGCCAATTGGTCTGGATGTTGTTTTTAAAAATATTTGATGACCGCGAAAGCGAGTGGGAGCTACTGCAAGACGATTACCAATCGCCGTTACCCGAAGCGTACCGCTGGCGCAACTGGGCAGCCAATGCTGAGGGCATGACCGGCGAAGCACTCAAGCAGTTTCTTGATAACGACATGTTCCCGGCCTTGCAGCAGCTGGAAGCCAAAGGCGGCGACCAGCGCGCTTATGTGATCCGCTCAGTGTTTGAAGATGCTTACAACTACATGAAATCCGGCCAGTTGATTCGGCAGGTGATCAACAAAATTGAAGAAGGCGTTGATTTCAACAAAGCCCAAGAGCGTCATTTGTTTGGTGATATGTACGAACAACTGCTGCGCGACTTGCAGGCTGCCGGTAATGCCGGTGAGTTTTACACCCCGCGTGCCGTTACCGAATTCATGGTGCGCATGGTCAACCCGCGTCTGGGTCAAAAAGTGCTGGACCCAGCTTGCGGCACCGGCGGTTTCCTGTCTTGCTCGATAGAACACATCCGCAAACAGGACGTGAAAACGGTAGACGATGAATCCCAGTTACAAGCCAGTATTTTCGGCATCGAAAAAAAGCCGATGCCGCATTTGCTCTGCACCACCAACATGATCCTGCACGGCATTGATGTGCCCAGTAATATCCGCCACGACAACACCCTGGCACGGCCACTCATCAGCTGGGGACCCAAAGAACGGGTCGATGTCGTGGTCACCAACCCGCCCTTCGGTGGCATGGAAGAAGACGGCATCGAAACCAACTTTCCCGCTGCCTTTCGCACCCGCGAAACCGCCGATTTGTTTCTGGTGCTGATCATGCAAATGCTCAAACCCGGTGGCCGTGCCGCGCTGGTGTTACCCGATGGTTTTCTGTTTGGCGAAGGCATCAAAACCCGCATCAAAGAAAAACTGCTGGAAGACTGCAACCTGCACACCATCGTGCGCCTGCCCAACGGCGTGTTTGCGCCCTACACCGGCATTAAAACCAACCTGCTGTTTTTCAGCAAAGGCACGCCCACTCAGCACATCTGGTTTTACGAACACCCCTATCCGCCCGGCGTAAAAAGCTACAACAAAACCAAGCCGATGAAGATTGAAGAGTTTGTTGCCGAAACCGACTGGTGGAGCAACGAGAGCGATGGTTTCAGCAGCCGGGTAGAAAACCAATACGCCTGGAAAATCAGCATTGATGACATCAAAGCCCGCAACTACAACCTTGATTGTAAAAACCCGCATATCGGCGAACAGGAAATTCATGATCCCGAAGTGCTGCTGGCCCAATATCAAACCATGCAACAGGACATCGCTGCACTGCGCGGGCAGCTAAAAGACATTCTAAGTGCCGCGCTGAGGGGCGATGCATGAACCCATCAGTAGAAATTGTCGGGCTCTATGCCCAGATACGTGACATTCTCCAAGCAGCAAGGCAACGCAGTTATCGCGCGGTTAATATCGCCATGGTAGAAGCCTATTGGCAAGTCGGTCGGCAAATTGTTGAACATGAACAGGCGGGCGAACATCGTGCCGCTTACGGCCAACGCCTACTCGCCGAACTGGCTAAGCAACTAAGCGATGAGTTTGGCAAAGGCTTTACTGCCGGCAACTTGCGTAATTTTCGCCAGTTTTACCAGACCTTTAGCCAAGCAGAGATTTGCGACGCACTGCGTAGCAATTTGACCTGGACACACTATCGCCAGTTAATGCGCATTGAAAACCCGGTTGCACGCTTGTGGTATCAAAATGAAGCCGCTAGCCAAGGCTGGAGTGTGCGCGCTTTAGACCGCCAAATCAGCACCTTATTCTACGAACGCCTACTCTCCAGCCAAGACCAAAACGCACTGCGCGCCGAAGCTACAACGCTCATCCAACAACAGGCCCCCAATGATCCGCGCGATTTTATTCGCGACCCTTACATACTTGAATTTATCGGTGCCCAACCCAGTGCCACGCTGTATGAAAAAGAACTGGAAACCAACCTGATTCAGCAATTGCAAACCTTCCTGCTAGAGCTGGGCAAAGGCTTTGCTTTTGTCGCTCGGCAAAAACAATTGCGTGTTGAAGGCGATGATTTTTTTGTGGATCTGGTGTTTTACAACTACCTGCTCAAATGCTTTTTGCTGGTCGATTTAAAAGTCGGCAAACTTTCCCACCAAGATGTCGGTCAAATGGATATGTATGTGCGGGTGTTTGAAGAGCAATACCGTGGCGAAGGTGATAGCCCCACACTGGGTTTAATCTTATGCTCGGAACGCAACGAAGCCGTCGCAAAATATTCGCTATTAGCCGAAAGCCAGCAACTGTTTGCCAGCCGCTACCGTGCCTTTTTGCCCACCGAAGCCGAATTGCAAGCCGAATTACAACGCGATCGCGCTGTGCTGGAAAACGCCATTATTGCGGGCGACGCATGATGAAGACTATTCACACCTTAATCACCGACCACATCGACATCTGGACTGCCGCCGAAACGGAAAAGAAATCCGGCCGTGGCCGCAGTTCAGGCAATGCGGGCAATGTCTACGGCATCAAGAAACTGCGTGAGCTGATTTTGGAATTGGCGGTGCGCGGCAAGTTGGTGCCGCAAGATGCGAATGATGAACCGGCTAGTGAGTTGCTTAAGCGTATACAGGCTGAGAAGGCTAAGTTGATTGCTGAAGGTAAGAGGAAATCCCCCCTAACCCCCCTTTTGCAAAGGGGGGAATCAAAAGCAACAGCAGCAAACTCAAACACAACATCTCCCCCCTTAGTAAAAGGGGGGCCGGGGGGGATTTCCGAAAATGAAATGCCGTTTGAATTGCCGCCTGGGTGGGAGTGGGCAAAATTTGGTGCGATTTACAGCTTGGAATATGGCGATAATCTGCCATCTGAAAAAAGATCTAATTCGGGTGAGTATCCAGTGTATGGATCGAATGGAGTTGTTGGGAGTCACAATCTTTGCTTCGTTAGCTCACCGTGTATTGTAGTGGGTAGAAAAGGATCTGCTGGCGCTCTTAATTTGTCTTCATCAACGGGGTGTTGTGTGACGGATGTAGCGTATTATTGCATTCCACCAAAATGCTTGAATTTAGATTTCTCTTTCAAATTATTCCATACCTTGGGTTTAGACGGTTTAGGTAAGGGAATTAAACCAGGACTAAATAGAAACGAAGCGTACGAACTACCAATTCCTATTCCCCCACTCGCCGAACAACACCGCATAGTCGACAAAGTCGACGAACTGATGACCTTGTGCGACCAACTGGAAACTCAGCACAGCAACGCTGCCGAAGCCCACGAAAAACTCGTCAACCACCTGCTCGGCATGCTCACGCAATCACCAACCACAGCCTCCCCCCTTTGCAAAAGGGGGGGCGGGGGGGATTTAGATTGGCAACGTATCGCCGAACATTTCGACACCCTGTTTACCACCGAAGCCAGCATCGACGCCCTCAAGCAAACCCTGCTGCAATTAGCAGTCATGGGCAAACTCGTCCCACAAGACCCGAACGATGAACCCGCCAGTGAATTGCTCAAGTGCATCCAGACTGAAAAGGCCAAGTTGGTTGCTGAGGGTAAGATCAAGAAATCCAAGCAACTACCACCGATAACTGATCCAGAGATGCCGTTTGATTTGCAAGAGGGGTGGGAGTGGATAAGAGTTTCAGATATCGCTGAATTAACAACATCGGGTTCGCGAGATTGGGCTCAATATCTATCAGATGAAGGTGCTAAATTTATCACAATGGGAAATCTTTCGAGGGGTAGTTACAAGCTTAGATTGGAAAATATGCGATATGTAAATCCACCTAAGACCGGTGAAGGTTCTCGTACCAAATTAGAAGCTAATGACCTTTTAATCTCGATTACTGGGGATGTGGGGAATTTAGGCAGGATTCCAGAAAACTTCGGCGAGGCATATATTAACCAGCATACTTGCCTTTTGAGATTTCTCCCTCAGTGCCGAAATAGATATTTTCCAGAGGCTATGAGATCACCAATGGCGTCTTTGCAGTTTAATGCGCCACAAAGAGGCATTAAGAATAGCTTTGCTTAGGTGATTTAGATGAGATGGTTTTTCCATTACCACCACTCGCCGAACAACACCGTATCGTCGCCAAAGTCGACGAACTAATGGCCATCTGCGACCAACTAAAAGCACGCATCACTCAAGCTAAGCAGTTGCAGCAAAAGCTGGCGGATGTGCTGGTCGAGCAAGCAGTATCGCAATAAACATGTTCATTTATTGGCGCCTATAAATACTGGCTAATGCGGCTAATGAAATAAATTAAGGAATTTATCAAGATGAGATTAAAAGAAAAAGAGGTTGAAGTCGGCTATTTGTATTTGACCACTGCCAATCAATACCGGGCTGTGCTGGCGATGAAAGGTGAATTTTTGATTTATGCACCCAGTTCGGAAGGGGCTACCCCCTTAAATCAGAACGTTTCAAAACTGCCTTTTGAAAATCAGCCATTTAAGAAATGCCAAATCGTTACTTTTGCCAAGAAGGATTATCAGGTGTTTGAGTTCAATGGTACTGAAGCCATTGAACATAAATTGGATGAAGCGCAGTTAGCAGAAGCAATTGCGCAGTGTAATGCTAAGTCAGGTATTGCGGCTTTGTTACAAGAATAAAGCAGTTGCTTCCGTCGCTTGTACTCGACTGACATTACTGAATTCGCCGGTCTGCGCAGCCGATTCGAATACTATAAGTATGTGATTGTTAAATTGCCTATCTGTAGCATGAGATTTTGCAAATTCACCACGTTTAACGTCGGCGGCAGGTCGTCAGTAGAACAATATTTGTTGAATTGTTAGGCATGTTGTTTCAGTGCTTGTTTGGTTACCGTGGCAGGTGGCTTTTCCGTTATAATTCCCGGCAGTTTTAACTTACGTTATTGAAAGGTCTATGTCAGAAATTAACAAAGTGGTGCTTGCTTATTCTGGAGGTTTGGATACTTCCGTTATTCTTAAATGGTTGCAGGATGTTTACGACTGTGAAGTGGTGACGTTTACTGCCGATTTGGGGCAGGGTGAAGAAGTTGAGCCGGCTCGTGCAAAAGCCCAAAGTTTGGGTATTAAGGACATTTTTATCGAAGATTTGCGGGAAGAGTTTGCCCGTGATTTCGTGTTTCCAATGTTCCGCGCCAATACGATTTATGAAGGCGAGTATTTGCTGGGTACGTCAATCGCCCGACCGTTAATCGCCAAGCGTTTGATTGAAATTGCTAATGAAACCGGCGCCACGGCGATTTCTCATGGCGCAACCGGTAAGGGTAATGATCAAGTACGTTTTGAGTTGGGCGCCTATGCACTGCGGCCTGATATTAAGGTGATCGCACCTTGGCGGGAATGGGATTTAACGTCACGCCAAACTTTGTTGGATTATGCTGAAAAGCACGGCATTCCTGTGGAAATGAAAAAGGGCAAAACATCGCCGTATTCCATGGATGCCAATCTGCTGCATATTTCTTATGAAGGTCGCGTTCTGGAAGATCCTTGGGCAGAACCTGAGGAAGATATGTGGCGTTGGACAGTGTCACCGGAGAACGCGCCTGATCAGGCTACTTATATTGAACTGACGTATCAACACGGTGACATTGTTGCGATTGACGGCGTGGCGCACAGTCCGGCGGAAGTGCTGGAAAAGTTGAATAAATTGGGTGGTGACAACGGTATCGGTCGTCTTGATATTGTTGAAAACCGCTATGTGGGTATGAAATCTCGCGGCTGCTATGAAACTCCGGCCGGTACGATAATGTTAAAAGCACATCGCGCAATTGAGTCCTTAACATTGGATCGCGAAGTTGCGCATTTAAAAGATGAATTAATGCCGCGTTAT
>Ga0207968_100869_pt1 | contig 9743 bp, 9 predicted proteins | sample LakWasMet21_HOW5_2_FD_183867 | JGI IMG/M metagenome (GOLD analysis project Ga0207968, IMG submission 183867) | Freshwater sediment methanotrophic microbial communities from Lake Washington under simulated oxygen tension - Sediment Metagenome... | ecosystem: Environmental > Aquatic > Freshwater >...
CAAAAATCTGGAGCTGATTAACAAAACTAAGGCAGATTTAGCCAGCAATGGTTTTAAATCTGATTTAATTACCATCAATAATGAAACCCAATAGGTTCAGTGCTGGTCAATGCAAGGTAGTCGTAACCAACAAACAGTATAGATAAAAAATAATTGTCAGCCAAATTGCAAGATAAGACGTTTTAAGATGACACGTTTGTTGAATAGCTGAATTTTAATTACAAATTTAAAGAATCGTTAACAAGGATAATATCAATGAAAAAATTATTAACCGCTTTAATGTTGCTAGCCTCATTTAGCGTAATGGCTGAGCCACAAATAGGCAAAGATTTTGATCGCACCGCACAAACCATCAATACCGACAACCCAAACAAGATTGAAGTCATTGAGTTGTTCTGGTACGGCTGTGGCCACTGCCACAGCATGGAAGCACCTATCAACGCATGGATAAAAAAACTACCGGCAGACGTAGCATTTAAACGCGTACCAGGATTACCGCACCAAGCATGGGCGCCAATGGCAAAAGCTTACTACGCAATGGAAACACTCGGTGTTTTAGAGAAATTACACACACCGTTATTTGAAGCGATTCACACTAAAAAATCACTCAACCCTACAGATGAAAAAGCAGCGATTACCTGGGTTACGCAACAAAGCGGCCTAGATAAAAGAAAAGTGGAAGAGGCTTTTGGCTCATTTGCTACCAACACCAGCTTGAATCGCGCGGCTAATATCTTCCGTTCTTCAGGTGCAACTGGCGTACCTAGCTTGATTATCAATGGCCAATTCATTACTTCAAGCACCATGGCAGGCAACAATGATGCAGCATTGAAAACTGCTGACTACATCATCGCTAACATTCGTGCCGATAAAGCTAAGGCAGCTGCCCCAGCAAAAAAGTAACAGCCTCACCCCACTGGTTTAAAGCTTTTTATGAAAAGCTGTTTAATTGGTAAATTGGTCTGGCTGACCTAAACTTAAAACCCCGTTTCTGCTACATTGCAAAACGGGGTTTTATATTTGCATGAACTGTCATTCAACAATTAACAATAATGGAAGATGGCGATGAAAGTTTTTATCACAGGCGCATCCAGCGGCATAGGTGAAGCACTTGCATATGAATACGCCAAGCGCCACCCAGGCAAAGAAACAATCATTGGCTTGGCAGCAAGACGTAGTGAGCACTTACAGGCACTACAGCAAACCTTAGAAACCAGCTATAAAGTCAAATGCGCAGTTTATGCGTTAGACGTACGCGATGGCGAGGCACTGAGCTCTGCCGCGCAGCACTTTATACAACACTATGGCGCACCTAACGTGGTAATTGGCAGTGCAGGTGTCAGTAGCGGCACACTCACCGAAAATGCAGAGGACACCAACGCATTTCAAGCCGTGATGGACATCAATGTGATTGGCCTCGTGAATACATTCCAGCCATTTATTCACGCCATGCACATAGCTGCCACCAGCGGCCAGTCAGCCCAGTTGGTTGGCATCGCCAGTGTGGCAGGCATCCGCGGCCTGCCGGGGGCTGGCGCATACAGCGCGTCTAAAGCCGCCGCCATTGCCTACCTGGAAAGCCTGCGCGTAGAGATGCTGCATCACAATATTGCCGTCACCACCATTGCTCCGGGCTATATCCGCACGCCAATGACCGATATCAACACCTATAAAATGCCATTTTTAATGGATGTAGATATTGCTGCACACAAGTTTGTGAATGCCATTGAGCACAAGCGGCGTTTTGTAGTCATCCCCTGGCAAATGGGCTGGGTGGCAAGGCTGATGCGGCTAATTCCGCCACTACTTTGGGACAGGCTTGCAAAGAATGCACCGCACAAACCCCGCATTAAAGTCTAATCTGAATGGTAGGCTAGGTATTCGGTTTGCTAAATGGCTTGCGTGCAGTGTGAATGGCGACAATGCCTAGCGATAGGCGCTCAAATTCAACGTCCTCAAAGCCATGATGCTCCAACTCTTGAGCAAACGCCTCTGCCGTAGGGAAGTCGCGCACTCCTTGCAGCAAGTATTTATATGCAGAGGCATCACCACCAGTAGCTATCCAACCAAGTACAGGCATGCAAAAAGACATGTATGCCAGATAGATGCGATGTAGAGGTCTCCAACGAATATTGGAGGCCTCTAATACTATTAATCGACCTCCAGGCTTGAGAACACGTAAAGCCTCTTGGACAGCAAGATGCCGGTTGCAAATTTTTAGGCCAAGTGAAATCGAGTAAGCATCCACAGTGTCCGCTTGGATGGAAGGCATGCTCTCGGCATCCAGCAGCCTGAGACTCACACTTCCATTAAATGAGCGTAAGCGTTGCTCTGCGATAGCAAGCATTTTTGCGCTCACGTCTGAAGCAATTACCGTGCGACCTTGGGTTGAGGCACTAGCCATGACTCGAACAATAATGTCTCCAGTACCACTAGCTCCATCAAGTAATGTATTCCACTTTTCACCAGCTATGCGCGTGGCGACACGCTTTTTCCATACCCTATGAATACCAAAGCTGAAGATATCACTGAGCTTATCGTAACGTGCCGCAATCCGGCCAAAAACATCGTCACGTTGCCACGCAAATTCAGCGGCATTTTGATGTGAAGATGTTTTGCCATTAATCATTAACGATGCCTAATGTTTAATAAAGGAGCGCCGTCAGGCGCACCTCTTGAATGGTGAGTTAGGCTTTTGCAAGACGTAAGTTCTCTTTCATAGCATCACTTATAGAAAAACATTCATCTCTTAACGCTCGATGAATTTTATGCCTTTCATCACTAATGTCTTTTGCATTTGCACTTCCTTGCTCTTTCGCAAACTTCCATTCATCGTTTTTAGCCAACATGGATAAAGCTTGGGTAAATGCTGTATCCAATCGTTTGTGTATAGCTGCACTGTAATAAAACTCACTAAGTTGCACACATTCATGGAATTTCCAAACGTCAGTATCTTGAATACTTGGTCCATTTGCGGCTAGTTTTGAGCCAAAAATGGTTACGCCTTTATAAACATTAAGTCTTTCGGCGTGAAGGGATATTTCGTTTTGGTGTTTCGATGCTTTAACTGCCCACCGTGCATACAACGCTGATAGGCCGGCAACTAATGCACTCCCTATCGCAATAAAATCAGTGTTAGTTAAGTCCATCTGCTTTTGAGCCTAACGTGCGATCGGTTTATACCTGATACGTTTAGGCTTAGCACCTTCCTCACCCAAACGTTTCTTCTTATCGGCTTCATACTCCTGATAGTTACCGTTAAAGAAGGTCCATTGCGATTCACCCTCAGCCGCCAAGATATGCGTTGCGATACGGTCTAAGAACCAGCGATCATGCGAGATTACCAGCACGCTGCCTGCAAACTCCAGCAAGGCATCTTCCAGCGCGCGCAGTGTTTCCACATCTAAGTCGTTTGACGGTTCATCCAGCAGCAATACATTGCCGCCAGAAATCAGTGTTTTCGCTAAATGCAAACGTCCGCGCTCACCTCCAGACAGTTGACCCACGACTTTTTGCTGGTCACCGCCTTTAAAGTTAAAGCGGCCGATGTAAGCGCGAGACGGTGTTTCGTAACGGCCGACGGTTAAGATGTCTGAACCGCCTGAAATTTCATCAAACACGGTCTTATCATTACTGAGCACATCACGGCTTTGGTCTACATAGGCCAACTTAACGGTTTGGCCGATGTTCACTTCGCCGCTATCTGGCTGCTCTAAGCCTGTAATCATTCTAAACAAGGTAGATTTACCGGCACCGTTCGGGCCGATAATGCCCACAATGGCACCAGCTGGGATGCTAAAGCTCAAGTTATCAATCAGTAAACGGTCTTTAAATGCCTTGCTCACGCCATTAAACTCAATGACTTGGTCGCCTAAACGCTCACCAGCAGGGATAAAGATCTCCTGTGTTTCATTACGTTTTTGGTACTCGGCACTGGCTAACTCTTCATAGCGTGCAATACGCGCCTTGCTCTTGGCCTGACGCGCTTTCGGGTTCTGGCGCACCCACTCCAGCTCAGTATTCAACGCTTTACGGCGTGATGACTCTTGTGACTCCTCTAACGCCAAGCGTGCTTGCTTTTGGTCTAACCAGCTAGAGTAATTGCCTTTCCATGGAATACCATGGCCACGGTCTAACTCTAAAATCCACTCCGCCGCATTATCAAGGAAATAACGGTCATGGGTAACTGCCACCACAGTACCTGGGAAGCGCACTAAGAACTGCTCTAACCACTCAACAGACTCCGCATCCAAATGGTTGGTTGGCTCATCTAGCAGCAACATATCTGGCTTAGATAACAGCAATTTACACAAGGCCACACGGCGCTTCTCACCGCCTGATAACGGGCCAATCTTGGCATCCCAAGCTGGTAAACGTAATGCATCCGCCGCAATTTCTAATTGATGCTCAACATCAGAGCCACTTGCCGCAATGATATTCTCATAGCGTGCTTGGTCTTCCGCCAGCTTATCAAAGTCTGCATCAGGCTCGGCATAGGCTGCGTACACTTCCTCTAGCTTTTGCTTAGCTTCCATCACCGCGCCCATACCGCTTTCCACTTCTTCACGCACGGTTTTATTCGGGTCTAACTGCGGCTCCTGCGGCAAATAGCCAATCGAGATATTCGGCTGCCACTGCACCTCACCCTCAAACTCTTTATCTGCGCCCGCCATAATGCGTAGCACGGTAGATTTACCTGAGCCGTTTAAACCCAGCAAACCAATCTTCGCGCCAGGGAAAAAAGACAAAGAGATATCTTTAATAATCTGTTTTTTAGGAGGAACAATTTTGCTCACGCGGAGCATAGACATTACATATTGAGCCATGATGTTATCTTGCAAATTTTAAAGGTGAAAGCTTAACAGAAACTAGGGCGGCCTTACTAGGTAACACCAGTAGAATCAATAGATAACGGTATAATGCACCCACTTAATAAACTTTGAATCACAAAAACCACATGGCGCTTAAATCAACCATCTACAAAATTGACCTCAACATTGCCGATATGGATAGGCAATATTACGGGCAACACAGCTTAACCGTTGCGCGCCATCCATCAGAAACCGATGAGCGCATGATGGTACGCGTGATTGCATTTGTGCTATTTGCCACAGAAACACTAGCCTTCGGCAAAGGCTTAAGCGATGAAGACGAACCAGACTTATGGCAAAAAGACCTGACCGGCGCGATCGAGCGATGGATAGATGTAGGCTTACCGACAGAAAAAGAAATCCGCAAAGCCGCAGGCCGTGCGCAACAAGTAGCCGTAGTGCTTTATGGCGGCAGAATTGCCGATATGTGGTGGGAGCAAAATAGCAAAGCCTTACTCAAGCTGAACAATCTAACCGTGATTAACCTGCCAGAAACTAACGAGCTGGCTAACATTGCTAACCGTGGCATGAATATCAGCTGCACCATACAAGACGGACAAATCATGGTGGGCTTTGATGGCGGCACGCTGGATATTGCGCCTGTGAAGCTCAAAGAATAGGGCGCTAACTAGCCTGTTTAAGTAAGAAGCACCTTGTAGGCAGCATCTGCGCCTGCTGGTGCGGATGCTAGCTTTTGATAAGCCACCCCTGCAAAGTCTTTGCAAGCTTGTTGAAATGCGCCTGTCACTAGCGTTTCACCTTGCTTAGCGACATCTTCACCCAGTTTACAAGCGGCATTCACCTCTGCGCCAAACACTTCAGTATTACCTACACGCAAAATCTTACCGAAGCCCAAACCCACGCACAGATGAACTCTTTCCTGCTCAAGTTTAGCTTCATTGTAGGGAATTAAAGTCTGCTGCATCACCAACGCGCACTGCAAGGCTTTTTGTGGCTTACGGAATATCACTAAAAATGAGTCACCATCCGTTTTAAGCAAAAAGCCCTCATGCTGCTCAATCACTGGCAACAGCAAGCGCTCAGACTCATAAATCGTCTGCAGAAAATGAATGATGCCGTACTCTGCAACCCGGCGAGAAAAGCCCGCCAAATCGGTCATCATCACGCACCATTCTTCGCCAAATAAATCCCAAATACGCTGATCTATTTCTACCTTATTTGCATCAGGCAATAACCTCTGTGCAATCAGGTCATATAAGCGACCTTCAGAATTTTGCATGACGGTTTTAGAGTTGTGACTCATCACTTTCCAATTCTTAAGTGTGCTAAGCGAAACTTACTCTACGGTGACTGACTTCGCCAAATTCCTAGGCTTGTCTACATCCGTACCCTTCAATAGGGCCGCATGATACGCCAGCATCTGCACAGGTATAGTATGCAAAATAGGCGAGAGCACACCCACATGGCGCGGGGTGCGAATCACATGCACGCCTTCAGACTCGGTAAAGTGGCTATCTGCATCAGCAAACACAAACAACTCACCGCCACGCGCTTTGACTTCCTGCATATTTGATTTTACTTTTTCTAGCAAAGCATCATTCGGTGCAATCACCACCACCGGCATGGCGCTATCTACTAGCGCCAAGGGGCCGTGTTTAAGCTCGCCCGCAGGGTAAGCCTCAGCATGGATATAAGAAATCTCTTTAAGCTTCAATGCGCCCTCTAGAGCGATTGGGTAGTGTATGCCGCGCCCTAAGAATAAAGCATGCTGCTTATTGGCAAATGATTTTGCCCACTCGCGAATTTGCGGTTCTAAGTTGAGCGCATGCTGCACGCTGCCAGCTAATTGGCGCAATGCGCCTAAATGTGATTGTTCAGTCTCTTTATCGAGTAAGCCACGTTGCTTTGCCAGCGTTGCAGCTAGGGTGAATAAGGCCACTAATTGTGTGGTGAATGCCTTGGTAGACGCCACGCCAATTTCTGCGCCTGCACGTGTGTAAAACACCAATTCAGACGCGCGTGGGATTGCGCTCTCCTGTACGTTGCAAATCGCTAGGGTGAGATGCTGACCTAAGGCCTTGGCATGTTTTAGCGCTTCCATAGTGTCTAGGGTTTCACCAGACTGTGAAATCGTCACGATTAATTGACGTGGATTAGGCACAGACTCACGATAACGATATTCACTGGCGATTTCTACATTGGTAGGCACTTTGGCAATGCTCTCTAACCAGTATTTGGCAGTTAGCGCCGCATAATAACTGGTACCAGCAGCCAATATTAAAATACTATCTACTTGCTCAAACACAGAGACTGCACCTTTGCCAAATAAGGCAGGTGAGAAGTGGTTATCATCAATCAACGCTTCTATCGTATCGTTTAACGCACGCGGCTGCTCATGAATCTCTTTTTGCATGAAGTGTGAATATGGGCCCAACTCTAAGCTAGCGAGCGACACGTCACTCATATGAATTTTACGTGTCACCTCAACGCCATCGCGACCCAAAATGGTTACACCTTCACGGCGAATATCCGCTACATCACCATCTTCTAAATAAATCACTTTGCGTGTGACAGATAGCACAGCAGAAACATCTGAGGCAATGAAGTTTTCACCTTCACCTAGGCCAATCAATAGTGGGCAGCCTAAACGTGCGGTAATCATATGTTCAGGTTCTTTGACTGAAATCACACTGATGGCAAACGCGCCTGTGAGCTCAGCCACCGCTTTTTGTGTTGCAGCTAATAAAGGTAAGTCTTTATGGTAATAATGAATGAGGTGCGCAATGACTTCGGTATCAGTTTGCGAGGTGAACTCATAACCTAATGCCTTTAAGCGTGTGCGCTGCTCGTCGTGATTCTCGATAATACCGTTATGCACAACCGCCACCTCACCACCCAATTGGCTAGGTGACATATGTGGGTGGGCATTGCTTTCCGTCACTCCGCCATGCGTAGCCCAGCGTGTATGGCCGATACCAACCAAACCACTTAATTTTGACTCATTAGCCTTTTCTGTCATTGCTGAAACACGGCCAACTGCACGCACGCGCGCGATGCCTGTATCGTTTAATACAGCAACACCAGCTGAATCGTACCCTCTATACTCTAGGCGGCTTAAGCCCTCAATTAAGGTTGAAACAACATTTCTATTTGCTACTGCACCTACAATGCCACACATAGTTTTACTCTCTTAAAATTTAATCTTGATTGGTTCACATCAGCAGAAGACTATTGGCGGCTATGCGCCAAATGTTTACTGATGCTTAAATCACGAATAAGGAATTATTTTTTAATCTTTTGTGGTCGCTTCCAACCCGTAATCGTCTTTTGCTCTTTTGCACGGCAGAAGGTGAGGGCGTCTGCCGGTGCATCTCTGGTAATGGTAGAACCTGCTGCAATGGTTGCGTTTTTGCCTATGGTAATAGGTGCTACCAATTGTGAATCAGAGCCAATAAACGCACCGTCTTCAATCACCGTTCTAAATTTATTCGCGCCATCATAATTACAGGTAATGGTGCCGGCGCCTATGTTCACAGCCTTACCGACAGTACTATCACCCACATAACTCAAATGGTTGATCTTACTGCCTACGTCAACCTGTGCATTTTTAAGCTCTACAAAGTTACCAACGTGCGTTTCGGCGGCAAGGGTAGTACCAGGACGTAAACGCGCAAACGGGCCAATACGGCTATTTTCGCCAACAGTTGTGTCATCTATATGGGTAAACGCAGCAATCTGCGCGCCAGCAGCTATCACTGCATTTTTAATCACGCAGTTCGCCCCAATTTTCACACGGTCGCCTAACGTCACCTTACCTTCAAATACGCAGTTCACGTCTATCTCTACATCGCGGCCACAATGCAAACCACCACGCACATCAAGACGTGCAGGGTCTTTTAAGGTTACACCTTGCTGTAATAGTGCTTGTGCTATTCTTGCCTGATGCACGCGTTCAATTTGTGCCAAATCTGTTTTGGCATTAATACCGGTCACAGACCACTCATCAGCGGTGATTTCAGCCACTACACTAATCTTATCTTGCACCGCCAACGCCACGATATCGGTTAAGTAATATTCACCTTGCGCATTATTGTTGGTGATTCTGGATAGCCAGCTTTTAAGATGTGTATTCGGCATCGCCATAATGCCGGTATTAACCTCTACAATCGCGCGCTGTTCTGCTGTTGCGTCCTTATGTTCTACAATAGCATTTACTAGACCGTTTGCATCGCGCACGATACGCCCATAGCCGCTAGGGTCAGCTTTATTAAACGAAAGTATCGCAAGCTTATTATCTGCTTGCGCAATCAACTTGCGGCAAGCTTCCACATCTACCAACGGCACATCGCCTAATAGTATCAGTGTGTCTGCATCAGACTCTAAATAGGGCAGTGCTTGTTGTACGGCATGGCCGGTGCCATGTTGTTCCGGCTGGTTCACCCAAGTAATGTCTTCGCCACTAAACGCATCTTTTACACGCTCACCGCCAAAACCATAAACAACAATTATTTTATTCGGCTGCAATGCCTTAGCACAGTTGATCACATGCGCCAGAATTGGTTTAGCGCCAACGACATGCAAGACTTTAGGTAAATCAGAATGCATACGGGTGCCTTTACCCGCTGCCAAGATCACGATATTTAATTTGTTCATGTGTTATTTAGGTTTGTTTCTATGAGCGCTGATTTATTTGCACTGCTTCTATTCGGAAAGTATAACAAAAAAGGCAACCGAGGTTGCCTTTTTGCTTTTACACCATCTTCAACGCGATTAATGCGTTTTCTTGCGTAAGCGTTCGATAGTTTGAATCTGCGCCACGGCCTCAGACAATTCTGCCTGTGCTGTTGCATAGTCAATATCTGAAGTTCTGTTTCTAAGCGCTTCTTCAGCAGCTTGTTTCGCAGCAATCGC
>Ga0207968_100874_pt1 | contig 9698 bp, 5 predicted proteins | sample LakWasMet21_HOW5_2_FD_183867 | JGI IMG/M metagenome (GOLD analysis project Ga0207968, IMG submission 183867) | Freshwater sediment methanotrophic microbial communities from Lake Washington under simulated oxygen tension - Sediment Metagenome... | ecosystem: Environmental > Aquatic > Freshwater >...
GGATACGCAATGCTTCAAAGATGCCAATTCTGCAATGGTTTGATTGATGAAGAAATTCCAGAGTGTAGCACATGCACTTGTGATGATTGTAATGAGGAGTAACACATGAGCGAACAAGACAGAATAGTTATCCGTCTAGCAAATGAATGCGGATTTAAACAACAACCAAAATCTATGAGAGTTAGTTGTGACTTAGGTCAGCTTGAGGCGTTTTATCAAGCCGCCACTCTCAAATCAGCAGAACGTATCGCTGCGCTTGAGGGTGAGGTTGCCAATCTACACTTGAACATTAAAACGCAGGAACAGTTAGGTTACGAACTCCAAGCCAATAATCATGACTTGCGTGAGTCTTTTCAGAATATTTTAGATGGTAATTATCCAAGCCCTAGAACAGACAGAGGCAAGCAGTGCGCTCATGGAAAATATTATTGGGAAGATTGCACAAACTGCATTGATGATTACATCCAAACAGTATTATCCACCACTCCAGCCGAATCACTGGCGAAGCATAATGATGAGTTGATTGAGAGATGTGCGAAATTGTGTGATCCATATACACATGGCGCATGGTTCGCAAATGCTATCCGCGCATTGAAAGGAAAATAATGAAATATTATGTTCAATTTTCAGATAGATATTATAGCTGGTGTGTACTTAGTGACACTGACGATTTGAATGGAAAGTTAATCAAATCAGGATTCTTAACCAAAAAAAGTGCTAATGATTATATTAAAGATCATTTGAATAAAGGAAGTAAGTGATATGACTATTGAAATTTCAGCAAGGCGTGAACGGTTTAATAGAGGCGTGTCTTTATATTACGCAAACATATCTGAATCAGGCGTGCGAGTTGCAGAGCCGATCACGCTAAAAGAGCATAAGGATTGTGATTATTCACCGCCAATGATTACGCTAGATGATACCGCCGCGCAAAAACTGATGGATGAACTTTGGAATTGCGGCCTAAGACCAAGTGAAGGTAGCGGAAGCGCTGGCGCATTGCTGGCAACACAGAATCACTTGAAGGATATGCAATCCATTACTTTTGGCCTGTTAAATAAGCGCGGCGTATCAAAATAGCATGATTAAATACGTGACCATTAAAAAGTTTGAAGAACTCACTGGCTACACAGAAGATGCAGTTCGTACTAAAATACGTGACGGCGTATGGCTGCAGAATCAAATCTGGGTAAAAGCCTACGATGGTCGTGTATTAATGAGTGTTGAGGGGTACAACGAATGGGTAGAAATGGCAGCGGTATCCGCAAAGCGTCAGAAACGAGTTACGAGATCGCCTTTACCTATCAAGGTGTCCGGTGCAGGGAGCGAATCAAACTCAAGCCCACCCCCACTAACGATAAACGGGTAACGAATTTTCTTGGCGCAATTCTTGATGCCATAGAAAAAGGTGCGTTTAATTACAGCGTAACCTTCCCACAGTCTAAACGCCGGTTTGTATTTACCGAAAGCCCTGGCGAAGCAATCACGATTGAAAAGTATCTGGATGAATGGCTTGAGGCCAAAGAAAAGCAGTTAAAGAAATCCGCATACAACGACTACCGCAAAACCGTTAATCACCTGATTATTCCAAAGTTCAAAGGCAAGCTACTCACAGACGTTAAACGTGTCGATGTTAAAAATTGGGTCAAGGATATGGCGTGCAGTAATAAGCGCATATCCAATATTCTTAGCGTGATGCGTACCGCCCTGCAGGATGCCGTAGAAGATGAACTGCTTGAACTGAATCCGTTATATGGCTGGACTTACGAGAATAAAGAAGCGCCTAAAAAAGAAAGTGACGTGCAGCCATTCAGTCAGGAAGAACAGTCTGCCATATTAAAGGTGCTGGATGGTCAGGCCAGAAACATGATGCAGTTCTTTTTCTGGACGGGATTGCGCACCAGTGAATTAGTGGCATTAGATTGGACGGATATAGATTGGAAGCGCGGCACGATATTCGTCACCAAGGCCATGACGCAGGCATCAAAGAACATTGCCGAGATACCTAAGACCAGTGCCGGTAATCGTGAAGTCAAGATACTTGCACCGGCAATGCAGGCTTTACTGGATCAGAAACAATACACCTATCTTAAAAATGCCGAGATATTCCAGAACCCTAGAACATTAGAACGCTGGACGGGTGATCAGGCCATTAGAAAGAATATCTGGGTGAGTGCATTGAAGCTTGCCAAGGTTAGGTACAGACGACCATATCAAACACGGCACACTTACGCCAGTATGATGCTAACTGCCGGTGAATCTATTGCATGGTTAGCGCAGCAGATCGGTCATTCTGATTGGGGAATGTTGCGTAGAGTGTACGCAAAATATATTAGTGATTCGATACCGGAAGCCGGTAATAAAGCGGTGGAAATGTTTAGCGAAAAAGCTGTCAAAAAAGCTGTCATTAAAGTGGAAAATCAACCCTAAACCACCCCAAATATTGTCATTTAAATGACAGCTTTTACCTAGACATAAAACATATAACTTACTGATTTGTATTACTTTTTACTACTTTAAAAATGGTGGAGCAGGCGGGAATCGAACCCGCGTTTCTTCCCGTGCCTATTAGAGTTTTAGTAAATGCTGTTAAAATGCTGCGATTATTTTTGTTCCCTATTCCCGAATGGCGAACATTCTATCAGGAATCGAACCACCGTCCTAAACAGGGAATCAAACATTTATTGCAACATATCCGAATTGATAGTAAGCCTTGAAACTTCACCAAAACGTCTATCATAAGTAATCACTTTTGCATCGCGTCCTGATAAGTAACCGCCACGCGCACCGTAAGCATCATTAGCTGCCAGTGTTCTGTGCTGCTCTACTATCATCAGATTGTTTTCTTTTACATCAAGATGGTGAAGGTGTCCTAAGTGTGCATAAGCGTATTTAGTGCGCCCATACATTTCGCGGAATTGTGAAGCGAAAACATTTGATACATTGGCAACGTTTCTTTTATGTCCATGATGAAAGAATAGCGCTGTATTTCCGAACTCATAAGCGTTATATGGATTAGGGCTTTTATCTACTGTAATGCGCGGCTCATTTTCGTACAGTACGCTAAACCATTCCCTTAGCCATATCTGGCTAACTGGATCGTGATTTGCATCTGCCATGATAATATGAACCTGTTGATGTTTCGCTAGTAACATATCAATGACTATACGCAAGACACGTATCGCTGAACGGACTAGCTTAGAAAACCTACTGTCAACGTCTAATAAATGTTTTGATGCTGGCGTTACTGCATCCATGCCATCAAAATGCAAGAAGTCAGAAAGTTGTGCAAATACGGCATAATTAGAATCAGGGGATTGTGCTATGGCTTGCTTGAACCATCTTACTATCAAGTCCTCGGCAATCTTAATATCCCAATTTTCACCAGCTTCTTCATCCCATGCCAGCATCCCCATGTGATAATCAGTTATCACGTAGCAGTTACATAGATTATCATTGCCTAATGGCGGTGCTGTCATGAATGAAAGCCTAGGTATTTCTTCTTTCATTGCCTCGATAGCTTCAAGCATGGCCTGTTGGTTTTTGCTATCATCCAAGCGAGTTTTAACCCACTGAATTTTTGCAACGCCATCCTTATACAGTGTAGAAGTTCCGCGAACCACGAAAGGGTCAGGCACTACTACTCGCATATCGTTATCAGGCGCATAGCCCTGCACCGCCGCTTTGCGCTTAACCCTTTTTAAAGCATCTTGCACTGAACTTCTTGGGGTGTTTAGCAATCTGGAAGCACCGATAATACTACCGGCCTTATTCACCGCATCAATATATTCTTTCTGTCTGTCAGTTGCCCACTCTTTTAACGCTTCATCTATTTTGGCAGTCATCATTACTCCCACAAAAAAGCCTGGGAAGGCTTCTGATTTGTTCGGTTAATCGTTCCCCATTCATACCCCACATACCAGCGTTAAATTTGCTAGTATGTGGTTTTGAAGATAGGGTCACTATGGATAAGCTATTCTTAGTTATTGGCTGGATCATCTTGGGCGGCTTCGCTTTGTATGCTGTTATTCGCTTGCTGTTGTCCTTGTTTTAAACAGTTCGTTAAATTTCAGCATTCGCGCGGTGATCCGTTCATTGAGCGCCTTGATTTCATCAGGTGAAGCATCGGCTTTGAGTTTCTCTGAACGTATTTTGTACAGTTGGCTGATCTCGCGCTGTTCCAGATTGGCACGGAATACCAATGCGGCTTCGGGATGACTAGCGCGATACTCTGTTGTATCTAGGCCGTCCTTGCGTAAGCCTTTCAGTTCCGTTTCAGTTTCAAACACGGCTTTCAGGTTGTCATAAAAACGTGAGCTTTGTGATGACTGGCCTTCTGCATCAAGATAAAACCTGCCGACCAATGGGATTTTGTACACTGGCAAATCTTCACCGGTCACAATAGAGGTCGCAGACTGTTCCAGCTTCATGTATTCACGACCTACACCGCCGAATATTTGACCAAGCAAGTAATCAATCTGGTCTGGGGTCGGGCTTAAAGCGCCTGGGGTGTAATCGCTGCCGCCGGTTGCTTCATTCACTACCCAAGACAAGCCTTTGCTGATTGCGCTGGCAGTATCTTTTGCACGGGTATGGCCTGCTGTTGGTTTCTGTGAATTGAAATCCATCTTGGCAATCGGGCGACCTGTCCAATCCTTGTTTTCTGCCAAAGCTGCAAGCGGATCGAACATGGTTGGTGTGATTGTTTGCATGGATAATCCGGCATTGCCAATCGGGTTAGTCACTTCTGCCAGCATTTCAAAAATATGGAAGAAGCGTTTGCTAGTGTCCTCGCCACCAGATAATGCCCATTCAGTGAGAATGCGTCCGAAAGCAGGCAAAGCATTAAAGCCTAATGGCATGGCAATCGTAATCGCCTTACCGTTGCCTAATGGAATAATCAGGTTGCGGTCACGTACAAATTCAGGCGGTTCATCATCACCAAAGCCTGCCGCTGCTAACATTAAAGCCTGCATGACACCAAGCAATAAGCCACCGGTCACAATCGCTTTACCGGCTTTGCTTAATGTCAGCTTGCCGTTGTCGTCTGTGAATAGAGTTTCACCGATACGCGCAGTGCCTTGAACGGACGCATTAAAGAAGGTATACAGCGAACCGATTTGCCTGCCCATTTCACCCTTGCGGTTAAAGTTCACACTGATATTTTTGGCAAGGCTGGCAGCTTGTGCTTTGCTCATGCCGTTATCCAGTGCGACCTTATAAGCAGACAAACGCACCGCATTTTCCATTGATTCGTTGTAATCGCTTAACCAATCAAAAATGTATTTCTGGCCTGCTTCTTTCAGGAATTGTTCCGGTTTAGCCAGGATGCCGTTAATGCTGACAATCTTGCCTGCAGTCGTTTGTTGCCACCAAGTCGGATCAAGTGCGTGCTTGAGCGCTTCGCCACGTTCTTTCGCATTGCGGTACATATCGCGGTAGCCGGTCTGCCCACCTTGTTTCTGGAAGTCCTCAAACAACAATGACCAGTAAGAGTTAGTCGGTGTACCGGTTTTGCGTTCACTGCGAATATCCTGATAGATACCTTTTAAAGCCAATGGCGTATTTTTCAATACGTCCAGTTGCTTGCCAGCCAGTGCGGTAGAACTAAGGTTCAGTAGTGAACCCTGTACGTCACGCAGAATATTGATGACACCGAAGAACGGGTTATATTGGGTGTTAATACTTGAGAAGTAACGGGTAATGCTGGCGGCTGTACCTAGCAGTTCACCGATCTGGTCTTGGTCTAGGTTCTTGATTGCCGCCGCCGCACGCATAGCGCGTTCATCATGCGTATTAAACTCGACAAAGTGTTCTTCAATCTTGCCTTTGGCATTGACGATACGCGCTACCACGATATTGTCACGGTTCTTGTAGTTTGGATCTGGTACGTCCATCACCATTTCCTTGCCTTTTACTACATTCAGCGTATAGCCTGCGCCATTCCATTGAATGAACTTGTTGGCTTCAACCGGATTCGTGAAAGTCTGCACCACTGAACCGTTGTATAACACTTCATAAGTATTCTTACCGGCAACCACGGTGCGCATGGTTGGCACAACGTCCACTTTCCAGAAGTCTTTATTCGGGTTAAGTGTCGCTAGTCCTACCAGTGCGGTTGATACACGGTTCTTTTCACCACGGATAATGTTGCGCTCTACCTGCTGCGCAATGTTAGCCAGTATGTCCACCACGGCACGTTTAGAACCGGTTGCGCGTTTAGAAGCATTGCCTTTGACAGAAAAGCCTTGGCCTGAACCGTTGCCGAAGCCATTATCCATATCCTCACGCATCAATGGTACATAGAATTTATACGCCCCTTCCCATGCCGCAATCATTTCCGGTGTTTCAAGTCCATAATCAAGCAAGCGTTGGCGTGAATTTTTCATAATCGCATCCACTTTGGCGGCTAGTGCCTGATAATTGGCAGATTGTTCCGGTGTCAGGTTCGCCAGATAGTCGCGTGCGTCCTGTGTCATCATGCCAGAACCGCCGTCCGGCATTTTTGGATTGCGGCCTGCAACCTGAATGTTGTATTCTTCGGCATGACGCGCCCACAAGTATTCTTCAAAGTCAGCCATTTCCACTTTACGCGCTTGCATGGATTTCATCAGCGGTTCTAATTCCTGCTTGAGAAAATCTTTAGTACGTTTTGCGGTACGACCTGTGAAGTTTTCTTCTAACAGGTATGGATTCCATTTATCCTCAATCGTATTGCCTGATTTTTGGATAGCCTGTGTTACGCGCTTCAAGTCCACGAACTTGTTTTGCAGCATATAGATGACGTTATCCAGTTTGCTTTTATCTGGGTTTTGCCATTGCTGGTTCGGTGTTGTTGGTTGGACTATGGGTGAAAGGCGCGGTGTTGGACGGCTGTAGCGAATGTCGTCATTGGCAGGATTAAAGTCGCCATTGTTATTAGTCGCAGATTTAACCTGATTAGGCTTAAACACAATGTAATGTGTCGCGTCTGGTGTGTAACCTTCATCGGCAAATACGCTGCGTACAGTTGGGTCAATAATCCCATCATAGCCTTCTAACTGTACTGCTGCGCGGAAGTGTTCACCATCATCGCCATTCTTATAAAGCCCTATAGCCTCGTCCTCGAAGCCATCAATTTTTGGTGATTGACCAACGATATAAGGGTTTTGCATTGATAAGTACACGTCCAATACTTGTGGATCGTCATACTCCCTGTTGTAATCGTAATGCTCGGCATCAGTTTTGCTTGACGAGAAATAGAATCCTGCGCCCATGTAATTAGCCGGATCAGTCATATCGTAATCAAACGCACTAAATTCATCGGCCTTAAAATGACCGCCATGATGCACCACAAGCGGATTGCCATTCTCGTCCACTACCTTGCTATCTTTAAACCATGCCTTAAACTCCGGTGTATTAGTCTGATCGCCTGAACTAGCTGCGGAATAAGCAGAACCAATAGTGTAATGTGTCACCTTGCTAGGTGATTTAACGCTATCCAAGGCACGAGTAACAATCGCCCTTACTTCGCTATCAGATACTTTCAGGTTCATTCCTAGCTTGCGTAAGAAATTGCGCACGAAAGCGATTAGCTTATCCATTACACTTGCTTTAATGCCATTGCCGCCCATATCTGCCAAGGCTTCTTCAACGGACGCGACCAGTGACAAATCTTTATGTGTAGCGCGTAAACTGTCTGCCTGCTGTTTAATATCACGGTTACTTAGATAGATGCCCATTAAGGTAGCATCAATCTCTTTACCGAATACACGGCGTAAGCCTTCATGGGTAGATTCATGCAGCATGGTAAACAGGGCATGATTCGTATTGATGATGTTATTGCGGAACAGGTAAATCTCGCCGTTATGCCATGCGCCTGCAGCGTCATAGGCTTTATCGCGCTTAATATCTGCAACTAATTCAGCCGGTGCTTTGGTGTAATCTTCCAGTACATGAGTAGCAGGCAGGCCACGCAAGGCTTGATTGACGTTAGCAACTACTGCGTTCAGATCACGAATATCAATACCGGTGGAATTTTGTGAGAACCTGGATTGTGGGCGGCTGAATAATGGCAAGCCTTCTAGTGCTTTAGCACGTAGTTCTGGGGTGATGGTGAAGCCTAGTTGGTTTTCAACTATGTAGCCATCTTTAACAAATTTACCTTTGTTGCTATCTTCTTTTAGGCTGTTGTATTGCTCACCTTTGATGTTGATAGCTTCAACCTTGCCGCCGCCGATTTTTTTCAGTACGTCATTGGCTACTTGTGGCACGATTTTGTCATAGAAGGCACGCATACCTTCGCCGCCTACTTTTAATTCCAAGCCGCGCAAAGTGAAAAATTCAGGGTTGTTAGTTACATTTTTAGGCCACGGTTTACCTTTGTTTCTGTCTGCGCCTTCAATCAGTTTTGCAGCCAAGTCTTTACCGATTGTATCTTCAAGTTCTTCTGGTGTAAGTGATTTGCCGCTGCGAGAATAACCATCAATCTCTTGTCCGTTTTTGCCTTCTAAAATCAAGCTATATGTACTATCACCATTGGCTCTGGCAGAAGCCATATTGATTTGCTTACTCAAATCATAAAGATCAGCCGCTTGCTGGCCGTTGATTAAAGCAACCTTATCAAATCCATTTTCAGCCGCATAACGAATCATGCGTTTGAGTGCCAAAGCTAAGTAAGTTTCAGTCTTTTCAACGAATGGGGCTGCAGGAACTCTAGTATCTGGACGAGAATCTGCTGCCTGAATGATTGCATCATCTGGGGTGCTGGCAGAATAGTTGCTCATCCATTTGCCATTTTCATCTGTAACTGAATATCGTCCAGATGGTTGCATTTCAGCTTTCCATCCAGACAGGTCACGTTTTGATGTTGCAAACCCTTTCTTACGACCTTCTGCATTCCAATCACTTTGCAGCTCATTGATGAACAGTACGCGGTTACCGTCAGCATCTACACGTTCATCAAATCTTACGTGTGCGAGAATATTTTTTTGATCAAAGTGACCGGATTTATAGGTTTCCGGTTTAATTTCAACCATTCTATTTAGCGCATCTTGAGCTTCTTCCTGTGTGTAGTAAACATAAGGCAAGGCATTAGGATCGCCATCTTTTTCAATGTAATACCGTTCTTCACCACGGTAATCAACAGGGTTTATTTTCAGACGTGATAATAGACTTTCATCTACCTTTGATTTACTCGGAAGCGTCAGCAACAACTCTTTATAGTTACTGCCGCCTGCTACGGTGTATTTAGCGTATTTAGTTGGCTCATATTTAGAACCTATTTTGTAGATACCTTCAATGTTCCCGTCTAAGTCATAATCTACTTTATAACCAATTTTTGCAGCTTCAATAGACAAATCATTTTCATCTATATCACCGTTATCAACCATATCAACCAAGTCTTTAACTTCTTTTGGAAGATTGTCGTAATTCTCGGCATCGTAAGAATCTGTTTGAATATCACCTAAAACAGTTTCCGTAACCTGTACGCCGTTAGCATCTAGGTATTCCTGAATATCAGCCTTGCTTACCTTGCCAGTTTGAAGTTCTAACCAATCGGTTAAACCTGACCATTGCAATTCAGCCTGTTTAACATTCATCTTACCGGCGTTAGCGATCAGCCAGTTCTTCCACTGACCGGCTGGCATGGTGTCTTGTTTGGCTAATGGGATTGCTTTAGCCAGGGCAGAATAGAATGTTGGTGCTGATGGGCGGCT
>Ga0207968_100880_pt1 | contig 9659 bp, 7 predicted proteins | sample LakWasMet21_HOW5_2_FD_183867 | JGI IMG/M metagenome (GOLD analysis project Ga0207968, IMG submission 183867) | Freshwater sediment methanotrophic microbial communities from Lake Washington under simulated oxygen tension - Sediment Metagenome... | ecosystem: Environmental > Aquatic > Freshwater >...
TACTGGTTTTATTTGCCATTCTTGGATTCAGTCGTGAATTTCTTTTTGTTAATATTAACAATCAACTCTATAAACTATATTACGGGCATTCAAACCTGCCTCTCCCTAGTAGCCTGAACTTTATTTCTTCCATTGACTACAAAACATTATACTACCTTAAATATCCTTTAACTCTCATTTATTTTCTAGCCTATTTTTTCACTACCTATTTTTCAGTTAGAATTCTTATAAATCATAAAAAATATACTATTTGGGTTATTTATATTTATGCATTATTATTAATTTTAGCGGGCATTACAATGGCTTATAATTATTTTATTAATCAAGATCTGGGGGGCGAAGAATACACCTTTAGTCGTTGGTTAATGGGAATAGCACAATCTCCATTAGTGGCATTTTTTATTATCGCAGCCGGTACTTTATACAAGAAATTTCAACCAGAAACTAAATAACCAATTATTATGAAAAAAGACACCACTATTTTTAAATTAATAACCGAAGAAAAACACCGCCAAACACGAGGAATAGAGCTAATTGCTAGTGAAAACTACGTGAGCGACCAAGTGATGAAAGCTATGGGCAGTGTTTTAACCAATAAATACGCCGAAGGCTTACCTAATAAACGCTATTACGGCGGTTGCGAAGTAGTTGATAAAATTGAACAATTAGCCATTGATAGAGCAAAAGAATTATTTGGAGCTGTATGGGTAAACGTACAGCCACACTCTGGTGCTCAGGCCAACGCTGCAGTAATGTTAGCTTGCTTAAAACCGGGCGATACCATTTTAGGGTTTGATTTATCGCATGGCGGGCACTTAACCCATGGATCTCCGGTAAATTTTTCGGGTAAATTATACCGTGCAACTTTTTATGGAGTAGACGAAAAAACCGGCACCGTTAATTACGATAAAGTTGAAGCTACCGCTAAAAAAGAAAAACCAAAATTAATTATTTGCGGTGCATCTGCCTATTCTCGTGATTGGGATTATGTTCGTTTACGTAAAATAGCCGACAGCGTAAATGCGTTGCTATTAGCAGACATTTCCCACCCATCCGGATTGATCGCTAAAGGTATTTTAAACGACCCGTTGCCTCATTGCCATATTGTTACCACAACGACTCACAAAACCTTACGTGGACCAAGAGGAGGGATGATTATGATGGGTAACGATTTTGAAAATCCAATGGGCGAAAAAACACCTAAAGGAGAAACAAAAATGATGAGTGCTTGTTTAGATATGGCAGTATTTCCTGGCACTCAAGGCGGACCATTAGAACATGTTATTGCAGCAAAAGCCATAGCATATGGAGAGGCTTTATCTGATGAATATATGTTGTATTGCGTTCAGGTTATCAAAAATGCTCAGGTTATGGCCAAAGCTTTAATTGAAAAGGGTTACAAGATCATTTCAGGTGGCACTGATAATCATTGTATGCTTATTGATTTACGTAGCAAAAACATTACAGGTAAAGAAGCTGAAAATACATTAGGAGAAGCAGATATTACTGTAAACAAAAATATGGTACCGTTTGATGATAAATCTCCATTTGTAACATCTGGTATCCGTATCGGAACCCCTGCTATTACTAGTCGCGGTTTGAAAGAAAAAGACTGCTTAAAAGTTGTAGAATACATTGATACAGCTATCAAAAATAAAGGTAATGCAAAAGAATTAGCAAAACTTCGTAAAAAAGTGAATACCATGATGGAAAAATATCCTTTATTTAAGGATTAATTCGAAATCAATACTCCACAAAAAAGGTGCAATCTCAGCAGATTGCACCTTTTTTGTGAGAATAAGTCAATCAACAAAATCAGTTATAATAAAAAACCCTTTCATTTTCATGAAAGGGTTTTGAAATTTTGATCATTAAATTTAGAAATGCCACAAATCGTGTTCCCATCTAAAAATATCATTTTTAATACGATCTGATTCTAACAAAGCATCAATACCTCTCGAATACTGCATGATTAAACGATCATAAACGTTAGTTTCTTTGATCGCAACGCTTGAAAACTGACGTTTCCAAAATATATCTTCAAAAGTTCTTCGCTCCGAATCGTTTTTAGCATTGTACACTTCGTGCTTAGCGAAATAAGGACGACAAGCAGGGAAATATACCCAAAACTGTGTAAAAGGCAATTCTTTTGTTTCATCCCAAGTAACAATACCCATTCCTAAGATACGAACCTCTAATACAGACTTTTGCTTATCGAAAAACCAATCTTCTTTTAAAGTCAATTTTCTGAACTCTTTATACATCCATGTTGAATCAGCAGGAGGTAAGATTTTAGTAGTTACCTCAGTTCCATCTGCTAAATAAGAAATCTGATCCGTTGAATCTGCCTGACGCATAATTCTAGTACGAATATTAGATAATTCTAAAGGTTGTAAAAACTCTTCGTCTTGAAAAGCAATGATTTCACCTTTTAGAATATACTTTAAAACAGTTTGTAAATAGGAGATTCTGCTAGTTACAATATCAGTTGGGTAATATAATTGCTGATTTTGTTTTTCACGCATATCTAACTCTCTCCATACACGCTTTTCCCACGTTACATCACCTTCACGCAAATGTGTATACGGAATAAAACGCCTGTTGACAGAGTTTTCTTTATCATAAATTCCATCTCTGTAATCACCGGGTTGGAAAACACCGGGTTGAGCATTAACATTTACCACTGTGAAAAATGAAATTGCCAAAAACAAGATATGCGTTACTTTTTTCATAATTACTTCACTTTAATAGTTACTCCTGGTACACCAGATACAATAGATCCATCCGGTTTTTTAACTTTGATATTATCAAAGAAGATTTTACTTCCTGTTCCCGCTTGAGATAAAATATTTTTCGCATCAGCAGTTAAGTTATTTCCTGAACATTGTGCAAATTTAGTTTGTCCTTTAATAGAACCTGTTACATCAAACGATAATACAACGTAGTTAGCTTTAAAGTCGAAGCCTGGTGCATTTGCTCCCATACCACCAATTGCAGATAATCCAGATTTTGGCATTTCAACAAATCCACTTTTTCCACCTACAGATGCAACTGGAGGAGGCAATGGTTTTACACGAAATTTAACTGTACCTTGAGGTTTAGTGCCATCTTTTGTTTTAGCGGAAACAGAAACATTACACTCGCCAGTACCTGTAAACTTAAAAATAAATTTACCGCCGGCGCCACCAGTTTTTGATACACCTGCACCGGATGGATTTACTATTAAATCCGTTGGAGATACACCCGCAGCAGAAACTGTTACAGGATTTTCAACACCAGCATAAAACACGTTCATTTGATCAGCTGATACAGCAACTGCAGGAGCAGCTACCATATAGGTTGTAGAGAATGGGTAACGGTCAAAAGTACCGTCCGGTTTTTTAAACTTAATTACACCCTTCACTGTTTGTTCACCTTGTCCGCCTGTACTAGCAGAATATTTACCCATACCATTTTCAATTGGTATTGGAGTACCACCAGCAGCCGAAGCAGAATCTGCTCCAATTAACACCTCTAGATCACCAGCTCCTAATTTTGAAGAAGAAGCCGCTAAAAAGATATCAGCTGTATAAGGTTGCCCTGATTGAATATAAGAAGAAGGTGCTATTACCTTTGCTTCTAGATGGTCAAATTTAATTGCTAATTTACCACTAGCACCTGAAAGTACTTGTAAAATTTCTGCCTCTACGTTTTTTACATCAGACTGCATTTTATTAAAAGTAGTATAAACGGCAGCTAAAGGAAGGTGATAAAAATTATCCATTTCCCAGTTAAACTCAACACCATCTTCTAAACGTTTACTATCAACAGGTTTTAAAGATCCGATTTTCTTTTTTAATCCTTCATAATCGTCTTTTAACAACTTTGTTTTTGGATCCTTTTGCATGTTATCTAACATGGCAATTAACTTATCATGTAAGCCATTCAATTTAGCTTTTAATTCTGATGCTGTATTTTCACCTGTCTTTGGAGTTTTTGGTTCAGATCCGATTAATATGGTTGTAGGCATATCATAATCGTCCATTTTTTCCATATGTCTCAAATTCAAGGTATCCGCAATTTTCACGTTTTCTAATGAAGTCGGTTCTGTTTTTGAAACTACATATGATCTTAAATCACCAATATATTTATATGTTTCATTCAACATTTTTTGTGCTTCTAAAGCTTTATCATAATAAGGTTTTGCGCCTGCATTACCATTAATAGTCGCTTCGAAGGCTTTAGTTATACGATCATTATTTTGAGTTAAATTTTCTTTTGATTTAACCATACTTTCATTTACAGATAAATATCCCTGTAAAATTTGCTTGGATATGTTCATCGCCAAAAGAGCCGTTAGTACGAGATACATCATACCAATCATCTTTTGCCTAGGTGTTTCTTTACCGCCTCCCATAATACTATGCTATTTTTTTTAGATTAAATGTTTAAATAAATTTATAGAAAATGAATGAAAGAAATTCTTTCATTCATTTTCGTAGTGGGTTAACAATTATTTGTTGAAATTCATTGCACCTAACATATTTCCGTAGATAGTGTTAAGAGCCGTTAAATTAGTAGATAATTGAGACATTTCTTGACGATATTTTTTAGTGTCCTCAACTGAATCGTGTAAGTTTTTCATTAAATCAGATAAACCGCCATAGAATTTTTCAGTAGCTTCTAAATGGCCACGAGAACCTTGTAATTGTAATTCATACGTCGCATTTAATGCAGATAAATTTTTAGAAACACTGTTTAAAGATTCACCGATTGAAGAACCAGCATCATTAGATTCAGCTAAACTAGAAATAGAACTAGCAGCTTTGCTATATGTATCAGCTAAATGAGATACATTTTTAGAAGCAGATTTTACGCTATCAACATATTCATTTGTAGCTACAGTTGCATTACTGATATCAGCCATTTTGTTAGCATTATCACCAATTGCACGCATACCAGCTCCTAAACTTTCGATTAATTCAGGTCCAATTTTAGCTTCAGCTAACATTGCATCTAATTGAGAAGATACAGGTAAGCCAGAAACGCTGTCATCCTGCAAATCATCATGACCACCCATACCGCCTAATTCAGGGTATGCTAATGTCCAATCATACTCTTCATGTGGAATATCAATACCGAATAATATAAATAAAAACGCTTCTGTACCAAGACCAGCAATTAACGCCGCTGACGCACCTGGCCAGTGCATAATTTTAAACAAGGCTCCAACGATTACAATAGACGCACCAAAACATGATGCTAAGTGTAAGTATTTTTTAAAACCGGTTACTTTAGGTAATTTGCTCATAGCTTTTTTGTGTTTGTTTAGTTAGTGTTTGTTTTGTTTGTATTATTTGTTGTGTTTGTGTTTTTCTTATTCATTAAAAAGTATCATCTCCTTTTGAACGACCTAAGTAAGTCATTACATTACGGAAACCAATATAACATTTAGCGGTGTCTTGATACTCGTAAGTTCTAGAACTAACTTGTAAGTAATAACCTACATCTTTCCAAGAACCACCACGAATTACTTTACGTTTTAAAACGTTAGCATCTTTATCTTGTGCTTCGTAAACATAATCAGGGTTTAAATCATGAGCGAAATCATAAGCTGATTCATCAAATGCATTACTTGTCCACTCTGACACGTTACCAGCCATACAATATAAACCATAATCATTAGGGTTATAAGAGTAAATATAAACTGAATGGAAACCACCGTCATCAATATAAGAACCACGCATTGGTTTAAAGTTTCCTAAGAAACAACCTTTAGCATTTCTGATATATGGGCCACCCCAAGGATATGGAGATAAATCGTTACCGCCACGTGCTGCGTATTCCCATTCTGATTCTGTAGGTAAACGGAAGTCATTAACAATTGTTTGACCAGTACCGATTAAATAATTATTTAATAAGTTAGTACGCCAGATACTGAATGCACGTGCTTGTTTCCAAGTAACACCAACTACAGGATAATCATCATAAGCCGGGTGCCAAAAATACATATTAGTCATCGGCTCGTTAAAAGAATAAGTAAAATCATGAACCCATGCTAAAGTATCAGGGTAAACATTAATCACATCTTTTAAAATAAATACCGAACGGTCAACTCCTTTACGCTCACGAGGAACATAATTTCCTTGACCAACTGATACTTGATCCTGAACATTGTATGTACCTAAAGTTTTAGGGTCTTTACCAGGATCTCCAACAGGTGTTGAAGGTGTACCAGGAGTACCGTTTAACCCATCATTTAAATGAACACCGTTAATATAATCTGCTTTCTTGTATTCATGTGCGGCATCCTGAACATCCGGAGATTTTTGAGGAACAAAACGATTGAATTTAGAAGCTGCTAAACGAATATCGATTCTATAATATTCATAATTCAATTTACGAGTATCTATTTCTTTACGATTGTAGAAACGTTCTCCTTCAGGTAAATACATTGGTTGTAAATCTAAGCGATAATCTTCATCATCACTATCCCATTTTATTTTTTCTTCCCAGTTAATATAAGGATCCTGTAAGTTGTTATCACCTTTATAGATTGGCCACATACTTAAGAAATCTTCTTGAGAAATTTGATAGTTTTCAGCATCACCATTAGATCCAAATGCTAATAATTTACGAGCAATTGAATCGCGCACCCAATACACAAACTGACGATACTCATTATTAGAGATCTCTGAATCATCAATATAAAATGCCTGAACAGAAACCATCTTTGATTTGGCGGTATGCGCCATTGTAACTTCTTCGTCACTTGGTCCCATATGGTAACTACCCATAGGAATATACAAAGTACCAAATGGATCCGGCTGGAACCATTGCTCTCGTCCTTGTACACCAGTTAGCTCGCCTACCTTTTTGTTACATCCAGTAACAACGGCAACAAATGAAGCTAATACAATCAGTTTTTTCATAGTGCGTTTGTTTAGTTTTTGCTAGTGAAATAAATTTGTAGTGTATCTCAGTTCGCTTTCTTTTGTTTATAATCCCAAACTTTATTTTTAGTTACAGTTTACTTTATGAACAACTTATTAACAATTAAAAAATAAAGTTTGTAAGGGACTTGAACGTAGTTTTTTTAAAAAGGTTACAAATTAATCTAAAAATCTTGTATTTGAGTAACTAGTTACTTTTGGTGTTTTCTTCACATTAAAGCAATAGCCTAATGAAATCTCATGTGTACCAGCGCTAAAACCTTTGATTTTAGACATTGTTAAATCATAAGAATATCCTACTCTTAAGCTTTTATCTTTTAAAAATCTGTATCCGATCATTGGAGCAATCGCATCCTGCATACGGTAAGAAACCCCAACAGATAATGTTCTGTCAAATATATAAGTTAAGTTAACATCTAATTGAGTAGAAGCGGCGTCTGATTTCACTTTTACATTAGGTTGTAAAGCGTGTTTTGGAGTTAAATCAAATGTGTAACCTCCAACTAAGTAATAGTGACGTGCTAAAGCAAATTTAACATCATCGGAAGCTTTTAAATCCTGAGCTGTTAAATGGGTAGAAGAAATACCTACATACATTTTATTAGCTATGCCATAATAGATACCAAAGCCTAAATCATAACTTAATTTATTTAAGTTGGGATTGGTAGCCAAAGTAGTAGTCGTACCTGTTGTTTGGGCAGATGTATAATTAGGAATAGTCGCATCGTATTTATCTGGTCCATCAGGGGTTACCCAAGTACCATTAAATTGTTTTTGTAAAATACCTCCATCGATACCAACACCTAAATTACCAGCACCAAGTGGTCGCTTATATGATAACGCTAAACGAGCAAATAAAGTTTTATCAAACCCAATTTGGTCATTCATTACATTTAAACCAATACCCAATGGTAAATTACCAATTGGCATATCAAAACTTAATAGACCGGTTTTTGGAGCTCCTGGGAAATTAACCCATTGCTGGCGGTATAACACGTTTGCACAAATTGCGTCACTCGTACCTGCATAACCAGGATTATAAATCAATTTATTGTGCATAAATTGAGTGAATTGCGGATCTTGCTGAGCGAATAAAACGCCTGAAAATGCTGCAAAAGCAACAGTTAATTTGGTAAAGATTTTTTTCATATTATACCAGTTTAGTTTGTTTTGTTAAGTATAGTTAAAATACTTAGGGGACTAAGTTAAAGTTAATTTATTAAAAATCAAATTTTTTGAACTTTTTTTTGTTAAAAAGGATTCAAAGCAAAATTCGTGCTTTTTCAATAAAAAAACTTATAGCCAGCTAAGCAAATTTCCTATGCGATTAATTTCAATATTTCTCCAAAGTTTAGAAATCTGTTCAAAATAAAAAAACCATAAAACACCAAACTATTGTACTTTTAACGTCTTAAATCCAAATTCAACAATGATTGCTTCTGTTTTTCATAAGGGAAAAGATTATAAAATAGATTTATACCAACCTATCGACATTTCGATACCCCTAACTACAGATAAGCATTGTGTAAGTGCCTGGTATGTAGAACCAATGAAATTAGAGCCTGTAGTAATGGGTGAATGGGTAGGCGATGTTAGTAAAGGAGGTTCGGTTAATTTCAGAACTGTTACTTTTAATCCTCACGGCAATGGAACCCATACAGAATGCGTAGGCCACATTAGTAAAGAATTTGTGACTATTAACCATTGCTTAAAACAATTCATGTTTTTAGCAGAAGCGATTACCATTTTACCAAAACAATTAGATAATGGCGATTTTGTAATTACCAAACAGCATTTTCAGGATGCACTTGAAGACGGAAAACCGGAAGCTGTTGTTATTCGTACATTATCAAATGGGTTAAATAAATTAACCATGCAGTATTCCAATACAAATCCTCCCTATATTTTAGAAGAAGCGATCCTGTTTTTAAATGAAATTGGCGTACAACATTTATTAATTGACATGCCGTCTATTGACAAAGAAAATGACGAAGGGAAATTATTAGCCCATCATGCTTTTTGGCAATACCCTCATAACACTCAGTTTCAAAAAACCATAACTGAATTTATTTATGTACCCAATGAAATTAATGATGGCACCTATATTTTGAATCTTCAAATTGCAAGTTTTGAAAATGATGCCAGTCCAAGTAAACCTATACTTTACAAAATATTTTAAATTACAAAACTAAAAAGACCTCACCCTAACCCTCTCCTATGAGGAGAGGAAAACTGAACAGAGGGGAATAGAACAAAACAAAAAATGAAATTATATCTTCCATACAGCAATAGTTTAACCGAATACAAACGTTTTTTAACCCGCGAAGTAAAATGCGGAGATATTGGCATTGGTGGTAATAATCCTATTCGTTTACAAAGTATGACAACCACGGATACCATGGACACCAAAGGAACTGTGGCACAAAGCATCCGAATGATAGAAGCCGGTTGCGAGTTAGTGCGTATTACTGCCCCAAGTTTAAATGAGGCGAAAAATTTAGAAGTCATTAAAAAAGAATTAGTGGCTGCGGGATACAATACTCCTTTGGTTGCTGATATACACTTTACACCAAACGCGGCAGAGTATGCAGCGCGTATCATTGAGAAAGTACGTGTAAATCCGGGTAACTATGCTGATAAGAAAAAGTTTGAAGAAATTGAATATACTGATTCGGCATACGAAGCTGAAATAGAACGTATCAGACAACGCTTTACGCCTTTAGTAAA
>Ga0207968_100887_pt1 | contig 9638 bp, 9 predicted proteins | sample LakWasMet21_HOW5_2_FD_183867 | JGI IMG/M metagenome (GOLD analysis project Ga0207968, IMG submission 183867) | Freshwater sediment methanotrophic microbial communities from Lake Washington under simulated oxygen tension - Sediment Metagenome... | ecosystem: Environmental > Aquatic > Freshwater >...
CCAGTGCCCTTTTCAACTTTTTAGTCCAACAGTTAGATAATTTTGTCTTTACGGCAAGGAGCACACAATGATTTCAGTTTTCACCACATCTCAATCTTCACAACACTTACAGCAAGGGCCAGCGGAGTCTTCAAAAACTGTTAATCGCCCCCCAGCAACCGAGCAGATTCGTTTGCTGGGTCAGGTGGAATCGGTGATGACTCAGCACACTGCCAAGGGAGATGATAATTTTGTGCTATTAGCGTTGGCAGATGGCACTTTGTTTCGCGGCAAGTGGCCGGCGATTGCAAGTGAATCATTGCCTGGCTTAGGTGATGTTATCCGTATCGAGATAAGCCTTGCAGGAGCGACAAAACACACAATAGACAACCGCTGTTACCCGATATCTCGTTGGCAAGCCATTACCGCACCCTGCTCTCTTGAAGTTCTGGATCAACTGTATGGTGCCACAGCACAAGCTGAGGCGTTAGATCCTTTGTGGGGCATTATCGACCGACTGGCGCTGCCGTGTTTACGCACTTGGCTGAGTCATATATTTGCTCAGCCCCGGTTCTCGGTGCCATTTGTTCAGGTAGCTGCCAGTCATAATCACCATCATAGTGTTGCAGGTGGGCTGTTGTTACACAGTGTTGAATGCGCAGAATGGGTTGAGCGAGTTGCTTTAATCACATTGAATCCCAAGGAAGCGGCGTTGGCTATTGTCGCGGCCTTGCTGCATGATTTTGGCAAAATTGACACCATGAGCTCGTCAGGATTTAGTCAGATGGTGGCCCATGAAGTCTTAACCCTGAGCCTCTTGGAACCTGACCTGCTGAGCTTACAGAGACAATGGCCGCAAGGCGCTCACGCGCTAAGGCAGATGCTGAGTTGGTCAACCTTTACTGAGAGATTTCCCAAATTACCCGGGACATTATTAGTAAAAATGGCTGACCAATACAGCACTGCGCTGTCAGCACGCGATAAAGCATTTCAGGCACAGCCCGAGCATTATTTTTGGACTCGGTTAACAACAGCCCATAGCACGCACATATTTAATCGGATTAATTGATGCTGACGTAAAGCACTGATCAACGCCAATTAAGTTTTAGGTTTTTGCGTTGATCAGTGCCACAGAGCCTTGATTGACTAATGCATGCACCCTTGGAGAACCATCAATGTACGCACATGAAAAAAACAATAGGTTGAGGCATTACCTCAAAGACAAAGCTAATGCTGCCACCGGACGCTTGTCCAAAAAAAGCGTCTGTAATTTTGACTTACTTCTGGATACGGTGGAAATTTTTGATGTTGAAAAAATGCATGCCGTCATCAGAGCGCACTCGTCCAAAAATAACCTGCACCGCAATCACCAACGTTATCTTGACTGGTTGGGCGATACCGCTGGATTTCTGTCTCTAGCCACCGTGCCGGCTAGCATTTTTGACCAATTTGATGCGTTACTGCTGCAATTCCCCAATTTTGTAGAAGTAATTGCCTATTACCGCGAACAGATGGCGTTGGCTCAGGTGGTCGATCGTGCTGTATTTGCCGCGAATCCATTATTAATTGCCGGACCGCCCGGCATTGGTAAAACCGCATTCTGTCAGGCGCTAGCCAAGCTAATTCGAACACATTATGAATTAATCAGCTTCTTTGGAATAACGGCAGGATTTGTCATCGGCGGCAACTCATCAAGCTGGGCCGAGGGTAAACCCGGAAGAATTGTCGAAGCGCTGGCAAGAGGCCACAAGGCGAATCCTTTAATCGTGATGGATGAAATAGACAAGACGGGGGGCGATAAACGTTATGACCCGCTGGGGGCGTTTTATCAACTCTTGGAAAAACAAACCGCAAAGAGCTTTATTGATGAAGGCTTAGAAGTGCCCACCGACTGTTCGCATATCGTTTGGATTGCCACTGCAAATGAACTTGAAGAGATCGCAGAGCCCATTGTTTCCCGATTTACAGTTATCGAAGTCAATTGCCCTACCCGAAAACAGATGAAAAATGTACTGCTGTCTATTTACCGGAAAGTCCGGCGAAATCATCCCTGGGGCGGTCAGTTTAGCGAAGACTTAGCACCATTGGTTGTTAGCAAGATTATTGATAGTGGTTTAGCACCCCGGCTACTTCAGCGCGAATTGGTCAGTGCCTGTGGTAAAGCAGTGCTGAGAAACGCAGGAAAAAAACACCGGGACAATTGCCCACTTGAAATTCATCCAGACGATTTTAAACCTCGGGAGATTGGCAAACGTCAAATCCGAATGGGGTTTGTGTAATCTTATAACTTCTCATCGCTGACGACTTAGCAGCCAATAAACATGGAGTTGATTTTCATAACTCGACTCCATTGTCCGGCGTCAATTATTTTTTTTCGGTTTAACATCAATTACCCTGGCCGGTTTTAGTTACACAGAACAGGCTACAAAAATCTCAGGTTGATAAGTCAGTCAGAGCAACAATTGCCTTCTCATTGTTTCTTTGCAAGCAATCCTAAACCGCAGGATTAGCTCTTATTGCTGGGCTTGCCGGTCTGGGTATTGCACCCCCTGCCCTTGCTGTCTTCGGCGTTGGCGATATCGTCTTTGACCCTATCAACAATGTGAGCACCTTGGCGACCTCGCTCAATGCCTCGGCACAGACCGCCAAACAAATTGACCAGTACAAGACTCAACTCTTACAGTACGAAAACATGCTCAAGAACACCGTCGCACCGGCGGCCTATGTGTGGGATCAGGCCACCACTACGATGAATAAACTGCGTAGCTCTATCGATACTCTGAACTATTACAAAACGACGCTCGGTGGTGTGGACTCTTACTTGAGCAAGTTCAAAGACACTGCCGCCTACCGCGATTCGCCTTGTTACTCCATCAGTGGCTGTACCGATGCGCAGTGGGCGGCGATGAAGGATTCAGAACGCTTAGGCTCTGAATCACAGAAAAAAGCCACCGATGCCCTGTTCAAAGGCTTGGACGAACAGCAGAACGCCATGCAATCCGATGCCAGTCAATTGGAAAGCCTGCAAAAGGCGGCACAAACCGCAACCGGGCAAATGGAGGCTATTTCTTATGCCAACCAACTGGCCAGTCATCAAGCCAATCAGTTGTTACAAATTCGCGGCCTGTTGATCTCGCAACAAAACGCGATTGCTACCCGCAATCAGGCCTTGGCAGATCGTGAAGCCAAGGAAGCCGCCTCCGCCGCCCAACTGCGTACCGGCAAGTTTGTCAAAAGCTCAGTTAAAAGCTGGTAAGAAGGAGAATAGCAATGAAACTACAACGCCTATTATTGATGATTGTTGCCGGCACGTTTGCTGTCTTGCTGGTTGGTTGCGAAAAAGCACCTGAAGTGGCAAGCCCGACCTGTGCTGATTTGGATTCGATCACCGATCTAGCTCAAAAGGAAGAACTGCTTAAGACCTGTCCACGCAGCGGCTCAGGTTTCAAGCCCAGTCCAAAGAAAAGCTATTAGGGGCTAGCGATGACAACGCTCGCTCAATTAGTTAGAGGCACCCTGCTCCCGCTAAGCCTGGTGTTGATGCTGTATTCCGTGAATGCGCAGGCGGCTATCGATAACGCGGGGATTTTGGATAATGCCCTCAACAGTTATTCAACAGCGGCAAATTCCTGGGCGTCAACTATCACGGCTCACGCCAGCTGGCTGTTTTGGACCTTAGCCTTGATCAGTATGGTCTGGACCTTTGGCTTGATGGCCTTGCGTAAGACTGACATTGGTGAATTCTTCGCGGAGTTTATTCGCTTTACGATGTTTACCGGCTTCTTCTGGTGGCTGCTGGTCAACGGTCCAAATTTTGCCACCTCGATCATGACGTCTCTGCGCACCATTGGCGGCAATGCCACAGGCACAGGGTCTTTGCTGACACCCTCCAGTATTGTCGATATTGGTTTCGACATTTTCTTTAAGGTGCTTGATCAGTCGTCGGTATGGTCGCCCGTTGATAGTGCCGTGGGCATTATCATGGGGGCGATTGTGCTGGTCATCCTGGCGTTGATCGGCGTGAATATGCTGTTGCTTCTTGTCAGCGGTTGGGTCCTGGCTTATGCGGGTATTTTCTTCCTGGGCTTCGGGGGTTCGCGCTGGACCTCCGAGATGGCCATCATCTACTTTAAAACCGTATTAGGGGTTGCCGCACAACTATTCACCATGGTGTTACTGGTCGGGATTGGTAAATCCTTTATTGATCAGTATTACACCCACATGAGCGCCGGACTCAGTCTGAAAGAATTAGGGGTGATGATGATTGTCTCGGTGGTGCTGCTTGCTGTTCGGCGACAATTACAGAGTCCGGTTTGACGACAACTATCTTGACCGGTTGACCGATACCAAGGACAACGGTGAGTTTCATTTTTATAGGGAGCTCACTCTTGCCTGGAAAACGTATCACTCGACATCAAGAGAGTTTATATATGAGCAAACGTCAACGAGGCCAAAGCCAGCAAACCGCAGCAGCGCAGGCGGCTATTTCTGAACGTTCCGGCCGCAGAATAGAAAAAGGTCAGCGGGCCTCCATTCCGGGTGAGCGCCATTGGCGAACGCGTGAAGATCCTTTGGAAGCCATTTGGCAAAAGGAATTAGTACCTCTGTTAGAGAAAGAAGCGCAGCTCACCGGCCTAACGCTTTGGGAATATCTGGAAGATACCCATGCCGGACAATTTCCCTACAGTGTCTTGCGTACCCTGCAGCGCCGCGTCAAACAGTGGAAAGCCACCCAAGGTCCTGAGAAAGTGGTTATCTTTCGCCAGTCAGTGCCGGCAGGCCAGCAAGGCTTATCGGATTTTAGTCATCCGAATACCGCAATTACTATAGCCGGCAAGGCTTTTACCCATCTGTTGTATCAGTTCCGCTTGGCCTATAGTGGCTGGCGGTATGTGCAGATCGTGTTGGGCGGGGAAAGTTATTCGGCGTTGGCCGATGGGTTGCAGTCAGCATTAACGCTTGCTGGTGGCAGTCCCCTTGAGCATCGCACCGACAGTTTAAGTGCGGCGTTTAAAAATCATCTGGAAGAACAAACGCTCACGCAGTCCTATGAGGCGCTATGCACTCATTATCAGCTTCGAGCCACCCGCAATAATCGGGGTGTCAGCCATGAGAACGGCGCCATTGAATGTGCCCATGGCTCCTTCAAGCACCGGCTGGATCAAGCCTTAAAGCTTAGGGGCAGTGGCGATTTTACCACTATCCAAGACTACCAAGCTTTTCTTGAGCAAATCTCGCAACGTTTAAATAAACGCTGCCAGGTACGCTTTAGAGAAGAACAGCAAGCCTTACAACCGTTGCCGGGAGAGCGTTTTATGGACTATAGAGAGCTCAGCCTGAAGGTAACGCGTAGCAGTACCTTAGAAATTAAACGCGTGCTGTATACCGTACCTTCACGGTTGATTGGCGAACACGTCCGTGTGCATGTGTATCATGATCGCGTGGTGTTATTTGTCGGCCAAGCCTTAACCGCGACGTTGCCGCGTATTTACCCAAAAACCTGTCAAGAACGCGCGCGACGCATTGATTACCGGCATCTTATCCATAGCTTGTCTGCCAAACTCCAGGCCTTCCGGTTTTTACAATTCCGGGATGAGCTATTGCCCACGGACACCTATCGTCTGTTATGGCAACACAGTGACCGTCAATTTGATGCCAGAGACGCCTGTAAATGGATGGTGGGCGTACTGAGAATTGCCATGGATCATGACTGTGAAGAACGCTTAGGTAATGAGTTGCTGACGATTGTCGAACAACATCAGCCACTGCCCACCCTTAAGGCCTTACAGGAACGTTATTTAAGCAAGCACCCGGTGCCTTCGATTCCCGCGCGGCAACATGACTTAGGCAGCTATGATCATTTGTTACAGGGCAGCTGGTATCAACCGGAGGTGGGACATGCCTGAAACCATCGACTTGTTACTCAAACAGCTCCGACTGCCCACTTTTGTCCGTCATTATCAAGCGCATCAAGAGCAGGCGCTTGCCAAGGGCTATGGCCATGTCCGGTATTTATCGGGTCTGTGCGAACAGGAAGCCGCGGACCGTTATCAAAAACGCGTGCAAAAATGGACACGGGAAGCCGGTTTACCGGCGGGGAAGAGTTTCGCCAACTTGAACCAGGCTGAACTTAAGGCCGCTGTGCAGCAGCAGATTGTCGCCTTGAAAGACAATACTGATTGGGCGCATCGTGCCGGTAACGTCTTATTGATCGGCCCGTCGGGTGTCGGTAAAACCCATATTGCCGCCGCTATTGCCAGTCAATTAATCGAACAAAACGTCCGCGTTAAATGGTTCTCGGCAGTGGCATTGGTACAGAGCCTACAGCAAGCCAAGCGTGACTTAGACTTAATGACCGCGATGACACGCCTGGATAAATATCAGGTGCTGATTGTCGATGATATTGGCTATGTCAAAAAGACCGACGCAGAAACCCAAGTGCTCTTTGAATTCATTGCCCATCGTTATGAAAGCGGCAGCTTGATCATTACCTCGAACCAACCCTTCAGCCAGTGGGACCACATCTTTCCTGACACCATGATGACCGTTGCGGCGATTGACCGCATTATCCATCATGCCACCATTATTGAAATAGAAGGAGAAAGCTATCGGAAAAAACAGAGCCTAAAAAAGTAACCCATTTTTTTTAACTAAAACCGGCCAGGGTAATTGACGTTAAACCGGAAAAGATAATTGACGCCGGACACTCCGCCAACCACGATGGAGACACACTGGCGGGCAACTCTAAACGATGGCCTTTACCATGATGAAAAATGATACCCACCGTAGGCAGGGACGGCGTCTGCACCTGAATCGGCAACAGGACCGGTGGCGCCGGTGGTGTTAATTTAGCCTGCGCCCGGAACTCACACAGTCGTGCCGAAAATGTAGGATAGGTAAGTTGGTGCTGACGACAATAGGCGGCTTGCGAAAGGCCACTGCTTTGCCAGGCAGTGATGTGGCTAAGCCAATGTTCTGAAAGTGCCATGGTGCATCCTCTTTAAAAAATGCTGAGGATGACAGCTTTTAATGCGTCAAAAAATGCGGTGCGGACGGGCGCTTACGGAACTCACATCAAGATTGAAGTTTGTTTATTAAATGTTGAAGTCTGTTTTTTCATCATCGCTTGCTGATAACATATGAAAATAACTAACTTTGTGCAAATTTGTCCCAGTCATCAATTAGCCCTATAGACACATTGTTAACTCCATTTGTACTGAAATGTGCTATTTCAAACCCCTTATTAAGAAGGGCAATTTCTGGGGGGATATCATTGTCTACAAGTATAATTTGACACAACTTTCCTTTGTTTTCGAACTCTTCAGAAAGATCAAAAAGATATTCATATATATTCTTGTATTTCTCAGGATCAGAAACCCCCTCTGTTAAATCGGCTTGCATGTCAGTGTCGGCCTTGTAACCTTCTTTGGTTTTTCCAAGGAACTTACCAACTGTATCTATCATTAGTAAACTTGGAACATTAGTATCCATCGTTAATTTTGCTTTCAATAAAACGGCCAAATATCCAATAGAAACTATCGTTCTTAATCCACCAGAATTTATATGTCGATATTCAATATCGCGAACAATTGGTAAAAATGATTTTTCACTAATGGATACACCAAACCTGTTTTTAATATTAACCTTTTCGAGATAGTGGTCTAGATCCCCTCCAAGAGAATTTAAAATATTATCTATTGATGGGGCATTTTCTCTTAATTCATCTAGCTTAATTTTTAGTTTTATGACACTGGATTCAAGCCTTCCTATTTGATCGGCTATAGAATTGTGTTGGTTCCTTACTTTCAGGGTCTGCTGATATTTCGATCTTCGTTCCTTTAAGTAAGCTAGCTCAGTTACAATAGCATCCCGCTCGGTTAAGTAGGGACTAACGGATTTTTCTAACTCCTCGTCCAGAAACTGATTGGCTTTATTTTTTTCTATGTACAATTCAGTAAGAATTGATGCGCAATCAGAGACTCTCTGTTGGTTATCAGCAATTATTTGAACTAAGTCTCTTGATCTTCGCGATATTGAATCAAGCTCTTGTTTAACTTTACCGTCTTCTGGTATTAAAAATTCTTCGGAAATGTCAGTCAAAGAAATCTTCGAATCACAAATTGGGCATGATGTACTACTTACAATTTCTCTTCCTATGACATCTTTTGCTTGGATGGCAGACTTTAATTTATCAATGTCATTTTTGTAATCATTTTGTAGCCGACTAAATCGCTCAATATTTTGCGATGAATTAGTTTTCTTGTCTTCATAGCTAAGTATATTCATATTGATAGTGTTCAATGCATCTTTGAACCCCTCATATAGCACTGAATCACCAACAATTCGACTATTTAAGTCCGATAGCTGGCTTGATAAAGCTTCCGTTTCCTCCTCTATACTTGATATTTCGCTATCAATATCTTCAATACTATCAAAATCAGTATCCGTTAAAAATTTTGAAATCACTTGATATTGACCTGTAAGGATATTCTGCTCCTTTGTTTTTTCGGAGATCTCTACACCAAGGTCAGAAATATTACTATCAAGTACATTGAATATGTATTTCAGAACTTCACGATTCTTAACCTCAAGTGTCGGATTACCGATATTTAGCATATGTGTACTGCCAACATCATCCTGATCTAAGTAAATGTACTTAAATAAATCAAGGAAGCTCAGCCTTGCTGTATCAGAATTATCCCTACTTGGGGCTTGTTTAAGTTTTACAGCAGGAAAATCCAATTCCTCAAGAAGGAATTCAGAAAGGCTTTTTAGATCATCGTTTGATTTAGAAATTGAAGATGCATATTTTTTAGGGAAATTGTTTTTGATCTCACCAAAAGTACATGAATAAATTTCAATATTACGATTTGCGTTATATAAATCCCGCTGTATACAGTATGGTTTGCCATTTATATTTATTTCCAAAGCAGCATGCATTACAGAGGATGTCAGCTCATGATCAAGCTTAAGTTGTTTTCCTCCAAGAAAATAATAGATAATCCTGAGGATACTAGATTTTCCAGTGTCTGCATCACCATAAATAATATTTACCCCAGGATGGAACGGTATGGTGTAATTTTTCCGGTGACCAATTAAGATTAGTTGATTTATCCTTAAGCCAGATAATTTCTCCATTTAAATTCCCTTTTTAAATACTTGATTGATATAGCTGTTAAGCTTCGATGAATTTTCAGATTGAAGTAGTTTCAACTGATTTATATATCGATTTATTTTAATAAAATATTCCTCGGATAGGCTTCTTGATCGAAGTTCTCCCTCAGTGTTTAGTTGAAGTAAAAAGCCATCTTTTTCGTTGTAATTGAGTTCCAGCCATTTTTTTGATGACAAAAACTTGATGATTAGTTTTAGTTTATCTCGGTCAAACAGTTCGTCGAAATTAACCGACAGTGTTTCAACGTTGTAGTACTCATCTTCACTCATCGTTATTTTTTCTTTCCCAGCTTGTTCTAAGACTCGATTAAGAAACACTGGCCGTGTAACCAAAAAATAAAATGTTTGAAGTATATCAAGTGTTAACATCTTTTTTTTTCGTTTCGTGATGGCTAACCCGTTTATAATTAGCATTACGATTCCAACGTTTAGGTAGAAATCTTTGTCTGGTTGCAAATAAGGAAGACTATTCACTAGGTAATTCT
>Ga0207968_100890_pt1 | contig 9588 bp, 8 predicted proteins | sample LakWasMet21_HOW5_2_FD_183867 | JGI IMG/M metagenome (GOLD analysis project Ga0207968, IMG submission 183867) | Freshwater sediment methanotrophic microbial communities from Lake Washington under simulated oxygen tension - Sediment Metagenome... | ecosystem: Environmental > Aquatic > Freshwater >...
AAGCAAATTATACTTGTATAGCAGCGTTAACGATACATGGTTTCAGATATATCAACATTTAAAATGTTAGAAAGATAGACGTGGATAAGGGTCAACAAGATGTTAGGCAGCAGCAGTTAGCAGCATGGTTGGAGCAGGTGCTGCAACATAATGAGTTTAGTTTAAGCACGGCCTCGGCAGATGCTAGTTTTAGACGTTATTTTAGAGTGCACTTAACCGCCAAAGATGGCAATGCAGAGACCCTGATTGCGATGGATGCACCGCCGCCGCAGGAAAACTGCGAGCCATTTGTGCGAATCGCGGCCTTGTTTGGCGATGCTGGCATGCATGTGCCTAAAGTGTTGGCGCAAGATTTAGCTCAGGGTTTCTTATTGCTAAGTGATTTGGGGGATGTGACTTACTTAAGCATGCTAAACCAAGCAAGTGCGCCAGGTTTGTATCATGATGCCAATACCGCGCTTATTAAGTTACAGCTGGCGAGTAAGCCGGATGTGCTGTCTGAATATGATGCTGCATTACTGACCCGTGAGATGCAGCTTTTCCCTGATTGGTATATCAGTAAGCATCTGAATGTGACTTTGGATGAAAAGCAGCAGGCTGTTTTGCAACAAACATTTGAAGTGTTAAACCGCAACATTCTGGCGCAGGGTAAGGTGTATGTACACCGAGATTACCATGCACGTAATTTGATGGTGTGTACAGATAACCCCGGTGTTCTCGATTTTCAAGATGCGGTTTATGGCCCCATTACCTATGATTTGGTATCGTTGTTAAAAGATGCTTACATTGGCTGGGAAGAAGAGCAGATTATCGATTGGAGTGTGCGTTACTGGCAGGCAGCGCGTAAGGCAGACTTACCAGTACCGGACGATTTTAGCGAGTTTTATCGTGATTTTGAGTACATGGGCGCACAGCGCCATATCAAGGTGTTAGGTATTTTTGCAAGGTTGTACCATCGCGATGGTAAAGATGGCTACCTAAAAGATATGCCGCTGGTGATGACTTATCTGCGTAAAGTATGTGAGCGCTATATCGAGCTTAAACCGCTGTTACGCTTGCTGGATAGTTTAGAGGGCACTAAGCCGCAGGTTGGCTACACTTTCTAGCCGGTGTTAATTGCAGGTGCCATCATAAAAAAGGTTCTTGATAAAGGGTGATGATTTGAAAGCAATGATATTGGCGGCGGGCCGTGGTGAGCGCATGCGCCCACTGACCGACCATACCCCTAAACCATTATTGCCAATCGCGGGTAAGCCTCTGATTGTTTGGCATTTGGAGCGCTTGGCTCAAGCGGGTTTTAAAGAGGTGGTGATTAATCATGCGCATCTGGGCGATATGATTGAAGCTGTCTTGCAAGATGGCGCGCAGTGGGGACTGCACATTCACTACTCCCCCGAGGCGATAGCTTTAGAAACTGCAGGTGGTATTGCAAACGCACTAAGTGTGTTGGGCAATGATCCATTTTTGGTAGTAAATGGCGATGTATTTACCGATATTCCATTTGCTGACCTTAAATTAAGCCCGGGCAATTTGGCGCATCTGGTGTTGATTGATAATCCGCCGCAACATATGCAAGGCGATTTTGCATTTGCAGATGGGAAAATTAAATTAGACGGTGAGCCTAAGCTTACGTTTTCCGGGGTGGGGGTTTATCACCCGGCCTTATTTGCTGGTATTAAACGCGGTGAACCGGCAAAACTTGCACCGTTGTTAAAGCAGGCGATTGCTGATGGTAAAGTAAGCGCAGAGCATTTTAAAGGTGTTTGGCATGATATTGGCACACCGGAACGCTTAATGGCACTAAATCAGCAGTTGCTTGGTCACAGTTGAAAGTAAAAAAAGAAATCAACCGCATATGTTTAATCTAAATGAATTTAAGACACGTCGCCACCAGTTGCTAAAAACGATGGGTGAGGGTGTTGCTATTATTCCAACCTCGCCAGAGCTAATTCGCAATCGTGATAGTCATTATCCGTATCGCTTTGATAGTTACTTTTATTACCTGACCGGGTTTAAAGAGCCTGAGGCATTGTTGGTGTTAATTGCCGGCGAAGACCCTAGAAGCATCTTGTTTTGTCGTGATAAAGACATTGAGCGTGAAATTTGGGATGGCTTCCGTTATGGTGCCGATGCAGCCAAGCAAGAGTTTGGCTTTGATCAGGCCTATAGCTTTAATGCATTAGATGAGTTAATGCCTAAGTTGCTAACGAATCAATCTAAGCTGTTTTACAGCTTAGGTGCAGACAGTGCATGGGATGCGCGAGTCACTGGCTGGTTAAATCAAGTAAAAGCACAGGCCAGAAGCGGCGCAAGTGCGCCGGACGAAATGGTAGATGTGCGTAAGTATGTTGACGAGATGCGGCTGTATAAAACCAGCTACGAGTTAGATCTTATGCAGCAATCCGCCAACATCGCTGCGCGCGCCCATGCGCGTGCGATGCGTTATGTACGTGCTGGCCAAATGGAGTACGAGTTAGAGGCCGAGTTCCTACATGAGTTTTACCGCTCTGGCGTACAGGCGCCGGCTTATACCAGTATTGTGGCCGGCGGCGCCAATGCCTGCACCTTACATTACAACGCGAATAACTGCGTATTAAAAGATGGTGACTTGCTGTTGATTGATGCGGGTTGCGAGTTGGACGGCTACGCATCAGACATTACACGTACCTTCCCTGTGAACGGTAAGTTTAGCGCAGCACAGCGCGATGTTTATGAGCTAGTGCTGGCCGCGCAAGCTGCGGCAATCGCCCAAGTTAAACCAGCAAATCATTGGAACTCACCGCATGAGGCGGCCTTGGACGTATTAGTGCAAGGTTTGATTGATTTAAATCTGTGCTACGGCAGTAAAGACGCAGTCTTGGAAAGTGGTGCGTATCGCCAGTTTTATATGCACCGCACTGGCCATTGGCTGGGGCTGGATGTGCATGATGCTGGGGAGTATAAAGATAAAGCCGGTGACTGGCGTAAGTTGGAGGCTGGCATGACACTGACGGTAGAGCCTGGTTGCTATATTCGGCCGGCTGATAATGTGCCCGAGCATTTCTGGAATATTGGGATTCGCATCGAGGATGATGTGCTGGTAACGGATAGCAGCTGCGATATTATCACTATCGATGCGCCCAAAACCATTGCCGATATTGAAGCAACAATGCGTGGTTAATGCCTGATGTCAAATGTAGATAATATTGTGATTGTTGGCGGTGGCCCAGTAGGGATGGTGCTGGCGCTGCTGTTGGCAAAGCAAAACGTTGCAAGTACGCTGCTTGAGGTGCGTAAACTGGGTGCCGCTAATCAAGATACGCGCGCGCTGGCCCTGTCTTATGGGACGCGCCGTATTCTTGAGAAATTGGGCGTTTGGCAGCATTTGTCGTCACATGCGACGGCGATTAATACCATACATGTGTCGCAAAAGGGCAGTTTGGGGCGTAGCATTTTGCAGGCGCAGGATTATCAGCAAGAGGCCTTGGGTTATGTATTGTCCTACGGGGCTTTGTGTACGGTGTTGAATGCAGAGCTACAACAATTGCCGATGGTGACGATGATAGACGAAGCGCAAGCGGATGCAATTAGCTATGACGCAAATCAAGCCATTATCCGTTATACGCGCTTGGGTGAGAGCCTGCAGTTAAATAGTGCTTTGGCGGTGTTGGCGGATGGCGGGCGCAGTTTGGAAGAAGCGGCTGGTTTAAAGCGTGAAACCAAAGAATATGGGCATGACGCACTGATTACTAAAGTGAGTGCAGAGTTGGCGCATGGCAATATTGCCTATGAACGATTCACTGCAGATGGCCCGATGGCGTTGCTGCCGAATGGCGCGCGCGACTTTTCATTGGTATGGACTGGCAAGAAAGAGTTAATTGCACCACTATTGACGTTAACTGATGCTGAATTTCTCGCACAGTTCCATGCGCAGTTTGGTGATCGCGTCGGTCGTTTTTTAAGCGTGGAAAAACGCATGACATTTCCATTGCGACTATCACAATTGCAGGAGACAGATACCCCGCATCTGGTTGTGATTGGCAATGCAGCGCAAACCATGCACCCGGTGGCTGGGCAAGGCTTTAACGTAGGCTTGCGTGATGCAGAAGTGTTGGCGCAGCACATTGTTAACGCGAATGCTACGTTAGGAAACTCTGAAATGCTGGCCGCATACCGTGCGAGCCGCAAAACTGATACAAAAAATGGTCTGTTATTTACAGATTTTTTGGTCAATATTTTTTCAAACGATATTTTTGGTTTTGCCAAGTTAAGAAGTACAGGCTTAGGCCTGTTTGATATGGTGACTCCGATTAAACGTCACTTGGTGCGTAAAATGAGTTTTGGCAAATGATAGCGTCTCACTTAAAAGCGGATGTGACCATTGTGGGAGCCGGACTCGTGGGCATGGCTGCTGCCGTTGCCATGAGTCAAGCTGGCTATGATGTCATCTTGGTGGATAGCCAGCCCCCGCGAGCGCATAGTGATGCAGATGATGATTGGGATCAGCGTATTTACGCGATTAGCCCCAAGAATATGCAGTGGCTGACTCAGTTAGGTGCTTGGCCTTTATTGGATGCACAGCGTGTCGCAGAGATGCAGTCCATGGAAATATGGGGTGACGCAACCACTCAGCCGCTACAATTGCACGCTGAGGATGTGAGTGCCGATTGCTTGGGGTTTATTCTAGAGGAGCGCTTGTTAAAGGCAGCACTTTTAAAGTGTATACAAGCGAGCAGTGTGCGCATGATTGTGGGGCATCATTGCCTATCGGTTCAATCATCACCCCAGCATGCGCTACTGCAGTTGGCAAACCAACAAGAGATTGAGAGCACTTTGTTGCTAGCCGCGGATGGCGCTAATTCATGGGTCAGGCAGCAGCTAGAGGTGGGTGTGCAGCGTAAAGATTATGAACAAACTGCGATAGTGGCTAACTTCACTACAGAAAAGCCGCATGCAAACATTGCAAGGCAGTGGTTTACTCAGGATGCAATGAGTAAAAGTGCAGTATTGGCATGGCTGCCATTGCCAGAAAATAAAATCTCAATCGTTTGGTCCTCACCCACTCCGCACGCGAAAACACTATTACAGTTATCACCTGAGGCATTTACACATGCAGTGGCGCAGGCTGGTGGTGGCGCGCTAGGCGACATGCACTTAATGGGGCAACCGGCAAGCTTCCCTTTGGTGCTAAAGCAAGTAAGCCAGAGCGTGATGCCATCTGTTGTGCTGATTGGCGATGCTGCACATAGCGTTCACCCCATGGCTGGGCAAGGCGTTAATCTGGGCTTTCGTGATGTGATTGATTTGCTAAACTTATTGGGTGCTAAGCATGTCTATCAACCAATTAACGATGCGTCGTTGCTGAAGCAATACGCTAGAGTCAGAAAGGCAGATTTGCTCAATATGGTTGCACTCACAAATGGCTTGTATCATTTGTTTGAGAGCCCTTATACGATGGTTAAGAATGTGCGAAACTGGGGCTTGACTGCGACTAATCAGCGAACAGTGAAGAAGCTGCTAATTGCCAATGCAATTGCACTTTAGAAGTGTCACATAGAAAATAATCACTTAATTGAAAAGCACTTAATTTGAAGTAAAGCGTTTAAAGTGAGCTAAGTGTTGCCGTGGCTTGCAGAGATTATGTATAAAGCGTTATCTATCATTACTTAAAGGAAATTAGATGTTAAAGAAGTTCGCTAGTATTGCATTACTGAGCGCGATTGCAACAGCTGCTGTGGCAGACGAAGCCAGTGTTAAAAAAGCTGTTGAATCTGCTTACCCTAAATTTAAAGTGGAGAAAGTCACCAAAACACCTTACGCAGGCTTGTACGAGGTGTTTATGGGCGGGCAGATTATTTACACAGATGAAAAAATGTCATTTTTAATCGCAGAAGGCCGTTTGGTTGATCCAAAAACTAAAAAAGACCTTACAGGTGAGCGCTTAGAAGAGTTGACCAAAATTGACTTCTCAACATTGCCGTTAAATCAGGCGATTAAAGTGGTGAAAGGGAATGGCAGCCGTAAACTGGTTGTGTTTTCTGATGTAGATTGCCCTTTCTGCAAACGTTTAGAGCGTAACGAGTTGGCTAATATTACGGATGTGACCATTTATACTTTCTTATACCCAATCGAGCAGTTGCATCCAGATGCGGCAAATAAATCAAAGCTAATTTGGTGTGCTAAAGACCGTGTGAAAGCTTGGGAAGACTGGATATTAAGGGATCAGCTTGCGAGCACTGCTGGTAGCTGCGATGTGCCGTTAGAGAAAGTAGGGGAGCTTGCACGTAAAATTGGGGTGACTAGTACGCCTACCTTAATCTTTGCTGACGGTAAGCGTATGTTAGGTGCACAACCTTATAAAGAAATTGAGCGCATGCTATCTGCAAGTAAGAAGTAATTTGGGATGGCCTGATTAATTAGGGTGATGTTAATCACCCTAATTCTTCTTAACATTAACCCACAACTTGGCCAAGTTTGAAAATGGGTAGGTACATCGCGACGACCAAACCGCCAATTAGTACGCCAAGTACAACCATAATCACAGGTTCCATTAGGCTGGATAATGCCTCTACGGCATCGTCAACTTCGCCCTCATAAAAGTCTGCAACCTTGCTTAGCATGGAGTCTAATGCGCCAGACTCCTCACCAATGGCTGTCATCTGTAGAACCATGTTAGGGAAGACTTCAGCATTTTGCATGGCAACAGTTAAGCTGGTGCCGGTACTAATTTCACTTTGGATTTTTTTTGTGGCATCGTAATATACTCTGTTGCCAGATGCACCTGCAACAGAGTCCAATGCTTCAACTAGCGGCACCCCCGCTGAAAACATGGTGGCCATGGTGCGAGCAAATCTTGCAATAGTTGCTTTGCGGATTAGTTCGCCAAATATAGGCAATTTTAACATGAGTCTATCCATCGTTGCTTGCATGGAGAGGGAGCGTTTCCAGGTGTAGAAAAAGAACCACAATCCCAGCCCAATGGAGCCAAAGATTGCCCACCACCACTCTACAAAAATATCAGAGATTGCCATCACTACTAGGGTGGGTCCCGGAAGGTCAGCGCCAAAGCTAGAAAATAACTCTTTAAATGCAGGCACCACAAAGATCATAATTACCGCAGTGATGATAAATGCAACCACTAAAATCGAAACTGGATAAAACAAGGCAGATTTTATTTTTGATTTAATGGCCAGGATTTTTTCTTTATAGGTGGCGAGTCTATCTAATAATGTATCTAGGATACCGGCCTGTTCGCCAGCGCCAATTAAATTACAGAATAATGAATCAAAGTATAGGGGGTACTTACGGAATGCTGCACTTAGGCTGCTACCGGTTTCTACATCAGATTTGATGTCATTCAGTAGTTTGGATACAGCGGGGTTGCTATGACCTTTCCCTACAATATCAAAAGATTGCAGTAGGGGAACGCCAGACTTCATCATTGTAGCGAGCTGGCGTGTAAATAGGGTGATATCTTTATCAGTGACTTTGCCCGTACTCGCAAAGCCACTTTGTTTTTTAATTTTGGTGACAGTAACCCCTTGGCGGCGTAATGTTGCACTGACAAATGACTCGCCAGATGCTTTCATTTCCCCCTTAACGACTTTGCCTTTTTTATCTTTACCTACCCAAGTGTAAATAACTTCTTTTGTGGCCTTAGGATTCGCTGCCATAATCATTCCCTGAGTGATTTCTTTTATAATTGTACTGATTAAGCTTGCTTCAAATAGCACTGCTACAACTAGTCTGCTTTAGGTTTAACTAGCATACTGCAAGTTGACGTATTTTAAAAAACTATTCATTGGTGCAAGCCTCTACCTCTTCGATAGAGGTCAAGCCTTGCATCACCTTGAGTACACCCGAGCGGCGTAAGTCATTAACACCCTCGATCTTGGCTTGGTCTGCAATGTCGTGCGCAGTGCCATTTTTCATGATAATACGGCTAATTGCGTCGGTAATTGGCATCACTTGGTAAATGCCTACGCGTCCCTTGTAACCAGCATTACATAGTTCACATCCTTCTGGGTTGTGCGCGTAAAGTTGCCAATTTTCATTGAAGTCTTCTTCAATAAAACCTACATTCAGGAGTGCTTCTTTAGGTATGCTAATAGGAATTTTGCAGTGTTTACACAGTCGTCGTGCTAGACGCTGTGCTGTAATTAGCGAGACTGCCGATGCAATATTAAATGGAGCAACCCCCATATTGAGTAAGCGCGTCAATGTTGATGGCGCGTCATTGGTGTGTAGTGTTGATAGCACCATATGGCCTGTAGATGCCGCCTTAATCGCCATGTCCGCGGTTTCCAGATCGCGAATCTCACCAATCATAATGACGTCTGGATCTTGCCGTAAAAATGATTTTAACGCAGCTGCAAACGTCAAGCCCTGTTTGTCGTTCACATTGACTTGGTTAATCCCTGCCAATGGAATCTCGCATGGATCTTCTGCTGTTGATATGTTGACATCAGGGCTGTTGAGAATATTTAGACATGTATACAGTGATACGGTCTTGCCCGATCCGGTTGGGCCTGTCACTAACACCAGGCCGTAGGGGCGGCTTACCGCGTTGAGCAAGCGTTCCTTTTGTATAGGCTCATAACCCAGTGCTTCAATACCAAGCGTTGCACTAGCGGGGTCGAGAATACGCATCACGATTTTCTCGCCATGAATGAGCGGTAGTGTGCTGACACGGAAATCAATGGCGCGCGTTTTAGAGAGCACTAGCTTCATGCGGCCATCTTGCGGAATGCGTTTTTCCGAAATGTCCATGCTCGAGATAACTTTAATACGAGAAGCTAGTTTTTCTTTAATGGCGAGAGGTGGTTGGTTAATCTCTCGCAACGCACCATCAATACGGTAACGTACACGATAAAACTTCTCATACGGTTCAAAATGTAAGTCAGATGCACCCATGTTGATGGCATCTAGCAGCATTTTGTTCAGAAAGCGTACGACAGGCGCATCATCAACCTCTGTCTCCACCTGTTCGACTTCTACGGCTTGTGTATTCTCATCACCAAAGCCAAAATCATCATCATTCCCAACATCTAGTGATTTGAGGCTGGCATCTTTGGTTTGAATAATTTTCTCTATCCAGCGCCCAAGCTTATCGTCCTCCACCACAATGGGGGAAATGTTCATGCCCATCTGGAATTGCACGCTATCTAATGCAAGGATGTTCGTGGGGTCGGAAATCGCAACATAAAGTACATTGTTACGTGCTTGCAGGCCGACTACTCGGTTGCTAATAGCGAGTTTACTGTCAATTTGTTTTGCTGGTAAATAATCTGGGTTGAAAGCGTCTAGATTAAAGTACGGGAAACCAAATGCTTTAGCTGAGGCTTCTGCAATACTTAATGCGCTGAGTTTTTTGCTTTGAATAAGCTGTGAAATAAATGAGGCGTTAGCAGAAGCGGCTTGGGCTTCAACTGTCCTTGCTTCATCTTCGGAAAGCAGTTTTTCTTGAATTAATGTTCTAGCTAGACCACTTAGTTTGGTTTGTGAGGTTGCAGTTGCCATATCGATTGTCGTGTTTGAATGAGCTTACAAGCAATTACAGTTAATTAATCCAGACCAATAATGCACTTTACGTTTTTTTTTGTAAAGGCT
>Ga0207968_100897_pt1 | contig 9557 bp, 5 predicted proteins | sample LakWasMet21_HOW5_2_FD_183867 | JGI IMG/M metagenome (GOLD analysis project Ga0207968, IMG submission 183867) | Freshwater sediment methanotrophic microbial communities from Lake Washington under simulated oxygen tension - Sediment Metagenome... | ecosystem: Environmental > Aquatic > Freshwater >...
CATCGCCTTGCTGGTGGGTATTATCGTCATTGACGCTTTCTTTCACGGTGTTAATCCACCTAGCAAAGTCGAAACCATCGATTCGGCCAGCCTGCATTTAAGCAAAGAATTTGCCGAAGAAAATCTAGGCGTGCAAACCGATGACAAAGGCAATGTCGTTGTTCGCATGGTCGCCGGACGCTATTCGTTTTTCCCCAAACACATTGATGTGCCGGCCGAAACTCCCATCACCTTTCGCTGGGTCAGTATGGATGTTTTGCATGGCGTACATATTCCAATGACTAATATGAGCACGATGATAGTGCCCGGTTATGTCGCTGAAATTACCACTACTTTCCCAAAACCCGGCGAGTACCCCTTGTTGTGTAACGAGTATTGCGGAATGGGCCATAACCATATGTGGAGCAATATTTCCGTTATAGAAAAAGAACACTGGACGTCCAAACAAAATACACCAGTGCCTGCGGCTAAGGGAGGATCAGTTAATGAATAATGCAGCAGAAAAAAAACTCGCGTTAAGTCATCTATGGGTGGCTTTTGCAGCCTTTATCGTGGCCTGCTTTATGGGTGAATATCAAGTACTGGAACGCAGCGGCTTATTTCCATCATTGGAATCGCCCACTGTCTATTTTGCTTCTGTCAGTACCCATGGCGTGTTGATGGCGTTTGTATTGACCACCTTTTTTATCATGGGTTTTGGCTATTACATTGCCAGCACCAGTCTAAAACAACCGGTCTGGAATAAACCGCTGGCATGGGGCGGCTTCTGGCTGGCCTTGATCGGCGTCGTGCTGGCGGCTTTACCATTATTGAGTGGTAAAGCCTCCGTGCTGTACACTTTTTATCCGCCAATAGTCGCGCATGCTGCTTTTTACATTGGCGCGACGTTGCTGGTAGTGGGTTCGTGGGTGTGGTGCGCGATCATGCTGGTCATGTTCGCCCAATGGAAAAAAGCCAATCCCGGCCAAAATGTGCCGTTAGCGATGTTTGCTACCGCAGCCAATGCCTTGTTGTGGCTTTGGGCCAGTGCCGGTGTGGCATTAGAAGTACTGTTTCAATTGATTCCATTTTCATTGGGATGGATTGATACCATTGATCCTGGCTTGGCTAAAACCTTATTTGCCTGGACTTTGCATCCGATTGTGTATTTTTGGTTAATACCGGCTTATACCGCATTTTATGTATTCGTGCCTAAACAAGCCGGTGGTTTTTTATTCAGTGACGAAATGGCCAGACTGGCATTTGTCGTTTTGGTGGTGTTCGCACTGCCGATTGGCTTTCATCATTTATATATGGATCCGGAACAAGCTAAAGGCTGGAAACTACTGCACGGCGTTGGCACTTTCGTGGTGGCCTTACCGACCTTAGTGACCGGGTTTACCGTAATAGCTTCATTAGAAATTGCCGGCAGATTGCGTGGCGGCAAAGGTTTATTCGGTTGGATAGGAACATTGCCTTGGACTAATCCAATGGTGTTGGCAGTTATTCTTTCGTTGCTAATGCTGATCTTCGGTGGCTTTGGCGGTATTGTTAATGCCAGCTATGCAATGAATGCGATGATTCATAACACCGCATGGGTACCGGGTCATTTCCATCTGATCTTTGCCGGTACCACTGTCATTATGTATCTTGCAGTTGCTTATTACTTATGGCCAATTTTGGTTGGTAAACCGTTGTTTTCCAATTCGATGGCTCTGGTGCAGTTGTGGACTTGGTTTATCGGTATGAGTGTATTGACCACACCCTGGCATGTGTTGGGCTTGTTAGGCCAACCGCGCCGAATATCTACGGTTGTTTACAATAACCTGTTGACCTTGTCGTGGAAGCCATACGAGCTGATGATGATATTGGGTGGCTTGATTTTGCTGGGTTCAGCTTGTTTGTTTATTTACAACTTGGTTAAAACCCAGTTGACACCACTTGTGGGAGAATTCACCGCCGAGATCGAATATGCCGAGCCTATTCATGCAGTTGGTGTGCTGCCGGAATATCTCAATGATTTGAAACTTTGGAATAAAGTTATCGCAGTATTAATGGCGATCAGCTTTGGCTATCCGATCTTGCAATTCTTTTTTATGAAAACCTTTGGTTCAAGTGTGTGGGGATATTAATCATGAAAACTTTCATATTTTTCCTAGCACTTGTTGCCCCGTCGCTCGTAGTTGCCGGTTCGCCATCCAGTATTGCCTGGACACCTGAAACGCTTAACTTTGTTAAACATGGCAATGCCGACAAAGGTAAAGAATTGGCGCAGCAGTGTGCTGGTTGTCATGGTGAACAAGGTATCAGCCAGATGCCGGAAACGCCATCTTTAGCCGGACAATTAGCGACTTACACTTATAAAGAGTTACGTGATTATGCCCAAGACCATCGTAGTCATCCGATTATGACTGCGACAGCAAAAGGACTTTCCGAACAAGATTCGGCCGATTTAGCGGTGTGGTTTAGCACCTTAAAACCAGCCGACGGGGAAGGCGGCAAACAGTTAGCTAAAGCCGAAAAAATGGTTGAAGACGGTGATGGCAAACGCATATTGCCGCCATGCTTTGTATGCCATGGTGCTAATGGTCAGGGTGAAAAAATGGATATTCCCGCTCTGGCAGGGCAACGTGCAGATTATTTGGAAAAAACACTGTTGGAATATAAAACCGGTCAACGTCATAACGACATATACAGTCGTATGCGTTTGATTGCTCAGCAGCTGAGTGAGACTGAAATCAAAGATCTAGCTCAGTTTTATCAGCAAGAAAAGTAGTAAAAAAGCTAGCAACAAAAAATAGAAAGGCGGATTTGCGAAGGCAGTTCGCCTTTCTTGCGTGTTGACTTTAATAAAATCAGCGAACTTTATAGTGATCAGCATTTGGCGCTGCAAGATTGTTTAATGCCAACAATCAAATTATTGTTGGAAAAATATTTTGAATAGTAATTGTAGCGACTTGCAATCGAAAACTCGCAAACCTGCAATCAGCGCATTTTTCGAGCAGAATTAAATGCAATTGATGGGCGCTCAAACCGACATTATTTGCAACTGAACCTGCAATCGTTGCTGCCGACCTGCAATCATCCGTCGCAAACCAGGATTAATTGCAACTGTGTTGGCCACGCTAAAGCCTAGATTGGGCGCAGGTTCATTTGCAGCAGCGACAACTTCAAGCGCGGTACGGCGTCAGTGTAGAGCAGGACTTCGCCAACCTCGCGGCGGATAACGCCCTCTTAGTGATAAAAAAAGAGGGTTTGCAGCGTGAGATCGAGGGCTTGGAGCTGGAGAAACGGCAACGGTTGGGAGAGGATGCAGCCGTTAGCGATCTTGGGCCACAGGAGTTCAAGGGCTCGGCAGGCTCGGTTCGAACCGTCGTGGTGAACAGAGGACGGCAAGGGCCGTCCTTGCGGATGTAAGGACGGTGGCCTTCAGGCATGGCGGAACCAGAAAGAGTTCCGCTTAGCTTGGCTAATCAACCCCCAACGCCACCATCTCCGATTCCTTTTTTGTTGGATAGTAACGCTTTTTATAAGCCAGTTGATAAAACAGAGTTCCATGAATCCCTTGGGCCTCACTCTTGTTAATCAGGCGTTTCCACAAATTACTTGTAATTTCTATGGCTCGCGCTTCGCCAACTCGATCAAAGTAATCTTCAATAAATTCGACATCTGTACCATTTGGAAAAATCTCTTCAAACTCTTCATCCGTCGCAGCATAGAGGCTATATGTACAGTTGTCAGCACCATCAATAACTTGAATATTTTTCACCATATTCTCCAGTTAGCTTCAAGGTTTAACAGGAAGTACATTGTCATAACCGCCGCCTGGTTTCTGTACGTCCCAATGCGGGCCGCCATGCGCTCGTCCACCTTGCCCAGTTGGGCACCATACACGACCTTTGTCATCTTCCCAGCCATGGCTGGAGCCGCCACTTCGAGGGTTTGGATTTGGAACCCAATTTTCCCCACCTTTCGGGTCGCGGAATCCTTCTGCCTCACCAGGCTTTCCAGGCGCTTTTGGCCCGTTTGGATCATAGGCATTTTCTGGCGGTTTTGCGTTGTAAATATTATTGGCAACATTATTAAAGAAGTCCGAAATTGTGTTGCCAACATAAGCACCAGTTGCTGTTGCCAACGCAATTTCGGCGGGTGTTGCCGGAATATTTACGCCCCATGACCCAACATCAGCAGCAACGGATAAAACCGCAGCAGATCCACCAAATAAGGCTGCCCCATAGGCTGCACCCTGTGGAGTTAATCCATAAGGATCGGTGTAGTTAACCGGATTATTCCCCACATAGGTATAAGTATTAACGCCCCCCACCAACCCAATCGGATCGGACTGAAGATAGCGTCCCAGCCCCGGATGGTAATAGCGCTCCATGTTGTAATGCAGTCCGGTTTCCTGGTCATAATATTGGCCGGGAAATCTCAAGTTGTAGGTAAAAGCCCCCAAGCCGCTGGGGTTGCCGTCGGGTAGAGTGATGCCAAAGGGCTCGGCCTGATCCCAACGCCAGACAATCGCGCCGGCACTGTTTTTGATCACGCGGGGCGTGTCCAGGTGATCGGTGTCGATGGTATACAGGGCCGTAGCGTTGGCATCCGGCATCATGATCAAGACCGGCGTATCGCCAAGATAGACGGTTTCCTGGATGGGGGTGCCAAGTTGAAGATATTCGCCGATCAAGTGGCCGGCCGGATCGTAAACATAATGGGTGAAGGCCTGAGTATCCGTGGCAACCTGACCGTATTTGTCTTTGACGCAAACGGTATCCGCCAAGGTGACGGCGTTGTCGCGATTGCAATCGGCGGCCAAATCCAGCACATAGCTACCGTTGGCTATAACGGCGATTCTACGGTAATCGCCTAGGGTCATTCTGCCGTCGTGATCGGCATCGCCGGCCAAATCGGAAGGTCGGCTACGCCATTTGCCGACGCGCTGCCCCAAGCCGTTGTAGTAATACCAAGTGCGGCCTTGGCTGTTGACCACTTCGGCCAAGCGTCCGGCATTGTTGTAACGATATTGGTTGATACCGTCGCTGGCGACGCGTCCTACCGCATCGTATTGATAATGTTGCATGCCGCTGGCCGTAAGACGGTTACTCCCCACTTCGTAACTATTGCCGATGTGCGTGATCCCGCTGTCAAAGGTTTGGTTGATGCGGTTGCCGTCCGCGTCGTAACTGTAGTTCTGGTAAGCGGCGGATGATTGGTATTGGTTCAAGCCGCCGAGTTCGTCGTAGCCGAAACTCTGCGGATTAGTCGGGGTGCCGGGCGAGGCAATGGCCTCGTCGCTGCTTTGGCTGAGCCGGTCGCCGGCATCCCAAACCAGATGACGCCTGTTTTTGCCCAGGGTTACCGCGCTGATGCGTCCGCTCAGATCGTAATCGCGGTTATAGCGGTTGCCGCTGCCGGCCCAGGTCCAGCCTTGCATGCCGCCGAAGGCCTGCCAGGTTATGCCAGTAACGGCCGGCACGCCGTCGATATTGATTTGGTTGACGCGGCCGCTCGCGTCGTACAGATAATCGACCACATGGCCTGAGGGATAGGTAAGCGTTTTGATTCGCCCCTCATTGTCGTATTGGATTTGCAGATTAAGATGCAGCGACCCTGTGGATTGTTGCCGCAAGGTGATCCGGCCCCGCACGTCGTAACTCAAATAAGTCAAGCTTGATGTATTGCCGCCCAGCGCCGTAAGACGACCTATGCCGTTGGCTCCCACATAGCCGTTAAGGCTCTGGTCATATTGAAATACGATTTTTTCCGTCACGGTGCCCGGCTTGTCATAACCGATCTGGGTCAGCCGGTTGAGCCCATCGTAGCTGTAGCTGGCTTGTATGCCGTTGGCGTCGGTGGCCGTACTGAGATTTCCGGCGCTGTCTTGGCTATTTTGGGTAAGGCCGGTGTCAGGGCTATTTTGTTGCGTGAGGTCGCCTAATCCGCTGTAGCTGTAAACCGTACTCAAGCTGTTGGGGTCGGTGAGCTGGGTCAGGCGGTCTTGCGGGTCGTAGAAATAGTCGGTCTGGCCGTTCAGTGCGTCGGTGGTGCGGATCAGCCGGTCGAGGCTATCGTATTGACGCAGGCTGGCGTTGCCGTTGGCGTCGGTGATTTGGGTCAGGTTACCGTTGGCGTCGTATTGGTATTGGCTGGTTTGGTTGTAGGCACCGATGTCCTTTTGCAAGCGCGATAGGGCGTCGTAGACCTGGCTATGGGTTTTGACGACTGTGCCGTCGGCGGCGAGGATGTCTTCCTGGATGCGGTTGCCCATCGCATCCAGCATGTAGTGGATTTTTCCGCCCAAGCCGTCGGTGATGTCGGTGAGACGGTGCGCGGCATCGTAGCTGTAGGTGAAAAACACTCCGGAGGGCCGGGTGACTTTGACCAGATTGCCGGCCGGGTCGTATTGGTATTGCGTGGCATTGCCGTCGACGGTTTTTTGCGTTAAGCGCCCCCTGGCATCGTAGGCAAAACCAATAATCAGGCCGTTGGGGTCGGTCAGACTCAACAGGCGGCCGTTGGCATCGTAAGCGGTAAAGGTGGTGGTATGGCCCAGGGCATTCGCGACGCTTTGCAAATCGCCGGGTTTATGGCTGGCGGTGCTGTCACCGTAGTAGCTGTAGGTTGTCGTGTCGTTAACGTCGGTGCGCGGGCCGTCTTCGCTTAAGACTTGTCCGATGGCGTTGTAGGTATAGGTCCAGCTGCGGCTTTGTTGGGTCGCCGTGTCGGTAACGGTTTTTTGCAGCAGGTTGCCGGACGTGTCGTAACTGAAATTGAGGCGCTGGCCGGCCTGGTCGATTTGGATCGGCAATCGATAAGTCGCGTGCCATTGGCTGCTGATTTTGTGCTGGTTGCTGCCGGTTGGCGGCGTGTAGGCTGCCAGATTGGCCGGACAGCTCGAACCGGCCGGCAATCCTTCGACACGGACGGTTTCCAGGTTGCGAGTCAGGTCGTAGGCGTAACAACTGAGATTGCCGTTGAAGTCGGTGCGGCTGGCAAGGTTGCCATTGGTATCGTACGTTGATACGGAAGACGAAGTGCCTCCACCAGGATTCGGTTGGCTGATGCCGGTATTTTTCACTACCCCCAAAATTGATTGGAAACCATAGAGCCGGCTAACACTAGCAATGTTGGGGTTATTTTGATACTCGTTGACCTTGGTAGAGCCATCCGCGTTGTAATCCAGCGTTACCTTTTCGACATCGCCAGCATGCCGAGATGAGATTGCTCTTCCTTGGGCATCATAACTCCAGGACGCAAATCGTATCCCTTTTACAGCATCAATACCTGTCAGCGCATTGGGAAACCGATTGTCTTCATAATAGTATTGTTTTTGCGGATTATCGGTCATGTCGAGCGGCGTATCATCAGGATAGATGACTGAAGCGAGACGACCTACCGCGTCATAGAGGTATCGAGTCTCAACGCCACTCGAATCAATCAGCGTGACAATACGGGCGTTTTTATCGTAGTTCAGCTGTATTTTTCTACCGAACTGATCGCCAACTTGAATGAGTAATCCTGGCTGAGGTGCGATAGTTTTGGCGGTATTGGCATCGCTGTAGCTTAAGGTTTGTGTCACTCCGTTCCGGTCGCTGATCGATTGCAATCGACCTGATGCTGCGTAAACCTCAACCTCCTTGTCTGCAGTCGTATAACGCCATTGCGCACCTTCTTGCAGCTGATCATTAATGTCGCTGTCGGAGAGCCAACCACCGGCTCCGTTAGGCCTAAAAATTAAAGTTTGTCCATTGGGACGTTCGACGCGCACAAATTTTCCCGCCGGATCCTTTAATATTCGCCCATCAAAATTGTGCCGCCATCCCGCTCCCAGTTGAGAACTGCCAACTTGCAGACTCGAATATCGGCGTAAAAATCGGAGTCCACCAAGCCCCGCGGCTTGATAATCAGACTCAAGCTGATGTTTATGCCCGGTCCCTGCATTGCATGGATTGCCGACATCGTTCATGTTACAACCAGTGAAATTGTTTTTCCCTGCCTGCCAGCTATCGGAAGCTTCGCAGAAACCACTGGCAGGGTTGTATTTCATAGATTGGGGACAAGAAAAAGACCATGACACACTGCCGCCTTCGCTATCGCCTTGCGACGGCTTAAAGCGGACATAACTGCAACTACCGGATGTCCCGACCACAGAAGGTTCGATACCGGAACAAGTATCTGCGGTAACAGGCCCTGCTACGCTGCAGCCATTGGTATAGGCAAATAAAGCCGCCCGAGCTGAAGCAAAACTCGGATAGGAGGCGCTAGAAGAACCGCAATACCAATCCACCGTAGAAACACTAAAGCTGGCAACCGGCAACGAGGGCGCACTGGCACTGACAGTCATGGGCCAGAGTGAAATCAGCAGCAGAAATAAGCCAATTCGGTTCGACAGAAAAGCAATCTGTTGCACCATAGACAAACCACTAAAATACGATAGCCATGGGTACGCACTGCGTACCTTTTTGGCTTTTGTCCCAATCCCCTTATCCACCCACTTAAGTGGAACAAAATATGATTCCTGCTCCAAACGTTTTGACGAAGTACAATAGCTAGTTAAAAACAAACGCAAAGCCATACCAAAATCCCTCATTGAGTAGTTGAGTCCTATCGCAGGCACGACAATGCCTTGTTCAAGATAAAATGATGGTTTGAAAACAGTGTTACAAGCCGGTTAAATCAGTTGCTAGATGCATTATTTGAGGCTAGAGCTCAAAATAATTCAAATAAATAACACACATTGTAATGTTTTTTCAATATTTTCCATCAAGCAGAGTGGTCCCGAATATTGGAGGATTGAGGTGCAATGGAACGAAAAATCGAGTTGCGTTTGTGGCTTAAACGAGTAATTTCCGACAAATACCGGCTATTCAAGAATAAACCTCGACAGTCCAGAATACGTCCGTTTTTTGGACTTTTTAATCTTCCACTTCCTGACGCCGTCTGATAAGGCTTCCAGAGTCCATAAAACTATTCCACAAAACAAATTCCAGATATACTCTATTCTTGAGACTTATTGGACTAGAGGATAGAGAAATAATGTTGATCGGTTATGCCAGGGTGTCCACTGATGATCAGAATCTGGACTTGCAACGGGACGCGCTTGAAAAAGCGGGTTGCGAAAAAATTTACACCGATCAGCAAAGCGGTACGAGTACCGACCGTCTTGGTCTGACCGGTGTTCTGGAAATAGGCCTGCTCAGATGACACGTTGGTGGTTTGGAGACTAGATCGACTGGGGCGCTCCTTGAAACACCTGATCCATCTGGTTGAAAAACTGGAACAGCAAGGCATCGGACTCAGAAGCCTCCAAGAGAATATTGATACCACCACCAGCGGTGGCCGATTGGTGTTTCATCTGTTCGGTGCTTTGGCCGAGTTCGAACGCAACCTGATTCGCGAACGCACCCAGGCGGGATTTGTCGGCGGCTCGGGCCAGAGGACGACAAGGCGGACGGCCAAAGTTACTTGACCCGAAAAAACGCGAGCTAGCGTTACGCCTTTATAAGGAACGCCAACACAGCATCGTGGAAATCTGCCAAATCATGGGGATTTCCAAAAGCACCCTGTATAACTATCTC